>Ga0126376_10000734_pt1 | contig 16656 bp, 15 predicted proteins | sample PanSoiMetPlot_15_FD_92760 | JGI IMG/M metagenome (GOLD analysis project Ga0126376, IMG submission 92760) | Tropical forest soil microbial communities from Panama - MetaG Plot_15 | ecosystem: Environmental > Terrestrial > Soil > Tropical forest > Bulk soil | place: Panama | collected 2016-02-17
TATCATCAGCGCGACGGTTCAAGCGAAATGCAACGACGCTGACTGCAATTAACAACATCGCCGCAATCGCAGCAGCGAGCCAGTACCGTGCATTCCATCGCCTCGTCGCGATAGGTGTAACCACCTGACGCGCGCGAAAAGCTTCGAGCACCTTCTGCTCAACGCTCGCCGGCGCGGCTTCCTGGTCCATCTCCGCGGCCAGCGCTTTCAATCCGCGCGTTAACATCTCTTCATCGTTCATGCGAAACACCTCGCTGACTTCACACTCGCCGCACCCGTTTCCTCAACCTCCGCTGCCGGACGTAACTTTTCCAGCAACAACGCCCGCGCCCGGTGCAAGCGCGACCGGACCGTTCCGATTGCGCAACCCAGGATCTCCGCTGTTTCGACGTATGAAATATCCTGGAGCTCACACAACACCACCACCTCACGATACTTCGGAGGCAAACTCAAAACTGCTTTTCGCACTGACTCGATCGTTTCAGCTCGCGTCAGATCCTCGAGTGGGCAGAAATCGCTGGTCGCGTGCAACGGAACCTCTTCGTCAGTGTCGTCGCCCAGCGGGGCGAGCAGGTTTTCAACGCGCAGACGGCGCAACACATGATTGCGCGCCACCCCAAGCAGAAAAGCGCTGAGCGATCCTCTGGCGGGGTCAAACACATGACCGTCGCGCATCAGGAACAGGAAGACTTCCTGAGTCACGTCCTCGGCGATCGTTTTCGAGCCGCACATCTGCAAAGCAAACCTGTAGACCGCGGCCTGGCGGCGACGATAAAGAAGCGCCAGTGCCTCTTCGTCTCCGGCCAGCATCGACCGTAATAAGTCGCAATCGCTGAGGTCGCTTTTAGGAATCATCGGTCATTGGTATTCGCGCACGGGGTGGGGAAAGTTCCAGTATTTTGGACGAGTTTTTCACGCAAAGGCGCAAAGTTTACGCAAAGGCGCTAAGAAATCGAAAACCTCTTTGTGCCTTTGCGTAAACTTTGCGCCTTTGCGTGAAACTCGGTCTACGACTCAAACCGCTCTCGAAACTCCGCAGTAGCACGTCTCAAATCCAGCCATTCGCTGAAAATCTGCGGATTCTGGAGCCAGATCGTTAACCACTGCGCGAGTTCCTGCGCGAGACTCGTCGGTATCAACTCCAGCTCGCTCTTGAACTGCCGCACTCGCTGGTACAGTTGCTCCACGCGCGGATTTTCAAGTTGCCGGCGCAAGCTCTCGATCTTGTCCATCAAAGCGGTCGCGCCTTCGAGTGTGTTTAACGTGAGGTCCTCCGGAGTGAAAAACAGATTGCTTTCCCGCCAACGCACATCCGCCTGAAGAATCTCAGGGTGCCCGAGCCGGACGCCGTGATCTGCCAGGGCACGAGCAATCGACGCGGGACTCACGTCTGCTTCAACGATTGTCTCGCGAATTGATTCGAGTTCGGAGGCGCCCACCACTTCCTTATCAAGCGGTTTCCAGGCATCAATTATGAGTAGTTCTCTGGTCCTGTTCATGGAGCGAACAGCTATTTCTGAATCTGCTTGATCAAACGCAGGGCATGGTTGCGTGCGATGAGCGGGACGTGTTCGTCGGTGCTGAGATCCTGAAGGAGCTTGAGCAGTTGACGCGGATCTGAGAGCGCGTTGCGTTTCAACATCGACTCCATCGCTTCCATCAGCTTCGGCGCATTCAGCGGCTGATTCTCACGCGCGATCGCAATGTCAAAAACCCAAATCGCCTGGTCCGCCGCTTTGCGATACTCATTCACTAAAGTCGACGCATCCGTGTTATTGGTCCAATTAAACTCAGCCACACGCTTGCGCTCGCCCCGTTCCATGCCAATCCGCATCGTGCCGAGATGAGGAAACTGTTTGCTCGATTGATAGTCCGTGGTTGAATCGAGAAACTGCAGTGCCTCCCACGCCGCGTTGATACGTGCCAACGCAGCAGCGGAAAGCTCGATCGGCTCCGTCACGGGAGTGTCTTCATTCATACGTTCGAAAGTAATCGTGCCACGTCCGTTGGCATCGTGTTCGAGCACGATATGTTTGACGTAAAACTTCGGCTGCGAGAACTCATACGAGTACTTCACCGCATCGGTCTTCGTCTCAGTCGTGACAGCAGCCGCCGCATTCTGTTGCGGGCGTGCATTATGCTTCGCGCCGCCGCCCTGATTCTGGGCGTAAATGGAAATCGCCGCGCTAAAAACCATCAGCGCGGCGGGGAGCCCTTGCAACAATGACTTTCGTTTATTCACTCAAACTTTACCGACACCAGCTTCGAGACACCTGCCTCCTCCATGGTTACTCCGTAAAGAGCGCGGGCCATCTCCATCGTCCGCTTGTTGTGCGTGATCACGATGAACTGCGTGTTCTCGGACATCTGGACGACCTTATCAGTAAAGCGTCCCACGTTCGCTTCGTCAAGTGGAGCGTCGACCTCGTCGAGGAGGCAGAACGGCGCGGGCCGGTAATGAAAGATGCCGAGCACGAGCGCGAGCGCCGCCATCGCCTTCTCACCGCCTGAGAGAAGCAGAACGTTTTGAAGACGTTTGCCCGGCGGCTGCGCGACGACGTCGATGCCCGACTCGAGCACGTCGTCCGCGTCGATGAGGTTCATCTCACCGCGTCCACCACCAAACAACTCGTGGAACAACACGCTGAAGTTTTTATTGATCTGCTCGAAAGCGTCACGGAAACGTTCACGCGAGCGGCGCTTGATCTCACGCAACGCCTCTTCAGTTGCCGAGATGCCTTCGATGATGTCCTGTCTTTGAACGGTCAGGAACAACAAACGCTCTTCAGCTTCAGCAAGCTCCTCGAGCGCCATCATGTTCACGCCGCCGAAGCTTTCGAGCCTGGTGCGCAGTTCTTCGACGCGCGCGTGGCTGGCGTCGAGATCGAATTCTTCGGGGAACGTCAGTTCGCGAGCGAGATCTTCGAGCGACTGACCCAACTCCGTCTGGCAGTTCTCGTGAACAAACGTCTGTCGCGCGTGGGCTTCAGCGCGCTGTACTTCGAGACCGCCGCGAGCATCACGAACCTCAGCAGCTTTACGATTGAGCTCAGACAACTCCGCCGAGAATTCGTCAGCCTGTCGCCGTGCTTCCTGCAAACGGTTCGAGAGATCTGCGATCTGTTCGTCTTCTCGTGCGCGATCGCTCTCGACCGTGCTGGCGGCAAGTTCGAGATCGGCGATCGAGAGCTTCAGCTCTTCACTGCGGCCGGCCATCTCGGCGAGATCCATTCGATGCCGATCGACTCGTGCAGTAAAGTCAGCCAGTTCGCCTTCACTGCGACGGAGTTCGGCGGTCGTGGCGCGACGACGCTCTGCGGCAGCGGCAGCGGCAGCACGCTGGCCGGCAAGCGACTCGCTCTCGACTTCCGCTTCCCTGCGCAGATCAGTCAACAACGCCGATGCTTTGATGACGCGATCCGCGGCAGCTTCCCTCGCCTGCTCGGCTGCTTCAGCATCCGACAACGCCTGCGCTCTGCGACTTTCGACTTCGAGTCGTTCCTCGTCAACACGTGCGGAGTCCTGTCCAACCACACGCATGTGACGCTCGGCACGTTCGACTTCCTGTTGCAGGTTTGTAGTCGTGTGTTCGCGGGCGAGTGCATCGCGTTCCTCGCGACCGATCGCTTCGTTCAGCAGGACGACCGCGTCTTCCAGTTCGACGAGACGAGTTCGTGCGTCTTTCGCAGACCTCGCTGCCGCATCGACTTCCTGGGCCAGGGCTGTAGCGCGTGTTTCGAGCTCACGCAATTCGCGTTTGAAAGCGAGTAGTCCCGCGCCTTCTTCGAGGTCGCGCGCGTCACCGGCATTGACGAACTGCCCGCTCGCGATCCAATCGCCGTTGAGCGTCACGTAGATCCCGCCGGTCGCAATGGACTTGACCATCGCGTCTTCGAGATTCGCTGCGATATGCGCGTTCACCTTTTGCGGCAAAGTGCGTTTGAGAACCGTGACGAGTTGCTGCGGGGCGCCGAGCAGATCGCAGATGCGCAGATCTTCGCCAATGCCGTCAATCAGGCTGAGCGATAACGCAGGGCGTTCCTCAAGCCGGCACGCGAGCGCGGTGAGGGGCTCGGTCTCGACTTCGTCACTGCCGCCGTGGAGGCCGGCAACGAGGAAACTGGCCCGACCGCCGTTGTTCTCGCGCAGCCACTGAGCCGCGCGAACCGCATCGTCCGGTGTCGGCACGACGATCGACTGCAACGAAGATCCGAGCACGCCCTCAACGGCGCGTTCCCACTTCGCGTCGACATTCAGCGCGTCGGCGAGCGTGCCGATGAAATGAAAATCCCGCGGCGTGTCGCTGGGCGAAAAGATGAGCTGGACGGCCGGCGAATAGTAAGCGCGCCGCTGGTCCAACTCCTTCAAACTCTCGAGACGATGACTCGCGCGCGAATGCTCGTCGCGTACGCGCGTCAACTCCGCCTCGGTGTCGCTGACTGCTTCGTGTCCGCGAACCACGGCGTCAACCGCTGTTTCGCGTTCGGCCTGAAGATTTGCGACTCGCGCGCGAGCGTCGCCCAGTTCACGCGCAAAGCGCTCGGCTTCGAGTTTTCTTTCCGCGTGCTGGCTCGCGGCACGATCGCCTTCGCGCGCGAGGCCTTCAGCCTGTTGCGATAAACGCTCGAGGGTGGCTTCGAGCTGCCGTGCGATCTCGCGCAGTCGTTCGGCGATGGCCGTCTGCGAGAGCAGTTCAGCACGCGCGCTTTCGATCTCGACTTCAGCGGCATTGGCGGACGCAAGCTTTGCGGCGTACGAGTCTTCAGCAGTGCGCAGCAGCAACGCGCTCTGATCGGCTTCCTCGCGCAGCTTTGCGTCTTCCTGTTGCAGACGGCCGCATTCGGTTTCGATCAAGACGAGGCGAGTAGTCAGAGCGTCGATTTCCGCGGCGACTTCGCCTTTGCGCTTTTCGATCTCACCCAACTGCTCCTGCTGATAGACACATTCACGCGCCTGTCGATCGCGTCGCAAGACTGCTTCCGCAGCCGCAGCGCGGGCGTTGGTCAGTTCGTCTTCGAGACTGCGTGCTTCCTGCGTGGCCGCGCGTGCAGCTTCTTCTCGCTTGCTGAGATCGTCGGCGATGCCCAGTTCGAGGTCTGTGATCTCAGTAAGTTTCGCATTCGTCTCTTCAAGAACTGTCGCGAGCTTGCGATCTTCGGCGACGTAAACGTGACGCAGCAACTCCCGGAGCTCGTCGCGCAGCACGCCATAGCGACGCGCTTTGGCCGCTTGTCTGCGCAGGCTGTTTACCTGCCGATCGATTTCCGCAACGATGTCTGAGATGCGCGACAGGTTCGAACGCGCCGATTCGAGGCGCGCTTCAGTCGCTCGCTGACGTACGCGAAACTTCGTGATGCCTGCCGCCTCTTCGATGATGGTGCGACGGTCCATCGGCTTGGCGGACAGGATTTGTCCGATGCGACCCTGTTCGATGATGGCGTAGTGACCGCCTGCCAGACCTGTTCCGGAAAACAGATCCTGAATATCGCGCAAGCGGCAGATCCGGCCGTTTAGCAGATATTCACTCTCACCGGATCGATATAGTCTGCGCGTGACTGAGACCGCTTCGCCGGGCGCAAACTCCAAAGCGAGATTGCGACGGCGCCAGTGTCGCTTGTGCGCGATCTTTGGTTGCGGAGTTGATTCTGGTGTCGCCGTTGTCTCGACAGGTTCAGTTTCGCTCGCAGTTACTTCGATAACAGCTTCTTCCGCTTGAGTGGTTTCCTGCGGAAGAACGGCGTCGAGGTTAACCAGTCGATCGTCGATTCGCTCGAGCGTGGAATCGATGTCTTCGATGTCAGGTTCCGACTCCAGTACTTCGTCGCGCACCAGGTGCATGACCACTTCCGCCATGCCGCTCGGCGGACGGTTGCGCGCGCCCTGGAAGATGACGTCTTTCATCTCGCCACCGCGCAGATGTTTGACGCGTTGCTCGCCCAGGACCCATGCGATGGCGTCGGCCACATTGCTCTTGCCGCAGCCGTTAGGGCCAACGATGGCAGTGATTCCGTCCCCAGTGAAGATTATTTCGGTGTAGTCGGCGAAGGATTTAAAGCCGGTGATTTCCAGGCGTTGGAGTTTGAACATTCGCTAAACAGTTCTTGTTTGAGCCAGCCTCAGGAGGCTTTCGTACGGGTGAGCCACTATAAGTTGGAGTTGCTTAGAATGTCAACCACAACTTAAAGTGAGGGGCGGTTAAGTGAAGGCACGAAGAAAGTTAAGCAGGCGGCGGGTTTTTTTACTTCTTCCTACGGATTCCGGATCGACGGGGGATTGGTCTCTGGCAGAAAGCCGCTGCGTCGCACATACAGCATCAGCTTCACTCCCGGCCGCAACTCGAAACTCCCGCCCGGCGACTGTGACGGCACCTGCCGGTAAAGCTCACCAAAATTCCGTTCCACTTCCTCTTTTTGATTCTCATTCGCGATGATGATCGGCTCTGACGATGCGGCCATACGCCCGAAGTAACCGACCCGGCTGAAGTTTCGGAAGTACCACGGCAACGGCCAGTAATCAGGACTGACTATCGTGATACCTGTCGTTGGCCCATTGTTTTCCTTCGCGATCTGCTCCACCTGGTTAACCAAATCCAGCAACTCTCGCTTTGAGTGCGCATAGACGTAGACATACTTCTGATCGTCATTGTCGTAGTTGATGAAGTTCAAATCGATCGACTGGTAACTCGCGATCAGGATCGCCACCACGAGAATTGCCGAGGCAAGCCTCAACTGGTGGTGGTCCATGTCGTAGATCGCCTGGATTGCATATCCGGCAACCAGCGCCAGCGGCACCACGAAGTTCAGCATCAACCACGGCGTCTTGTAAGGGATCAACGAATACGCGGCAATCAGTCCAAATGCCCACAACGCACAGAACAGTGCAAGCGAGTTCTTCGGCTTCAGCACCGCGAGCCCCGCTCCGATCGCTCCGAGGAAGAGCAGTGGCGCCTCCAGTCTCACCAGCCAGGTGATATACATGTCCGCCGGATGTACGTGCGCCTGCCGCCCGGTCTTGGTCCAGACTGCGAATGTTTGCAGCGAATCGTTGATACCTTTCGCGTTTGTGAAAAATGACGAATAGAAGAGGAGATAAAGGGCCAGAAAGACTATCAACGCGAGACCGAGGTTATAACCGACCTGAGTCTTGCCCCCTAACTCTTCGATGAAGCTGCTGAAACGTCCGGTTTCCTTTCCGCGCCGGCGATTTGACGTTTGCAGCGGTTTGCTGTTGAACCGCATGTAGAACAGCGTCAGCGCAAGCGCGATGATCAACACACCAGCGGAGATCATCGCCGTTTCCTTCGTCGCAAACAGCAGCGCTGCCGAGGCGCCTGCCAGTATCAGCTGCGATGGATTCCGATCGTCATAAAGTTTCACCCCCGCCACGACTATCCCCAACGTGAAGAAAACAAACAGCGTCTCGTGAATGAAGTAACGCGACAGATAAACAGCGCCCGGCGAGACAGCCAGCAGCAGGCCTGCGGAGAGCGTTGCCACAGTTCCCAGACGCCGGCGCAGCCTGAACACGAGGCCAATCGTGGCAAGGCCGAAAAGCACTGTCACGAGCCTGATATTGAAAGTAGTGAGACCGTACGTATCGCGCGCCGAAGAACCGAACAACAATTTGACAGTCCAGGGAATCAACGCTGAGAAGTAGTAGAGAGTTGGACCATGATAATTCTCCGGGTCGTACTGATAAGCTCCCTCGCGAACCAGTCGAACCAGGAAGTTTCCGTTGACACCTTCGTCGTGATGCAACGGCACAAGATTCAAATCGTATAAACGAAGCCCGGCAGCGATCAGGAAGATAACGACGATGCCGATGCGCCAGGCATTCTCCGGAATGCCGTCGCCCACCGGTGCTTCGGCTTCACGATTCGGTGTTGCGCGCTCTTTGGCGCGTGCCTTTTTACGGCTACTTGATCTTGTAGAGTTTGTAGCCACCAACTTCTCCAACCTTCTCAAAGCGAGTGAAGAACTGTTCGTTCACGTGAGTAACAATATCTTCTTGTGGTCCAACTACCGCGTACTCAATGCCGTAATTCCTGATTAGCTGTTCGGCATCGGGTGAGCCCAGATAGATCCGTTTGATCTCGCTTTCGCGTTGCATGAACTGGAGCCCGTGAGTCCAAATGTGACCGGGGTAACCCATGAGTGAGCGACGGCCAGTCAGAAACACCGGCGTGTTGTGTACCGGCGCGTGTACGATCAACGCGCGCGGCGCTGTTTGCGATTTCACGAGTTCGGCGAAGCGAAGTCCGGCTGCGTCAAAGACCTGGTATTTTGTCGAACGTATCACGATGCCGGCGACGTCGAGTGTGCCGGCAAGCGTGACACAGACAAAAAGCAGCACAGCAATAACTCTTCGAATCGCACTCTGGCGCCAGAGTCTCGCGAGCAACAGTGCCACCATCGGAGCTGACGCGAGCCACCAGTAGTAAAGCACTTTGATGTTGTCCCAGATCCACGGCGCCATCTTCAGCACGTTCGGGACTATGAAGCAAAGCGTGAATGGCAGATAGAAGAGCAGCAGCCGCTTCGGGACAAGATACCCTTCTCCCCTGTTAAGAATCGCAGCAAAAATCAGAGGAATGAAGATGCCCGTATTCTTCAACCAGAAAAATATCGGATTCTCCTGGCCGTGGTCCCAACCCACCTCCCACGCAAAAAAACTTTTCGCATCAACAGCACTGTGCATCGTGGACCAGAGTAGTTGCGGGATAGCGATCACAGATGCAACCGCGAAAAAAGCAAACCACTCGCGCCAGCGGCGTTGAATCAACGCCAGGCAGCCGGCCATCGCCATCACTACGACGAAACTATGCGCATGCACGATTGGTAAGAGACCCGCCGCCACTCCGGCAGCAATCATGCGGCGAATGGTAAGCGAAAACCGCGTCTCCGTATTTTCGTACCACGCACTCTTCTGGCGTTCGATCGTTCGCGACTTTTTCTTAGTGTCGCGAGTTTCGATCGGTTTCGTTTTATCGTTTGCTATCCACCACTGTGTAAACGCAATCGTCGCGAGCGGAAGTCCCATCAGAAAGCCGCGTTGCGGCACGAGCAGCGCCGAGATCGCATTGCCCCAGCGCCAGGTAGTCTCCGGAATCACCGTGAACGATGGCGGCAAGTCCATCAGCAGGCCGAACAGACCACCTTCGGTTGTTCCAGCTTTCGAAAACAGCAGTGTCCAGCCCATGCCGCCGTTCAAAAGCACGATCAACGGCGTGACAATGGCTGCCAGTTTGTCACGCAGCATCACTATGGCCCAGCGATGAATCAGACCGACGAACGCGAGTCCCAGGATGTAGTTTTCAATGAACATCGACTCACGCAGATCGGCGCCGCAGCGGACGAAGACCGCGGAAACGAAGTCAGAGATAAAAGGATAAGTGAATCTGACGCCTGCGTATGTCGGATCTTCCGGCGGAAAATTGTTACCAAACGCAAAGCTGGTGATTACGCTCAAGTGAAACGGAAGATCGCCGAAGTTGTTCAGTAAGCCGGTGCTGAGGCCGGTGTCGTCTTCGATAACCGCCCGGTTGAACACCTTCCAAAGAATCACGGCTGCGAATGCGTAGAAAAGAAAGTAGCCGATCGCACTCGGGTCTGCTCGTGTGAGTCGCTGGCTAAAAATCGAGACTCGGTCGAGATCGTATTTGAGTCGAGTTCGAATGACCTTATCTGTGAGCAGCGCGAGCGGACTACAGCAGATCGCAGTGCTGAAAAGAATCGCGGTGCCGCTGAGTCCGATAAAAGAGGCGACTACAAAACCGACCAATCCCAGTGCAGATAATCCGAGTGCGGCGCCCGCGCACAGTCTCGCGCCGAACGACGCGTTTTCATCGTAGAGGTAGGTTGCGACGGTACCGCTGAGAGTGACTAGTAACGCCAGGTATAAGGACGTAATCATCGACTGACGGATTATACCCACGCAAAGGCGCAAAGGCGCAAAGGAAACTCGATGATTACTTTGTGCCTTTGCGCCTTTCCGCGAAACATGCTTTTCTTTCACCAGAACGATGTTAAGAGCAGGAATCGTGGGACTGCCCAACGTGGGCAAGTCGACCTTATTCAACGCGCTCACAGCGCAATCGTCCGCGCTCGCGGCAAACTATCCCTTCGCCACCATCGAACCGAACGTCGGTGTGGTTGCGGTGCCTGATGAACGTCTGGAACCATTAGCTCGGCTCGTCAAGACCGAGAAGATCGTGCCGGCGACCGTCGAGTTTCTCGATATCGCGGGGCTGGTGCGTGGAGCGTCGAAAGGTGAGGGTCTCGGAAATCAGTTTCTCGCCAACATCAGAGAGACTGACACTGTGGTCCAGGTGGTTCGTTGTTTCGAAGACGAGAACATCGTACACGTCGAAGGCAAAGTCGATCCGCTTCGCGATATCGAGACGATTCAGATCGAACTTGCTTTAGCGGACCTGGCGACCGTCGAACGTCGACGCGAGAAAGCGCAAAAGAACCTCAAAGGTGGTGATAAGGTTGCGCGGCAGGAGTTGGAAGTGCTTGACAAGATTTGGCCGGCGCTGGAAGCGGGCCGATCGGCGAGAACAGTTGCGTTGACCGCTGACGAGCACGCTGTGGCTCGCAACTTTTTTCTTCTGACAACCAAGCCGACGATCTATGCGGCCAACGTGGATGAATCGGTCCTCGCGGATGTTGATAACAATCCGATGGTGCAGGCGGTGCGTGAAGTCGCCGAGAAAGAGGCCGCTGAGTGCGTGGTGATCTGCGCGCAACTTGAAGCGGATCTCGTGGCGCTGCCGCCGGAGGAACGTATTGATTACCTGAAGAGTTTGAATGTGGCGACGAGTGGAGTGGACCAACTGATCAAGAGCGCTTATCACCTGCTTGGTTTGATGTCGTTTTTGACGGCGGGCGAGAAAGAAGTTCGTGCCTGGACCATTCCGCAGGGCACGCGCGCACAGACTGCGGCCGGCACGATCCACTCGGATATCGAGCGTGGTTTTATTCGTGCGGAGATTGTGGGTTACGACGAACTGATGGCGTCCGGCTCCTACGCCGCCGCCCGCGAGAAAGGTTTGTTACGACTTGAAGGCAAAGACTACATCATGCACGAAGGCGATGTGGTCCACTTCCGGTTTAATGTTTAGCCACAAAGAAGCACAAAAGGCACATAAAGAAGACGAACTTTTTATGTGCCTTTTGTGCCTCTGTGTGGCTCTTATTAATTCGAAGATCCGCCGTTGTGTCCCTTGCGAAGACTATCAATGAAAGCCTGTAACGACTTTTTAAGTTCAGCCGTTTCCTGATCCGCTCTTGCAGCCTGGCGTTTCATCTGTTCGTTAGTCTCCCTCTGACTATCAACCAGATCCTTGATTTTCTCGTTTATTGCCTGATTCTCAGCATCCCATCTTGCTTCATGCCTCATTTGCGCATCGATGAGGCTATTGATTTTATACTGGAATTCACTTCTACTCCGTCGGCCGGACCGCGCCATCTCCATCAATATTCGCTCTACTCGACCCAATCGTTGTTCTGGTGTCATCACATTCCATCCTTCAGGTGAGGTGAAAAATCAGGCGCATGATCTCATGTGCGTATAGCTGGGGTCAACCGGAATACGAGGAGGGACGGAAACACGAAGCGGGCAATCGCGATAAGGAGCGAGAAACTCACGATTGCCCGCCGAACAAGCTAGCGTAGCAGGGCACGAATACCGACAAGAATCAGATAACCAATTGCCAGGGTTACTGCCACCTTGATCAATAGCACTGCCAGACTAATTATGATGCCCAATGTAATCCCCACCACCTTTAGCGCCAGTGGCAGGACAACTGCAAAAACAAACACCCCGAGAAGAATCATTCCTATGATTCTCAAAACGTTTTTTGCGTCTTTCATCGTCAATCTCCAATCGCTTCCGCGGCCCCTAAATGCTCAGGTTCTACCGTCCGCAGCCAACTATACGCAGATTCTCGCGATCGCGTTCCAATGAAGATTCTGAATACTTTGCCCCAAATTTTGGCTTTTTTGGACTTAAGACTCCCCGGTCGCTTGTTTAATTCTTTTCGGCGATAATTATACATATTTTTAGCGCCATGGACCGCTGGAATTCAAGAAGCCTGTTTAGCGACGACCTTCCGGAGCCCGCCCAGACCGGGACCGAAGGCATCCCCCTGGCTGAGCGCATGCGTCCACGCTCGCTGACGGAGTTTATCGGCCAGGCACATCTCGTCGGCGAAGGCCGCATTCTGCGACGACTACTCGCGGGCGGCGGCGCGTTGCCGTCGCTGATTCTCTGGGGCGCGCCCGGTACCGGCAAGACGACGCTCGCTCAACTGCTGGCGAGCAGCAGTGGCATGCGGTTCATCGCGCTGTCAGCAGTCTTCTCCGGCGTCAAGGACCTGCGTGAAGCTATTCAACAGGCCAAGGCAGACAAGCGTTACGGCAAGCGCACCGTACTCTTCATCGACGAGATCCATCGCTTCAACAAGTCGCAGCAGGATGCGCTTCTGCACGCTGTCGAAAACGGCACCGTCACCCTCATCGGCGCAACTACCGAGAACCCGTCGTTCGAAGTCACCGGCGCACTGCTTTCACGCGCGCGAGTCCTCGTCCTTAATCAACTCTCCGACGACGAGATAAAGACGATTCTTCAGAACGCTCTCGCAGACGAAGAACGCGGGCTCGCGAATTTCAAGCCTGACGTTTCAGATCAACTGCTGGAACGAATGGCACACTCGGCGAGCGGCGACGCGCGAGTCGCGTTGACTGCTCTCGACGCTGCCGTTGAATCGACTACGCCTGATGCAAACGGCGTCCGTACCGTCAACGAACCGACAGTCATCGAAGCGCTCGGTCGCGCGCACTACGCGTACGACAAAGGTGGCGAAGAACATTACAACCTGATCTCCGCGCTCATTAAGTCGCTGCGGAATTCAGATGTCGATGCGTCTCTCTACTGGCTCGCGCGCATGATTGAAGGCGGCGCGGATCCGATTTACATCGCGCGCCGGCTTTGCATCCTGGCGTCGGAAGATATCGGCCTCGCCGATCCACAGGCAATGGTCCAGGCGGCAGCGGCCGCTGACATCGTGCAGTTAATCGGCCTGCCTGAAGGACTGTTTCCACTTTCGCAGGCGGCGATCTATCTCGCGCGCGCACCGAAGTCGAACGCCGTGAAGAGTGCATATTTTCGAGCCGCGATCGATGCAGAAGAGACTGCGCGCGTGCCGGTGCCGCTGCACCTGCGAAACGCCGTCACTCCATTAATGAAACATATCGGTTACGGTAAAGACTATCGTTACGTTCACAGCGATCCGGATGCGAAAGAAGAAATGGAATGTTTGCCGGAACAACTACGCGGCCGAAAATATTTTTCAGAAACAGAATCAAAGGGTGAGGACATTGAGAGTGAGCACTAGCCGAAAGTCGGACAAGGAACTCGCATTTCTGCAAGACTTGTTCATCGCGCCCGATTGGGGCGAACGCTTTGCCGAGTTAATCGACGAGCACGTGAAGCTGCCCGCTGAAGGCGAGGCGCTCTACGTTGCCGCCGGAACCGGCGTACACGCGATGGCGCTGCACGAACGCGCCAGAGAAAAACTCGAACTGCTTTGCATCGACGAAAATCCCGAGTGCATGGAACTGGCCCGCGCCAAGGCCATGGCAACCAACGAACAAATCAGTTTTGATACTGCTCAGCTCGACCGTCTCAACCTGAAAGACAATCGCTTCGATCTGGTCATCGGCAATGCTTCACTCGTATCGCGGCAACGAGTGCGCAAGATGTTTTCCGAGATCGTCCGCGTGGCGGCGCCTGGCGCCATGATCGCGCTTACCCTGCCGACTGCTTCGAGCTTCGGCGAGTTCTTTTCCATCTATTGGGAAGCCCTGCACAACAGCGGTCTGATCGATCACGAATCCGACGTCGAACAGTTGATTACCGAACTGCCGACAGTTTCGGGTGTCGAGCAGTTAGCGGAAGACGAAGGACTGCAGGATGTTGAATCGTGGACGCGCATCGAGGAGTTTGACTTCGATTCGGGCGAGCAGTTTTTGAACTCTCCACTGGTGGCGGAGTTCCTGATACACGATTGGCTGGCCCTCGTACCTGACGATAAGAGGGCCGAGTTGTTTAGCGAGATCTCTCGATTAATAAACGAAGAGAGACATGAGACAGAGTTCGCGCTTTCCGTGAAAGCGACTCTAGTCATGGGACAAAAGGCTCACAGTCACTGACGCGAAGGAGGGGAGCTCAGCGCCGAGCCGTCCAGGCAGGCACTACTCCTTGGCTTCCTTGATTCCCTTGCGCTCTTCTCGTTCACCTTCTTCGATGCCCTCGCGAAAAGCTCGCTTGCTCTGGCCGAGGGCCTTCGCAAGTTGGGGCAGCCGCGTGGCGCCGAAAAGCAAAAAGATCACCAGCACGATAACGATCAACTCCGGGGTTCCAAGCCCCGCAATCGCCAGCATTGTTTGAGTCATAACTTCCTCTTTCTAAGACGTGTTCGCCTAGTCGCGACTATCTGATTCGTAGAACAGGTACTTTCTCCAGGTCTCGTCAGCTCTGCCTAAGTAACGCATGATTTGCCGGTTTACGTGTAGTGAGAACCCACGAGGCCTGCGCAGCAAGTGCATCCCGGACTCTTCCGGAGTCCGATTGCCTTTGCGATGATTGCAACGTTTACAGCAGGCAACCAGATTATCCCACGCGGACTCCCCTCCGCGCGAGCGTGGCAGCACATGATCGAGGGTCAACTCCGAGGGCGGGTATTGAGTTCCGCAATACTGGCAGGTGGAATGGTCGCGCAGCAGAATGTTCTTTCGCGAGAGCGAACGACGTTCAAAAGGAATGTGAATATATTCCGTAAGACGAATCACCGATGGAGCGTGGATCGAGAGTTTTTGCGAGTGGAGCATGTGCCCGTTGTGTTCCTCCACCCGCGCCACTCCCTTAAAGATCATGACGACCGCGCGCCTTTCGGTGCACACGTTAATGGGCTCGAAAGAAGTATTCAGGACTAAAACCCTGCCGTTCATCTTGGGCGATATTACGCGAGCGCGGAAGACAGTGTCAAAAATATGTGCGCTCAACGGGCGTAATTGTAGGGGCGGCACTCCGTGGCCGCCCCATTTGCGCCCAAATTGTACGATGGGGCCGGCCACGGAGTGCCGCCCTTACAATTTACGCCCGGGAGATTGTCAGGACGTAGACGTTTTGGACGCCGGCGGCGAGGAGGGCTTCGGCACTGGCGGAGACGGTGGCGCCCGTGGTGAACACGTCGTCGACGAGCAGAATGTTCTCGTTCGCAACCAACCGCGGATGGCGCACCTCGAAAGCGCCGGCCACGGTATCGCGCCTTCCTTTCGCGTCGAGTCCTGCACGATATTGCTCAGTCGACGAAACACGCACCAGACTAACTTCATCGAGCGACAGCGCCAGCCCGCGTGACAACACCTGCGCGATTATCGCCGCCTGGTTGAAACCTCGTGACCGCAGCCGCCGGTCGTGCAACGGCACCGGCACGATCCGCGTGCTCTGGTTCAAAGGCTCACGCTTCGCCGCCGCAATCAGCAGTTCTTCCAGCTGCGGCGCAAGGTGCGGCTGTCGCTTCAGTTGCAACACCGACTCACGCAACGCACCCTTGTATGGTCCAACCGCTCTCGCTACGTCGAAACTCTGTATCTCACAACTTCCACACCGCACTTCCTCAGACGCTACCGGCAGCGCTTCGAAATCCAGCAGCACTCCACACTTCCAACACAGCGTCTCCGTTCCTTTGAACACCCGCGTCGAAGCCCAACACGTCTCACACGCCACCCCGAACCTGCGCCTCTCGACACTGCCGAAACAGATCGCACAACTCTGCGGATACGCAACCGCCAGCAAAGCATCTCCGAACAACTGAACCGCACGCGTGAGGAACATAGATACTGAGAAGCTTTTCCTCCATAAACGCCGAAGGCGTTCGCTAATTTCAGCCCAGGGTTCGAGCGCAGCGAGAACCCTGGGGTTAAGCCACCTACGTTATCAATCAACCTGAAAAGGGTTCGCCAAGCCATAAACCCTTTCAGGGTTTTAGCTCTTTTTCTAATTGCGATCCCAGAGTTGTCGCTGCGCTCCAACTCTGGGCTGAAATTAGCGAACGCCTTCGGTGCTAAAACCAAGCGGCCTCCCCGAGTTCGAGGAGGCCGCTAAATTTTCTCAACCGTCAGCGCGGATTAATCTTCCTCGTCACCGAGGAGTCCACGCTCGTGAAGATCCTGACAACGGACGCAATGCCGTGCCCACGGAACTGCATCGAGGCGCTTTTCCGGCAGGGCTTCACCGCAATGAACACACTTTCCGTAACCAGTCGTTTCAATGCGCTCGAGCGCTTCATCGATCAGGTTCAGCAACTGCCGATCGTTGTCAGACATCGAGACCAGCAACTCTTTTGTATAAGCGTTGGCAGCCATGTCCGCCGGATCCTGCGTCGCTTCCGCGTCGCGCTCGCGACTGTAAAGTTCAGCCGCCTGCACCTGGCCGACCAGCCCTTCGCGACGGCCCAACAATTTGTCTCGGAAGACTTTCGTTCGCCTCTTATCCATTATCTGTCTCAATCCTCCACCCTACTTGATATAAACCGCCTGTCTTACGGATCATTTCTGATACGGCAGGTCACGAATGATCGTGTACGCTCGA
>Ga0126376_10000735_pt1 | contig 16655 bp, 12 predicted proteins | sample PanSoiMetPlot_15_FD_92760 | JGI IMG/M metagenome (GOLD analysis project Ga0126376, IMG submission 92760) | Tropical forest soil microbial communities from Panama - MetaG Plot_15 | ecosystem: Environmental > Terrestrial > Soil > Tropical forest > Bulk soil | place: Panama | collected 2016-02-17
CGCTGCACTCGCAATGGGCATTACGCATATATTTTTCATGTAAACAGCAGGGAATTCGCCGGAGTCTCTACAGAGCGGTTCATCGCCGCGATGAACGCCGAGGGCATACCTAACCAGGCCAGCTATCCTCCACTCCACGAACTGCACTTGTTTCGCAACGGCGAGTATCGGAAGAAACTCTCGGGTCAGCAAGCAGAGGAGGAGCACGCATTCCTCCGGCAGCCATTTCCCGCAACACGCCAGGCTGCCTGGGAAACCGTTTGGATCCCTCAGCCCGCCCTGCTTGGCGATGAACAAGACATGCACGAGATCGCAGCCGGGATTAGCAAGATTCAGAAATGGGCCAAAGAATTGGCCTGATTAACTGTGAGAAGAGGAGCTAGCATGCCCTCCTTCAAGAATAAAGGACACTATGCACCACTGCGCGTCCTGGTTGGCTTCCCCTTGCTTTTCTCACTGTCATTGGTCGTCCAGGTGCAGGGCCAAATGTCAGACCACGTCCTACCGAAGCGCACGTCCCAAATTCAAGATGGCTTCGGCATCAACTCCGATTTGCCGCGCGACCCCTATCTTCCTTGGAACCGCTGGTGGTGGACCCGCATATTCGACGCCGGCATCAGCTTCGTCCGCATAGGCCAATACGAAAACAGCACGGATCACACCAGCTGGGATTGGGTAGAACGCAAACGCGGAGAATATTCGATTGCTCCGGAAGTCGAGGACGAAATCGACTCCCTGGTCGAAAATGGTGTCAAAATCGAGATTCAATTGCTTTACGGAAACCCGCTTTATACATCACCGGCAGGAGTCTGCCGCAGACCATCGAGCCGGCGCCAGGCAGTTTCCATAACCCCGATCGAAGCCTCTATTCGATATTCTGGCCGCCGAGGACGCCCGAGCAGATCCACGCTTTCTCAAACTATGCCGAATGGGTTGTCAACCATTTTCGTGGACGCCTTCAATACTACGAAATCTGGAATGAGCCCAATATTGACTACTGGAACCCGGCACCGAGCCCGGAAGAATACGGGCGGCTATTCCGAGCTGTTGTTCCAGTGATTCGTGCCGCAGACCCAAATGCCAAGGTTATCTTTGGCGGTCTAGCGGGCGCAGATCGGGATTTTGCAAAACGCGCCCTAGATGCATATACCTGCGCAGATGCCATCGACATTTTCGCGTATCACATTTATCCCAACTATGGTCATAACTTAAATCCCGAGGCGATGGACGACAGGCAGCACGCCAACGAATCTCCCAAGGCGTTACGCGAAATGGTGCGCAGCTATCCTGGGATTCGAAGGGACCTCGCTTTCTGGAACGATGAGTTCAACTCGATTCCTTCCTGGAAAGGCTCGGACGAAACAGTGCAGGTCAAGTACATCCCGCGTGGTTTGATTGCGGACAGAGCCGCGGGGGTGCGAACCTTCGTTTGGCTAATGGTTGGAGCCACCGAGGGAAACGAGGCGGATGATTTCGGAATGCTGTACGGCCTGATGTTGCGCCCGGAGGATTTCACGCCGCGACCTGTTTTCGCTGCTCTCCAGAACACGGCCACGCTATTCTCCGATACAAAGTTTGATCCTTCCATTCGGATGCGCATTGAAAGGTCGCCATCTTCTTCGCCGTCGTTCCTTGGCTACGGATTCCGATCTCCGGAGAACAAAGGGATCCTCGCGTATTGGCTGCCTGTCCTCAGCAAGGCCGGAGACCGCTCGCCGGCCGCAAGGGTCACACTGCAGATTGCCGGCTCGGGTATCCAGAATCCTGTGCTTGTGGATGTGACTTCCGGAGAAATGACCGCTCTTTCGTGGAAGGCTGGCACGACCGACACCCTCGAGCAAATGCCTCTGCGCGACAGCGTGATGGCCATCGCAGATGAAAGCTATTTCGATTGGATGGAATTGCCGGAAGCCGCCAGCGACCTCGTCTTAGCCAGGGAGAAGGAAGGTGTACGGCTGACGTGGAGGACCCACGGTGGCAATCCGAAATCCGTCTCGGTTGAACGTCGTGATGGTGCGCACGGACTGTGGCGGCCTGTCGCGAAGTTGCCTGCCAGCCAAACCGCATTCCTAGACAAGGAAATCGCGAATGGACAAAGAACGGTTTCTTATCGAGTGCTCGCCGAAAATGGCGCTGGGCGGTCTGCGCCCTCGAATGTTGCAACGCTGCGCGAGTGAACGGGCGCGCGGAGCTTTCTGCTCGAGGAACCGTGCATATGACCGGCGCCCAGGTCTTCTAGTGCTGCCCCATCAGGTTGAGAAAACCGTTCACGATTGCATTCTCGGCGCAGCCGGGCTTCAGCCGCGACGTGGTGATTTCGTAGCTGACCTGCTCGAACGCAGCATCATCGGGAATATACCCGCTCGATCCGTTGGCGTGCGTCACCATAACGGGGTGGCTGGAAGTAGATTTCTTTTTGAGATGTTCTTGAATCATGGTCATCACTTCGCCCGACACGCCCGCCAAGGCGACGTCGTTGATCGTGAGCAGGCTGAGTCGAATAATGACCGGGTCAGAGTCCTCCCATCTGTATTCCTTGCGTGGGAGTGGACCCGATGCAACCCTTCTGCCGGGACAAGTGACCACCTCCTGCTTGCCCCAAATCTTGGCTTGCTCCGTAGAGTGGATCGCTCCCGCGATGCGAACGGCTTCCTCACCTAGAATTTTTCCTAGCGAGTCCACCAGCTTGAAATCCGATCCGCGCGCGAGAGAAATGGGATTCTGGTCTCCCGCTGCCCCGCTCGTCCACAAAGCCACGGCATTCTCGGTGATCTCTTCAGGCCGCAGATGAATGGCTGGGCCAGCATCGCCACGCGGCGCATCGTCCGGCTTCCCGCGATAGTAATTTTCAACGTAGCGTGACGTAGCTCCAGCCAGGTCTCCGCTGACCTGATAATTCTCACCTCCCATGACAACCGCATGAACGGCATAGTTGATCAGCAAGGCGATAGGTTTGCCAGAAAGCGCATCGAACCTTATTACCGCTACAGTCTTGTCCGACGGGCCCTCGGGGTTGTAGCCCAACCACCATCCCTCTTCGGGCGAGAGTTCGCGACGATTGATGTTTACGTAGGCTTTTCCCGTTCCGATCCCGATTTTGGCCGGTTGAAGATTTTCTTTTGCCTTGCGGATGACTTCAATCGTGGCATCCTCGACTTGTTTCGTGTAAGCGGCAGATTTCGGCGAGTCGTTGCCGTACATCCCGAATGGAGCAGGAGCGCTGTGGTCGTGCACTGCAGCAATCAACTGATGTTCGACAGGTATGCCAGTTTCCTGAGCGATGCGCTTCGACAAAGTCTCCCACACCGCGTTCGGCACTCCGATCAGTTCCCATGTAACCATAGCGGCGAGCTTCGCCCCATCGCTCACGACGATGGCACGCGCGTAGATTTGGTCGTGGATTCCCTTGAATCCCTCCTTGCGGTCCGCATAGCCGCTCATGGGCAGCGCTGCATCGGGGGACGGGGTGATGTCTACCTTGGCGGCTCCTACTTGAAGCGTTCCACTTTCAGCAGCGAGAGCCGCCACAGCCGAGACGGCCATCACCGAGATCGCACGAAAAGGCCAAAGCATCATGATGGTTACCCCAAAGCCTGAGAGTTGAAGCATCTAACACACGACACTGATTTGTGCTCCCCAGCGAATCCCGTCCCACGTGCGTCGCTGCTAGAACAATCACGCACAAAGTTACCCCGTGTCCATAACGCTTGTAAATGTAGTTCCACATGCTTGATTAACGGTTACCGGAAAAGTCGATCCCGGTACCAAGGCGGCGCCTTCTTGACAAGTCGAAGAATGTTCACAAAGCGCGTGCCTTGCTTGCCGAGCGCGTCGGTAAGTTCACACTGTTTCCCGCCCCTGTTTCAGGACAATGGACTTATACGGCGAAAGGGTCCGTGGATCTTCTCAGCGACACTGCTCTACGCGTGGGTGGTGCCGGGGGCCAGAATCGAACTGGCTACGCCCGCCTTTTCAGGGCGGCGCTCTACCAATGAGCTACCCCGGCATTTTGGAAGCTTTTCAATTTTAGGGGCGTTGGCGAGTGGTGTCAATTCGGCGCGCGCCGATGCTCGCAACGAGATGCGTCATTACACCAACGAAGAGAGCAACCATGCCAATGAGGCTTCGCCAGCCGCGGCCGGCAATGCCAAACGACGGTTCCGTGAGGAAGGCCATCGACAACAAAAGAAGAGAAAGCAGAATGAGAATCGAACCCACCAATTGTAGTACGCGGCGCCAGCCGGAGTGCAGCTGAAGATAGAGGCCGAGGGCGGTGTTTACCAGCGCTCCGGCAAGTAAATAGATGTGACGCGAAACGAACATCATTCGCATCTCAGGGGGCAACTGCTGCATGCTGGGATGATGGTGGCCTAGCAACTGCCCGCTCAGCAAAAACACTACGATGGCAGCAATCCCAACGATGAGATGAACGCGGCGGAGCATGGGCGCAGGCATACTAACATGACGGGCGGCCAAATCGAGGTTGGTTAGCCACCTCTAGCCGGTTGCGCAGGCTCCTGGATGCTCTTTGGGGCGAATCCTTCCAGAAAAGCCTTCAAGCGTTTTACGTTGTAGCTTCTGCCGTCTTCGAGTTCGTTGGTGGGTTGAGACTGAATCAGTTTCCCGTTCGCGTCCAGAATGAAGATATGCGGATAGCCGTGGATTCGGGGGAAGCGAGACAAAAACGCGCGGTTTGGATTCTCCTGGCTCATGCTGACTTTCATAGTGACGAAATGCTTGTCGCGAAGGGCCGCAACTTCGGGGTGCTCGTGAAAGAAGTGGTCCAGAGCGTGACACCAGCTACACCACTCGCCTCCAACGACTACGAAGATATTTTTGGTCGTCCGTTTGGCCTCTTCGCTGGCTGCGGCCAAATCTTTGTCGGGATCACGCCGCGGATCATAACCATCGGCGGTTGCGTTGTGGGGCGTGGAAGCGGTTATGGGCTGAACGAGGGCTTTGTGTTCCAGTGAGATGGGGGCGCAAAAATAGGCGTAGACCAGCGCCGCGAGAAGCGGAATCCGCACGCTGCTGCTTTTGTGCCAGTTATTGTTGAGATTCATCGAATTCCTTCATCCAGTTGCGATTTTTCAGGACTTCGCGCGGCTTGGTGCCGTCGGGCGGCCCGACGATGCCGTCTTTTTCCATAAGGTCGATCAGGCGCGCGGCGCGGCCATAGCCGATGCGCAAGCGGCGCTGCAGCGTGGAAGTCGAAGCGCGGCCGGCGTCGCAGACCACGCGAACGGCGTCTTGATAAAGGTCGTCGTCCACATCGTCGCCGCCGTCGGCATCCGCGCCTTCGGATCCTTCAGCGGTTTTGCCATTTTCGTCTTTCGGCGCTTCGAGGAGCTCTTCCTGATATTTCGCCTGCGCCTGGTCGCGCCAGAAGTCGCAAACTTCGCTGATCTCCTCTTCGGTCACCAGCGGCCCGTGAATGCGATGCAGACGCGCCGAGCCGGCGGGCAAATAAAGCATGTCCCCGCGGCCGAGGAGCGATTCGGCGCCGTTCGAGTCGAGAATGGTGCGCGAGTCTACCTTGCTGGCCACGCGGAAGGAAATGCGGGCAGGGAAGTTCGCTTTGATCAAGCCGGTGATAACGTCCACCGAAGGCCGCTGCGTGGCGAGAATCAGGTGAATACCCACGGCGCGCGCCATTTGCGCGAGGCGCGTGATGGATTCTTCGACGTTGTTGGTGTCGACCATCATCAGGTCGGCCAGTTCGTCAATGACGATGACGAGATAGGGAAGCGGTTTGTGCTGGGGCTCTTCGGCATTGTCGAAAAGCGAGAGCGACTGCTCTTTTTTGAACGTGCGGTTGTATTGATCGATGTTGCGAACGCCCCGCTGAGCCAGGAGTTTGAGGCGATTTTCCATTTCTTTGGTGGCATTGCGCAGAACGTTCGAAGCGATCTTCGGGTCCGTAACGACGGGCGCGATCAAGTGAGGAATGCTTTCATAGAGGCTCAGTTCGAGACGCTTGGGGTCGACGAGAACCATCTTCACCTCGTCGGGGCTGGCCTTAAAAAGGATGGACATCATCAGCGAGTTGATGAAGACGCTCTTGCCAGTGCCGGTCGAACCGGCGATGAGCAGGTGCGGCATGGCTGCCAGTTCCGTCACGCGAATGCGGCCGTGAAGGTCGCGGCCCATTGCCAGCGTGAGTTTGCTCGGCGAATGGATAAATTCCGTCGCCTCGATGATTTCGCGCAGGGCGATAGTTTGCCTCTTGTCGTTCGGGACTTCGATGCCGATGGTGGATTTGCCCGGGATGCGCTCGATCAGGATGGATTCGGCCTGCAACGCGAGGCACAAGTCTTCGGTGAGACCGATGATGCGGCTGTACTTGATGCCGGCTTCCGGCTTGAATTCGAACGTAGTGACCACTGGGCCAGGGTTGATTTGCGTGACACGACCCTGCACGTCGAATTCCTGGCACTTCGCCTCAATGGCACGCGCGCGCTGCTTTAACTCTTCCTCATCGAGTTTGTGGCTGCGCTCGCCCTCGCGCAGGAGCGAAGGTGGAGGAAGTTTGTAATTCGGATTGTCCTTGGCAATCTTCGGGTCGCCCTTCTTGGGCGCCGGCTTTTCTGTGTCCTTGTGAAAGACAAAGATGGGCGCTTTCACCACGCTCGGCTTTTTCTCTTTCTCTTTGACTTCGTCCTCTTCTGGCTCGTCGGTCACGGTGCTACCGGCTTCGAGAAGGGCCGTTTTGGCGATCGCCTGCGGTGGCACGGGCTTCCTGCCGGAGAGGCGCGACTCTTCCACGCGGCGCCGATTGCGCTCCTGCTCGCGGCACTCGCGCCAATCGTGCCAGCGCGCGTGAACTTTTTGCAGGATCCCTGATTTTTCGACTGCTCCTATGGGCCCGTGTGGACCGTTGGCCCAGGCATGCGCGCCAGAAAAAGAAAATCGCGTAGTCATGAACAGCGAAGTGAAAAAGAGGGCTACGGCGACGAGGAGCGCGCCCCAGAAGTTAAATCCTGCGAGAAGCTCGCTGGAAATCAGCGAGCCCACGATGCCGCCCGCCGGAATCGCGCCGCGCACGGCAGGGAAGGGAAACAGCGCGAGCAAGGCCGGCAACGAGACGAGTAACAAGAGATACCCCGCGAGCGTGGGAAATTGCGAATTGATGCCGCGGTTCCGGCACCAGCGCCAGCCGAGCACCAGGATTGCTGCAGGCAACAGAAACGCGGCGAACCCAAAAATCTGGAAGAGCAGGTCTGCGGCGTGCGCTCCGACCGGGCCCATCCAGTCGTTGGTTATGCCTCCGTCGCGCGGTTGCGCGCTGACGTTGAACGACGCATCGCTCGGGGAATAAGAAAGCAGTGCCAGCGCGATTAAAACCGCGAGCGAAATGCATAGGAAGCCGATTAACTCGTTCAGCCGCTTGTTTTCAGTCGGAGTCAGAAAGCGCAAGAAAATCCCTCTCAGCTTCTGGGGAAGGCTGAGTGTGGCGGCGGGTGCTGGCGCTAGCGCGATCCCGCCTGGAGGAACGCCCAAACCAGGATGATGATACCAAACACGAGCCGATAGACAACAAATACTTTCAACGTGCGTGTTTGCAGGTAACGCAGGAAAAAAGCGATAACAAAATATCCGGCGATGCCGGAAACGAGAACGCTAGCGGCAAGCGTCGAGATCGGCAGATCCAGGCCGCCGGCCTTATGCATCTTGATGAGTTTCGGCAACTCTATCACCACCGCTCCGGCGATCGCCGGGACCGACAGGATGAACGAAAAGCGAGTTGCGGCTGCCCTGGTCAGCCGCCGAAACAACCCGGCCGTGATGGTGATGCCGGAACGCGAAACTCCCGGCCACAGCGCCAGAGCCTGCGCCGTTCCGATGGCTAGCGCGTCGCCGAGGTTGGACTCGCCCTCTTTGCGCGTTAGATCTTTCTTGGAGTCCGCCCACCACATCAGCAGGGCAATCAGCACAAGCGAAGCGCCGATAATCTTCGGCTGTCGCAGCTTCTCTTCGATTTCGTGATGGAACAGCAGTCCGGCCAATCCGGCTGGAATTGTTCCGATTACCAAATACCATAACATTTTTTGATTGTGTGCGACCTCTTCAGCGGGAGCCGTCGCCGGGTAGTTCACGCCCAATCCGCACAAAAGCAGAGTCAACCAATCTTTGAAAAAGTACAGGACCAACGCGAGAAGAGTTCCCGCATGCAACGCCACATCAAAGGCCAGCCCAGGGTCCTGCCATCCGGCAAACCACGGGAAAATAATCAAATGTGCGGTGCTGCTCACGGGGAGAAATTCAGTGAGTGCCTGCACCAGCGCAAGGACGATTGCCTGATAGAAGGGCATGGGGATTTACGGTTCCTTTTTTGCCGGCGGTGCTTTCGGCATGCCCGGCAGGATTTTCCGCATCTCGTAAGCGTCGATGCGCCCGAGATAGTAACGCTTCAAGGTCGCCTCGATACGATAGCCGCGACGCTTCCAGAAGGCAACGGCGGCTTCATTATCAATTGCGGTTTCCAGCAAGATGGAGCGCACACCGCGCGACGCGAGATTTGCTTCCTGTGTTTCGAGCAGTGCCGTTCCAATGCCGTTCCGGCGGTGCTTTGCGTCGACGTCGAGCGTAATGATGTGCGCAAGTGGAGGATTCTCTTCGCTCAGTATGAACCCGACGATTCGGCCACCCTCTTCCGCGACGGTGCAGTCGGCCGAGGGGAGCGTTAGGAAATAACGGAGCGTCGCCTTGGAATAGGAGATCCCTGCTGGAAAGCACGATTGGTCCAGTTTGTATAACGCCGCGAATTCATGCGGCTCGTACGACCGAAGGGTGGGCGGCATGGCGGGATTGTAGTCCAGAATGCGCGTTTACAGGGTTCTGCAGGGCGCCACGCGGGTATTGCCCATTTGGCGATTCGTCCTTACTTCTGTGGCTGAACCGCTGGCATGACGCGCTCCAACGCTCTCACCGTCAATTCGTCCGGGATGGTCTTCCCGTCTTGCTTGATGACTACCGCAAATCCCCCGCTATAGTCCCACATGGTCCAGCCGATGCCGTACTTCTCGAGCGTGGTGCGCACGTCAGAAATCCACGCCGCCCGGTCTTTCGGCTGCGCTGTTTTGCGGTAGACCCCAAACTCGTTGCACGTTAGCGGCACGTTCCAGCGCTTGCCCCACGCAGCGATCTGGCTAATCTCCTCGTCAATCCGCGCTGCGTTCCAGCGGTCCATTCCATAGTGAGTCACAGCGAGGCGATTGGCTGCGTCGGGAACCAGCGCAGCGGCTTGCTGCACGTTTTCCGGAGTCGAGGGATACGGCAAGTCCCTCAGGTAGTGCACGTAGTTTGTGCTCCAGGTTGCGCCCTGGTGGGTAAACACATGCGGATCGTAAAAGTGAAAGTTATATATAATGTTGGGGTCGCGCAGCGGCTCGATGAAAAGAAGTTCGTTATCGGCTGACCAGTTGGCCCCTGCGACGATGATGGTTTGCGCGGGAGCCCCTTCGCGAATGGCTACAGCGAGTTTCGATTGCACGCCCTCCCAGCGATAGCGGTCGCGGAATTCCGGCTCGTTTAGTATCTCGAAGAACACTAAGTCCGCGTTCCGAGAGGAATAGTGTCTTGCCAGGGCCCGCCAGTAATCCGCCAACTGCTCCACAAACTCGTTGTCGGCGACCAGCTTTTCCTTGAAGTCTGAATCCGGATGCACGTCGATAATCGCCGCCAGCCCTTGGTCCAGAATCATCTTCACCGCGGCATCGAGGTAGCCGAGGTAATCTTCGGGAATTCGATCCGCCTGCTTGCGGCGGAACATTGGTTGCGGATTCACGCTGAGCCGAACGTGGTCGAATTGCATCGCTTTGATCAACGCGATGTCCTGCGCCGTTGTCCACGTTTCGAAGTGTTCCTTTGTATAGCCCTTCTGGTCGTATACTTGCGCGAACCATTCGCTCAAGTTGATTCCATACCGCAGATGCGCCGCGCGGCGTTTTGCAAGCCCTGATTCTTGCGATGTCTGCGCCAGTCCGGAGCTGCCTGTGAATAGAACCGCTACACAGAGGGCCAACACGAACAGGTGCCCACGCTTGGTCCACGCATTGGCAGTTTTGTTCGTCATCATTTCCATCGTCGTTCTTGCGAGACACGCGTTCTGAGGGCGCGGCGCCATAAAGATCATCCGATTTTGCTGTTAATCAAGATAAGCGAAGGTTGCGATTGATAGTTATTCAGGCTTACCGACAGGAACCGGCTTCGAGCGTTCGATGGTGCGCAGTCTTCTCCCTACGGGTGAGTTCCGCGCGATGAACCGCATGCACTCGCAGAATCCCTTTCGTTCCCCTGGCGCCTGGCAGGCATATCGGTAGGCGGCGTGAACAGTGGCTCGGTGGCCGCACAAACAGATTTCTCGAGAAGGCTCAGGCACATGGCGCCGGCCTTCGGGATTTCCAGGGGCCCTTTTCTTACTCTCCGGCTTGCTCTCGCTCACGGAACTCCTCCCGTCACTAGCTTTCCGAGAAAATTCAGTTGCAACGAAAAGTTCCTATTCGCCCCGCCCCGGTTTGGTTCCGGAGATTATCGCCTTTTACCGCGTTGCGTTTCAATAGCCGCAGCTTCCAAGCGAAAGCCGAGCTAGCTTCCGGTCAAGGTTCAAAGGGACGCCGCAGCGTCCAAAACGAGCCGTGCCTAATCGGCTTGGTCAGTCGGACGGGTCGAAGGAGGCGGCGGACTGTTGTTGCGCTCCAATGGTTTCCGCGCTGAGCCTGGTTACATAAGCCGCCAGGAGCAAACTCCCTAGCAATAGCACCGCGGCCAGATAGTACGGCGCTCCGGGCAAATGGATCCGCGCACGCGGCGAAATGGCCATAGCAAAAACCTGCGTGAACAAGACGGGTCCCGCCATCCCGGTGATCGCGCGCAAGGAATTGATCGCTCCTTGCAACTTCCCCTGTGAGGAAGGATCAACCCGCCGCGACATCAACGATTGAATTGCCGGCGCCGCGATGCCCCACAGCGCGATAAAGGGAATCACCGCGTACAGCATCCATCCGCTGACCGCCACCGCAAAGCCAGCGAAGCCCAGCGTGCCGCACAGCAGGCCAAAGAGTACGCTGCGCCGTTCGCCAAATCGCTTCACAAAGGGTCCGACCAGCACGCCGGAAATGATGGAGGCGCAGACTCCCACGACCGCGAGCGAAAGGCCCACATCGCCGCGGCTCCAGCCGTAGCGCTCTTCGGTATACAAGGCCCACATCGAAGGAAGGGAATTGTGAGCAAGGTAGTAGAGGGTAACGACGGTCGCGAGCCCGGCGAGAACTCGGTGCGAGCGGAGAAGCTTCAACGATCCCAGAGGATTGGCCCTGCGCCATGCGGATTTGGCCCGCCTCTCCCTTGGAAGCGATTCGGGAAGGACGCAGAAACCGTACAAAGAGTTGAGCAGGCTGAGGACGGCCGCGGCCCAGAAGGGAGCGCGAAGATTGGAATTGCCTAGATAACCGCCGACGGCGGGGCCAATCACGAAACCGAGTCCAAACGCCGCACTGATGTATCCAAAAGGCTTGGCGCGCTTTTCCTGTGGCGTAACGTCGGTGACGTAAGCAAAAGCGGTCGAAATATTCGAGGCGGTAATTCCTGAAATGATGCGACCCACAAAAAGCCAGCCCAGCGTGGGCGCCAGCGCCATGAAAATGTAATCGATGCCCAGCCCGAAGCAGGAAAGGAGAATAATCGGGCGCCGCCCAAATCGGTCGGACCACGCGCCCAGAATTGGCGAAAACAGGAATTGCATTGCATTCCAGACCAATAGAAGGTAGCCGGTGATGTTTGATGCGCGCGCAAAATCGCCGCCTTCAAATTGACGGATGAGGTCGGGCATCACCGGCGCGATGATTCCAAACGCCAGAGCATCAAACACCACCATTACCAGGATGAAAACGAACGCGGCGTTGCCGGGTACGGAGGGGGACTGCGGTGCGGATGCGCTGGTCTCAGCCATCGGGCGACGGGCCGCCTATACTTCAAGAATCACAGGAAGGATGAGAGGCCGTTTGGAAGTTTGCTTGTTGATGTAGCGCTTCAGGTCCACGCGGATTTTTTCTTTGATGACGCCCCAATCGGAATTTTCTTCGGCGTTCGATTCCGCCACGGTTTTCATCAGGACTTCGCGCGCGCCGACTAAAAGTTCCTGGCCGTTTTCGCTCATCACTCCCCGGGTCACGATTTCCGGCTGTGATTCGAGCTTTCCCGTGTGCTTATCAATGGCAATGATGGGGACCACCACGCCGTCTTCCGAGAGATGCTTTCTGTCGCGAATCACCACTTCTTCGATTTCTTCCAACGAGCCGGAATCGACCAGGACGCGGCCAGCCGTCACGGGATCGCGCCGTTGCGCTCCTTCTTCGGTGAATTCGATGGCCTGCCCATTTTCCAGCAGGAAGATTTCTTCCGAGACAGCGCCGAGCTGATGCGCCAGCGCCGCATGACGGAAAAGATGCCGATACTCGCCGTGGACAGGAACGAAGTATTTCGGCTTTACGAGTTGCAGGATTAATTTCTGTTCTTCCTGGCTGGCGTGGCCAGAAACGTGAATCACTCCCCCGGAATTGTCGTAATAGACCAGCGCCCTGCGGCGGAACATGTGGTCGAGCATGCGAAAAATAGGCCGCTCATTCCCCGGAATGATGCGCGCGGAAAGAATGACCGTGTCGTTTTCTTCCACGGAGACATGACGATGATTGTCCACGGCAATGCGCGATAGGGAGGACATCGGCTCGGCCTGGCTGCCACTGGCCAGAATCACGAGCCTCTTTGCATCGAAACCGCGAATGTCCTGCGGCCGCACGACCATGCCGTCGGGAATGCGCAGGAGGCCCAGCGAATGCGCAATCTCGACGTTGTCAATCATGCTGCGCCCGACAAACGCCACCTTGCGGTTGACGCGCACGGCAATGTCAAGCACCTGCTGAATGCGGTGAATCGAGGAGGCAAAGCAGGACAAAATCACTCGGCATGGCGCCGAGCGGCACAACTCTTCGAGGCGCGGCACAACGGCGCGCTCGGACGGCGTGAAACCTGGGCGTTCGACGTTGGTGGAATCACTGAAAAGAGTCAGCACGCCTTCGCGGCCATATTTTGCAAGAGCGTGCAAATCAAAAGCCGCGCCGTCGACGGGTGTCTGATCGATCTTGAAGTCTCCCGTGTGGATGATCACCCCGAGCGGAGTTCGAATCGCGAGCGCCACACAATCCAACGTGCTGTGCGTTACGGAAATGAATTCAATCTCGTAAGGCCCAATTTCGATGAGACGGCCCGGCATGACTTCGCGCAGCGTCGTGGATTCAAGCAGCCCCGCTTCTTCCAGGCGCTTCTTCACCAAGGCTAAAGTGAAGCGCGTTCCATAAACCGGAACGTTCAAATCGCGAAGAATGTACGGCAAGGCGCCGATGTGATCCTCGTGCCCGTGCGTCAGCACGATGGCGCGAACTTTGGCCCGGTTCTGCTTGAGATAGGAAATGTCCGGAATGACCAGATCGACGCCCAAAAGCTCGGATTCGGGGAACATCATGCCGGCGTCAATGACGATGACGTCGTCACCGAACCGCAACACCATCATGTTCATGCCGAATTCGCCCAACCCGCCGAGAGGAATAGCGGTGAGAGACTGTGCCGTTCTGCCGATCTTACTTGGAGCGTTGCTCAAGGAATCATTGACTCCACAATCTAAACGAGAATCGTATCACACGGACGTGTGACCGGAGGTTGTGGCTTCGCGTAATCTGGCAGCCTTCGCGCCTGAAATCGGTTACCATCGTGGAGTCCGCTTAACCCCGGCCACGCGTGTCGCTCTGCAGATTCCCGGAGGTAGGGATGTCCACCTTCCGCTGGCTTGAGACTTTCTCCCAAGACCTTCGTTATGCGGCCCGAAGCCTTAAAAAGAATCCTGGTTTTGTTGCCGTGGTCGTCTTTTCCCTGGCGCTGGGCATCGGCGCAAATACGACAATCTTTAGTGTTTTGAACGCCCTCCTTTTGCGCCCTCTTCCTTATGACCACGCCGATAGGATGGTTGTAATCTGGGAAACACCGATCGGCCATCCCGAGGAACAACAAGCCCCGCCGATCGCCGAATTGCTGGACTGGCAAAAGCAGAACGACGTGTTCGAGGACATTGCGCTGACCAGCGGCACCGAAGCCTCTATTCTCACCAGCGCAAGCGGCCCCGAACCTATTCACGTGCAGGACGTCACTCCGAACTTTTTCGATTTTCTAGGAGTCAAGCCGATTCTTGGGAGGGTTTTTACGGCCGACGAGATGCAGGAGCTTACCCAGACGGTCGTGCTTAGCAATTCTTTTTGGAAAACTCATTTCCACGGCGACCCAAACATTCTTGGCAAGACTTTTGGGAACCAGAATACCGGTATCCTTTGCACCGTCGTCGGAGTGATGCCCCCTCGCTTCGCTCCCTTCTATGGGGACCCGATCGACTTATGGCAACCCATCAATCCGGCGAGTCCCAGATACTCCGAGCGCCAAGATCACTGGCTGACGCCTGTCGCCCGCCTCAAACCCGGAGTAACTCTGGGGCAAGCGCAAGCGGAGATGGATGTCATCGCTCGACGTCTCGAGCAAGCCTATCCGGCAACCAATAAGGGGATCGCGAAGAAGCTTGTCCCTTTGCACGAGGCTCTTTTTGGCTGGGCCAGGCAGGGGCTGTATCCGCTTCTGGGCGCTGTCGCCTTTGTCCTGCTGATTGCCTGCGCGAACATTGCCAATCTAATGAAGTCGAGAACGGAAACTCGGCGAAATGAATACGCTGTACGCGCTTCGCTTGGCGCCAGCCGGAGCCGTCTGATGCAAGAGTTGTTTGCTGAAAGCGCGCTAATGGCTTTGTTGGGCGGCACTCTGGGAGTCCTGCTTTCGCGATGGGGCATTCGGTTGTTTCTAGCGCTTGCGGGTGAGTTTCCCAACTCCGGAAGCATCACTACCGATGTGAGTGTACTCCTGTTCACCCTGGGTCTATCCCTGTCAACGGCGATTTTGTTTGGATTGCTTCCAGCGCTCCAGGCTTCCAATCCAAATCTCAACAACGCACTTCGCGAGGGCTCGCGACGGACGTCTGCCGGCTCGCGCGGCATCACGCGTGATGCGCTGGCGGTTTGCGAGATTGCCCTGGCGATGGTGCTTCTCATCGGCGCGGGTCTGATGATCAATTCCATTTTGCGTCTTCAGAGAGTTGATCCGGGCTTCGACTCGAGCAATCTATTGACCATGCACATCCAGTTGCCAGAAGGCGGTAAATACATGCAGCGAGTGCCAGGCGGAGACATGGAAAGAGCCATGCCAGCCGCGACGACTTTCTATGAACGACTCCTTGAAAAGGTTGCGGGGCTGCCCGGAGTCGAATCCGTTGGTGCCATCACGGGTCTTCCTACGCGCTTTGCCGAGGGATATACGTTCTCTGTGCTGGGACACGCGGCGCCACCGCCAGACCAGCGGCCGCGGGCAGGCTACAACGAAGTCAGCGCCGGTTTCTTCCGCACCTTCAAGATTCCGCTCAAAAAGGGACGCTATTTGGATGAGCACGATACGCAAACAGCACCTTGGGCTGTGGTGGTCAATGAGACTTTCGCGCGCCGTTTCTTCCCAAAGGAAGACCCCATCGGGCAGCAAATACTTCTGAGGTATGATCCCTATCCGGTCGACGAAGAACGCCCCCGCGAAATTGTCGGTGTCGTCGGCGACGTCAAGCACTTCGGATTAGAGCAAGCGGCCCCGCCGTTCATCTATGCTTCCTACCTTCAACAGCCGGCGGTTTTTCCAGGTGGCGCGATAGTAGCGCATCTCTGGAAGGCGCTGGCGATCCGCACGGCCCCAGGCGCTCCCCGTCAGGATCTGGCCGCTGCCGTAAAGAAGATTGTTACCGATCTGGATCCCGACCAGCCAGTTGCAGACGTTAAGACCATGGATCAAGTCCTCGCTCAGTCCATGGGCGGCTATGAATTTTATATGCGACTACTGGGCATCTTCGCGGGCCTGGCCGTTTTTTTGGCGATGATGGGGATTTACGGCGTCATGTCTTACTTCGTAAATGAGCGTACTCGGGAGATCGGTATCCGCATCGCTTTGGGCGCGCAGGGCGGCGATGTTCTTCGACTCGTCACCAAGACGGGCCTCAAGCTCGCGGCACTCGGCGTCCTCATTGGCGTCGCATTGGCCATCGGTTTGGCTCGCGTCATCGCGAGCTTCCTGTTTGGTGTGAAACCTACTGACCCCGTAACGTACGCGAGTGTCGCGGCAGCGCTTGTCGCCGTTGCCCTGTTGGCCTGCTTCCTCCCCGCTCACCGCGCCACGAAGATAGATCCGATAGCCGCGATTCGCTACGAGTGAGGGACTCCCGGAGATAGCAAAGAATTTCGGTCAATGGTGAGAATCGCCGGCGAAGAGGTGAGCGATGGAAACGAGAATTACCGCGCCGAGTGTCGCGGCGGCGAGCGAGTACAAAAAACCTCCGCCAAGAATCTTAAGCTGCACAAAAACCCAGCCGCCGATGAACGAGCCAACCAGGCCAAGAATGACGTCCGCGACACAGCCAAAGCCGCGCCCACGAGCAATTTTTCCTGCGAGCCATCCAGCGATGAGACCGATCAAGAGCCAGCCGATGATGCCGCGATATTCGAAGTAATAGATACGTTCGTTGAGAATGA
>Ga0126376_10000736_pt1 | contig 16655 bp, 13 predicted proteins | sample PanSoiMetPlot_15_FD_92760 | JGI IMG/M metagenome (GOLD analysis project Ga0126376, IMG submission 92760) | Tropical forest soil microbial communities from Panama - MetaG Plot_15 | ecosystem: Environmental > Terrestrial > Soil > Tropical forest > Bulk soil | place: Panama | collected 2016-02-17
CAGGGTCCGGCCTCTATGGGCGTGCGGGTCGTGAAGAACAACATGGGCAACATCCCCACGCGCATGTACAACAGTCCGGACGGCAAGACGCCGGGCATCTCGCGCCCGGCCACCTTCTACTGGAAGAACTAGGCTGGAAAAATTAGGCCTCGCGCGCGCTCGGCTCGCCGCCATGCGGCGCTGAGCCGGGCGCGCCTTTCCCATGCTGGCGTACATCGGCCGTCGCGCGCTGCTTGCGGTCTTCACCGTGTGGGCGATCTCCATGCTCGCATTCGTCATCATCCAGCTGCCCCCCGGGGACTACGTCTCGTCCTACATCGCGCAGATGGCGGCGATGGGAAGCGTCGTGAGCGACGAGGAGGCGCAGGCGCTGCGCATCCAGTACGGCCTCGGTCAGCCGATCTACGTGCAGTACTGGAAGTGGATGAAGCAGATCGCGGAGGGCAACTTCGGCTTCTCGATGGAGTGGCGGCGCCCGGTCACCGAGGTCATCGGCGAGCGGCTCTGGCTCACCGTGGTGGTCGCCGTGTCCGCGCTGCTGCTCACGTGGGTGCTGGCGCTTCCGATCGGCATCTACTCGGCCGTACGCCAGTACTCGTTGGGCGACTACGCCGCGACGTTCATCGGCTTCATCGGCCTGGCCGTTCCCAATTTCTTGCTGGCCCTCGTGATCCTCTACTTCGGCTTCACCCTGTTCAACGCCAACATCGGCGGGCTCTTCTCGCCGGAGCTGCAGGACGCGCCCTGGAGTTCGGCGCGCGTGTGGGATCTCCTCAAGCACCTGCCGATCCCCGCACTGATCCTCGGCCTCGCCGGCACGGCGCAGCAGATTCGCATCATGCGCGCCAATCTCCTGGACGAGCTGCGCAAGCCCTACGTGGTGACGGCGCGGTCGAAGGGGCTGCCCGAGCCTCGGGTGATCGTCAAGTATCCCGTTCGCATGGCGCTCAACCCGTTTGCGAGCACGATCGGCTACACGCTGCCGTACATCGTCTCGGGCAGCATCATCGTCTCGCTGGTGCTGGGACTGCCGACCGTCGGTCCGCTGCTGCTCAGGGCGCTCATCTCGCAGGACATGTTCCTGGCCGGCACCATCGTGCTGCTCCTGGGCGTGATGACGGTGATCGGGACCTTGATCTCGGACATCCTGCTGGTCTGGATCGATCCACGCATCCGCCTGGAGGATACGTGATGGCGATCGCGACCGATGCGGGATCGCTGCCGGGCGCGTCCGCCGCGGACAAGCAGCGCATCTTCGTCGCCTCGCAGTGGCAGCTCATGTGGTGGCGATTCAGAAAGCACCGCCTGGCCGTGGCCAGCGGCATCGTCATCGCCGGGTTCTATCTGGTGGTGCTCGGCGCGGATTTTCTCGCATACTCGGACCCCCTTGCCTCCGAGGCGCAGCGCTCCCTGATGCCGCCGCAGCCCGTCCGCTGGTTCGACGACGGGCGGTTTCGCCCGCACGTCTATGGTTTCAAGGGCGCGCGTGACCCGCTGACCTTCAAGCGGGTCTACCAGGCCGACCCCAGTCAGAAGATTCCGGTGCGCTTCTTCGCGCAGGGCTTCGAGTATCGCTTCCTGGGGCTGATCGCGACGTCGCGCCACCTGATCGGCGTCGATCCAGGACGCGACGCCTCCACCACGATCTTTCTGCTGGGCACGGACGTGCAGGGACGCGATCTGTGGTCGCGGCTGGTGTACGGCACGCGCATCTCGCTGACGATCGGCCTGCTGGGCGTCAGCATGAGCCTCGTCCTCGGGGTCGTCCTGGGCGGGCTCTCGGGATTCTACGGCGGCATCACGGACACGGTGATCCAGCGGGTCATCGAGATTCTCCGGTCGATCCCGACGATTCCGCTGTGGATGGGCCTGGCGGCCGCCTTGCCGCGCGACTGGACGATCTTGCAGGTGTACTTCGCGATCACCATCATCATCTCGCTCCTGGGCTGGACCGAGCTGGCGCGCGTGATCCGCGGCCGGTTCCTGTCGCTGCGCGAGGAAGACTTCGTCGTGTCGGCGCGGCTCGTGGGCTGCACGCGGATGCGGACGATCTTCGTGCACATGGTCCCGTCGTTCATGAGCCACATCATCGCGGCGACGACCCTGGCGCTGCCGGCGATGATCATCAGCGAGACCGCGCTGAGCTTTCTGGGGCTGGGCCTGCGGCCGCCCGCGATCAGCTGGGGCGTGCTGCTGCAGCAGGCGCAGAACGTCCAGACCGTCGCCATCTCGCCGTGGCTGATGATTCCGGCGATCCCGGTGATCGTCGCGGTCATGGCCTTCAATTTCCTGGGCGATGGACTCCGAGACGCTGCCGATCCTTATGGCCGCTGAGCCGCTGTTGTCCGTCCGCAATCTGCACACGTACTTCGCCCAGGACGAGGGAACGGTGAAGGCGGTTGACGGCGTCACTCTGGAGATGAATCCCGGGGCGACGCTCGGGATTGTCGGCGAGAGTGGGTGCGGCAAGAGCGTGACGGCGCGATCGATCTTGAGGATCGTCGACCGGCCCGGGCGGATCGTCGACGGCGAGATCTGGTTCCGTCGTCCGACCGCCAATGGCGGGGCCGGGAGCCGCGCCGTCGATCTCGCGAAGCTCGATGCCAACGGCGCCGAGATGCGGTCGATCCGCGGCGCGGAGATCGCGCTGATCTTTCAGGAGCCGATGTCGTCGTTCAGCCCGGTACACAGCGTGGGCAATCAGATCATCGAGGCGATCCTGCTTCACCAGCAGATCGACCGGCGCGGCGCGCGCGACCGGGCGATCGACATGCTGCGGCGGGTCGGCGTCTCGACGCCCGAGCAGCGCGTCGATCAGCTGGCCCACCAGCTGAGCGGCGGCCTGCGCCAGCGCGCCATGATCGCGATGGCCCTCTCGTGCAGCCCGACGCTCTTGATCGCGGACGAGCCCACCACCGCCCTCGACGTGACCACCCAGACGCAGATCCTCGAGCTGATGCGCCAGCTCCAGCGGGAAGACGGCATGGCGATCATGCTCATCACGCACGATCTCGGGGTGATCGCCGAGATGGCGACGGACGTGGCGGTCATGTACCTCGGCCGGGTTGTCGAGCAGGCGCCGGTCGACGCGATCTTCCACGCGCCGAAGCATCCCTACACCCAGGCGCTTCTCCGCTCCATCCCGCGGATGCGGGCGCGGAGCCGCGAGCGGCTGACGCCGATCGCCGGCTCGGTGCCGCATCCCTACGATCGTCCGACGGGCTGCCCCTTCCATCCGCGCTGCCCGGACTTCATCGCGGGCACGTGCGACCGGCAGATACCGGGGCCCCGCTCGGTGGGCAACCGGCACACCGTCAGCTGCTTCCTCTACGAATGAGCGCCGTTTCTGCGCCCGGGACTGCGCACACTCCGCTGCTGCGCGTGGCCGGCCTGCAGAAGCTCTTTCCCATCCGCAAGGGCTTCCTGAAGCGGACGGTGGGCTACGTGCGCGCGGTCGACGGCGTCGACTTCCACATCGACGAGGGCGAGACTCTCGGCCTGGTCGGCGAGAGCGGCTGCGGCAAGACGACGACGGCGCGCTGCATCCTCAGAGCGATTGACCCGACCGGCGGCCAGATCTCCATGCGGCTGGCGGACGGCTCGGTGGTCGACCTCGCCACGCTCGACGAGTCGGAGCTGCGGGCGATCCGGCGCGAGATGCAGATGATCTTCCAGGACCCGTTCACGTCGCTCAACCCACGCATGACCTTGCTCGATCTGGTCGGCGAGCCGCTGCTGGTTCACGGCATGAAGAGCCGCCGCGCGCGCGAGGACCGCGTAGCGGACCTCCTGCGCCGGGTCGGGCTTCGGCCGGAGTACATGCGTCGATTTCCGCACGCGTTCAGCGGCGGCGAGCGCCAGCGCATCGGCATCGCGCGGGCGCTGGCGCTCCAGCCGAGGCTGGTCGTCGCGGACGAACCGGTCTCGGCCCTGGACGTCTCGGTGCAGGCGCAGATTCTCAACCTCCTGTTCGATCTACAAGAAACGTTCCGGTTGACCTATCTCTTCGTCGCCCACGACCTGAGCGTTGTCCGCTACATCAGTAACCGCGTCGCCGTGATGTACGTCGGCCGCATCGTCGAGCTCGGCGAGACCGAGGAGATCTTCACGTCGCCCAAGCACCCGTACACGGCAGCGCTCCTGTCGGCGGTGCCCGAGCCCGACCCGCGCACGCGCGGCAAGCGCATCGTGCTGCAGGGGGAAGTGGCGAATCCCGCCGCGCCGCCGTCGGGCTGCTACTTCCATCCGCGCTGCCCGCACGCGATCGACGTGTGCCGGACCCAGGCGCCTGCGTTTCAGGAGATCTCGCCGGGCCACGTCGTCGGCTGCCACCGGGCTCACGAGCTCCGGCTGGCTGGGGTAGAGTGAGGTCCATGATCGTCTCCCGCGCCGTCACCGACAACCTCGCGAAAGCCTCGTGGATCCGCCGCATGTTCGAAGAGGGCGCCCGGCTCAAGCAGGAGCGCGGCGCCGACAAGGTCTTCGACTTCACGCTGGGCAATCCGGAGATCGAGCCGCCGCCGGCGGTGCTGGCGGCGGCACGGCGCGTGCTCGACAGCACGGCGCCGCACCTACACGCCTACATGCCCAACGCCGGCCACGTGCAGGTTCGCGAGGCGGTCGCCGCGCGCCTCTCCGCCTCGACCGGGCTGCCCTACACGGCCAATCACGTGCTCATGACCGTGGGCGCCGGTGCCGCCCTGAACACCGTGCTGAAGGCCCTGCTGGATCCCGGGGACGAGGTGCTCACCGTCGCGCCGTTCTTCGCCGAATACACGTTCTATGCCGAGAACCACGGCGGCAAGCTGATCGTGGTGCCGCCGAAGGCCGATCTCACGCCGGATATCGCCAAGCTCGAGGCGGCCATCACGGACCGCACGCGCGCGATCCTCGTGAACTCGCCCAACAACCCGAGCGGCGTCATCTATCCGCGGTCGGCCTTCATCGAGATCGAGGCGGTGCTGGCGCGCGCCGCGCGGCCCATCGTGCTGATCAGCGACGAGCCGTATCGCGCGCTCGTGTTCGACGAGGTGGCGGTGCCCGAGGTGCCGCCGTTGGTCACGCGCTCGATCGTGGCCACGTCCTGGTCGAAGTCGCTGGCGATTCCCGGCGAGCGGATCGGCTATCTGGCGTTCTCGCCGCGCATGCCGGAGGCGCCGGCGCTCTTCGAGGCGTGCACCTTCACGAGCCGGGTGCTCGGCTTCGTGAATGCGCCGGCGCTCTGGCAGTGGGTGGTGGCCGAAGTCGGCGACCAGGTGATCGACGTCGGCCCGTACCGCGAGAAGCGCGACCTGATGTACGAGGGTTTGACGCGGATCGGCTACCAGTGCGTGAAGCCCCAGGGCGCGTTCTACGTCTTCCCGAAGACGCCGATTCCCGACGACGTGGCGTTCGTGCGCCTGTTGGCCGAAGAGGGTGTGCTGACCGTGCCGGGCTCCGGCTTCGGCATGCCCGGCCACATCCGCATCTCCCTCACCGTCGAGCGCGACACCGTCGTACGCGCCCTCCCCGGCTTCGAGCGCGCCTTTCGCAAAACGCGCGGTTAAGCGCCACGTGCGCTGGGCGTCTGCGCCCCAGGCTCACCCCCGGGCGCGCGGGCACGGGCGCCGCGCGGGGCTTACCCGAGCAGCTGCTTATAAGTGGGCTCGTCGAAGCCGACGATCAGCTTGCGGCCTTTGCGCAGCGTCGGCGCGCGCAGATTGCCGGTGGGCCCGAGCAACAGGCCGAGCAGCTCGGCGCGCGGCGGCTTCTCCCGCTTGAGGTCGACGCGCACGATCTTCTTGCCCTTGGCGACGTAGAGCTCGTCCACGTCCTTCAGGGCGCCCAGCGCGGCGTCCCCCTTGATGGTGGCCTTTTTTGCATCCGTCTGTGAGGCGATACCGACCTTGTGCTTCGCAAGGAACCCTTGCGTTTTGGCGCAGGTCGTTCAGCCCTGGCGGTGATAGCTCCAGTCGACGGTGCTCATGTCGTTCTCCTGATTTGGAATAGGGTCACTTCAGCGCGATTGCAGCGCGCAGCTCGTTCAAGAGCCGATCGAGATCGTTCGGCGTCACCGGACGCTCGGCGGCGATCGCTTCGACGCGGCCGTAGAGCGTGCGCCGCACATAGGCGCGATACGGCGCCGGTAGCGACATCAGCAGGGCGATGAATGCGTCCTGCAGCGCCGGCGGCCAGCGGCGCTCGTGCTCGCGGCGCGACGTTCCGAAGTCGAACGCCGCGTCGGTGCCGACACGCGCCGACTCGTCGGCGGATCGCGCGGCGCGCAGCGCCGCCGTGGCCGGCTCGTCCACCAGGTCGCCGTCGAGGACGACCCCGTACGCTTCGCGCGCGCGCTCGCGCGAGACCAGCCCGGACAGAACGTCGGCGAGCACGTGGGCGGGCGGGCGCGTGAAGCGATCGCCGTGGCCGCCGCCGCCCGGTGTGCGGACGCTGAGCACGTCGCCGGGCTCGAGCGCGAGCACGTCGATCTTCGGGATCGCCCGCTCGGCGGCGGTCCCCGGGTTCAGCATCACGCTGCCGGTCGCACCGGCGCTGCCGCCCGCCACGCCCCAGGGCGCGAAGCGCAGCCGCTCCATCCCGCGCGCGGTTACCAGGCCCTCCGGCTGGAAGACCTGGAAGTCCAGGCGCACGCCGAAGCCACCGCGAAACCGCCCCGGGGCCCGCGGAATCCGGGATCAGATGGAAGCGCCTGACGACGATCGGCACCTCGGCCTCGAGCGTCTCGGCCGGCGTGGTTTTCAAAAAGCCGAGCGAGGCGTCGCAGCCGTCGACGCCGTCGCGCGCGGGCCGCCCGCCGCCGCCGCCGATCATCGGCTCGATCACGGTCACGTGACGCCGTCCGGCTTCGGGATCTGGCAGCGAGAGCGCGACCATGCAACCCTGACCGCCGCTGGCGGCCGGGATGTCCTCGGGCACCGCAAGGGCAAGCGCGCCGAGCACGGCGTCGTAGATCCGCAGCACCGTGGCATAGCGCACGCCGCACGCCGCCGGGAATTTCGGATTCACCACCGAGCCCTCGGGCAGGGTCATCCGCACGCGGCGCAGCACGCCCGCGTTCAGCGGGATCGTCCGGTCGCGCGTCGCGAAGTAGTTGACCAGGGCGACCGACATGAACGGGTGGACCTTGCCCGCCGTCGGCACGTTGAGCGCCGAGCTCACCTGGATGTCGCTGCCGGTGAAGTCCAGGTGGATCTCGCCGTCGCCGATCGTGAGCGCCACCTTCAGGCGAATGGGAATCTTCGTCACCACGTCATCCTCGATGTAGTCCGAGAACTCGTAGCGGCCGGCCGGCATGCGGCGGATGAGCGCCTCGACCTTGCGGGTGGCGTAATCGATCAGGTCGTCCATCGCCTTGTCGACGGTGTCAGGCCCGAAGCGGCGGATCAGCTCGTGCATGCGGCGCTCGCCCGTGGTGAGCCCGGCGACCAGCGCCTGCAGGTCGCCCCAGTTCTGCTCGGGGATGCGGCAGTTGGCCAGGATCACGTCCAGCAGGTCGCGGTTGACCTCGCCGCGCTTGAAGAGCTTCTTGGGTGGCAGCCGGAGCCCTTCCTGAAAGATCTCCGACGCCCGCGGCGTGATCGACGCCGGGACCATGCCACCGACGTCGGAGCTGTGCAGGAAGCCCGCGCCGTAGGCGACCAGGCGGTCTTCCCAGAAGATCGGCTTGATCAGATGGATGTCGGGCAGGTGAGTCGCGGCGGCGGCCGATCCGTACGGATCGTTCGTGATCACGATGTCGCCCGGCTCGAGCGGGCCGACGGCCTCGAGCGTTTCCGCGTAGCTGATACCGCCGAAGCTGGCCACGCCGAGCTCGACCGGATACGCGAAGAATTCGCCGGACGGATTGAGCAGGCCGCAGGTGAAGTCGGCGGTCTCCTTCACGAACGTGGTGTACGCCGTGCGCTCGACGACGTAGGCCATCCCCTCGACGGCGCCCTGCAGGTAGTTACGGAGAATCTCCAGGGTGAGCGCGTCCAGCCGCATCAGCCTTTCCTCCGAATGATCAGGTTCCCGAAGCGATCGACCTCGCCGACGTGGCCGCCGGGCACGAGCACGGTGGTGTCGGGCTGCTCGACGATGGCCGGGCCTGCGAGCTGCGCGCCGCGGCCGAGCACCGCCCTGTCGTAGACGCGCGCCTCGGTCGGCCGGCCGTCGAGCCAGATCCGCCGTGTGGCGCGCGCGACCAGGGCTGCCGGCCCCGCCGCGACCTCCGCGAGCGGCACGCGCGGGCGCTCGGCGCGCAGCTGCACCCGGAGATTGACGATCTCGGCGGGCGCCTCGCGATCGGCGTGGCCGAAGGCGCGCTCGTGGGCCTGATGGAATGCGGCGAGGAGAGGTGCCGCCCCGCCGGGCGCCATCCAGCCGAGCTCGACGGGCACGTCGATCTCGTACGACTGCCCGACGTAGCGCATGTCGGCGGCGTAGCGAAACGCGGCCGTGCCGGCGTCGGCGCCGAAGCGAGCGAGCCACTCGGCAAGCTCCACGCGCAGGCCCTCGTACTGCCGGCGCAGCGTGGCCGCTTCGGACAGCTCGGATTCCAGGCGCGTGTGCACGGTACGGACCGCGTCGCTCACGATGTCGGCGCTGAGCGCGCCCAGCGCGCAGAGCGTGCCCGGGGAGCGCGGCACGAACACGGCGGGGATGCCGACCTCGCGGGCGACCAGCGCGCCGACGACGGGGCCGGCGCCGCCGAAGGCGACGAGCGCGAAGTCGCGCGGGTCGACAGCGGCGCGCGAGAGGATCTTGGTGAACTCCGCGTACATGTTTGAGACAGCCACGCGCACGATGCTCTCGGCGGCCTCGTCTCGTGTCATCCCGAGACGGCCGGCGAAATTGGCGATCGCGGCTTCGGCAAGCGATCGGTCCAGGCGCATGCGTCCGCCGAGGAATCGATCGGGATCGAGAAAGCCGGACACGAGGAAGGCATCGGTGAGCGTGGCGTCCTTGCCGCCGCGGCCGTAGCACGCCGGGCCGGGCTCGGCGCCCGTGCTCTGCGGGCCGACCTTCGGCAGCCCGACGTCGTCGACCCACGCGACCGATCCGCCGCCCGCGCCGATGGCGCTGACACCGACCACCGGCATCATGACGGGCACGCCGCCGATGTGCTCGCTCGTGCTCACGCGCGGCCGGCCATCCTCGACGACCGCCATGTCGGCGCTGGTCCCGCCGACGTCGAGCGTGATGATGTTCGGGAAGCCGGCGCGGCCGGCCACGTACGCGGCGCCGATGACACCCGACGCGGGCCCGGAGAGCAGGGTCGCGGCCGTCTGCGTGCGCGCGGCGGCGACCGGCATGATGCCGCCATTCGATTTGGTGATGTGGGGCATTGCCGGTGCGCCGCGCGCCGCGAGCGCCTGCTCGAAGCCCTCGAGGTAGCGCCGCACCTTCGGCTGCACGTACGCGTCGACCACCGCCAGGGCCGTGCGCTCGTACTCTCGCGCCTGGGGCCAGACGTCGGAGGACGCCGTTACCGGCAGCCCGGGGACCGTCGCCTCGGCGATCGCCCGCGCGCGCTGCTCGTGCGCTGGCCGCCTGTACGAGTGCAAGAGCGAGATCACGAGGCCCTCGACGTTCTGGCCGGTGCGGGTCAGCTCCCGCGCGGCATCACGCACGCTCGCCTCGCTGAGCGGCGTGTCCACCGTGCCGTCGGCGCGAAGCCGCTCGCGGATCTCGGCCACGCGGGCGCGCGGGATCAGTGGCGGCGTGCGCGCGCCGTGCAGATCGAAGGGGTTCGGCATCCGCAGGCGCTGCAGCTCGAGGACGTCGCGGAACCCCTCGGTGACGAGAAGCCCCAGGCGCGCGCCGGCCCGCTGGATTAGCGTGTTCACGGCGATCGTGGTGCCGTGCACGACGGTGCCGATCTCGCGCGGATCGATCCCGTGCTCGTCGGCCAGGCGAGCCAGGCCGGTGCGAACGGCCTCGGCGAACTCGTGTGGAGTCGAAGGAACCTTGAGCCCGATCAGCTCGCCGGTCTGCGTGTCGAAGAGGGCGAAGTCGGTGAAGGTGCCGCCGATATCGATGCCGAGCCAGTGTCGCGCCATCGGTGCCGCGATTGTGCAGCCTTCGCGGCACCGAGGCAAGACATCGCTACCCCGGGGCCGCCTGCTCCATGACGGAGCTCAACCCACCGGTGAAGTAGAACGCCTTCGCCGGGACGCCGTCGTGGACGCCGTCGAGGATCTCGCGGCATACCCGGAGCGACTCGGCGAGACCGACGCTGACGCCGGGCCGTTTCGTGTAGGGCTCGGCTACGTAGAACGGCTGGGCGAAGAATCGCAGCAGCTTGTCGGCGCGTTCGAGCGTCAAGGGATCAGCGGCCGGCGCGTCGCCGACCGGTGCGAGGAGTGCGCTGAGTGCCTTGCGGACCCGCACCGCCAGCTCGCGATGCGCCGGATCGAAGCGCTCGGATTCGAGGAGCCTCGACCGCGAGGTGAGCGGATCGATCGGAGGGTAGATGCTGCGGCCTGCGAGGGCCGCCGACATGCGGATCACCACGTCGACCGCCGCCAGGTCGGCCAGCCGCTCCGCGGTCCACGCGCCCTCCTCGGCGCGGAAGTAGAACGTCTGGACCGAGCCCGTCGTGGTCGGGTCGAAGCCGTCTTCCTTCAACGCGTCGGCAATCGAGTCCGGCGCCCACGACGTCAGGGTGAAGAGCGACACGCCGGCCGACCCGCCGCTCAGCCGGCGCACGAGCTCTTCCATGAGGACCGTGGTCCCGGCGCGCAGCTCGCCCGCGATGGCCACGGTGCCGCCGCGCACGAGCGGGCACATGACGTCGATCACCTTGATCCCGGTTTCCAGCATCTCGACCGGAGCATCGGAGGAGGCCGGCGGCCCCGCGAGCAGGCGCACGCTCCGGTCGAACACCTCTCGGCTCACCGGGGCCTCGACGTGACGGCCCGCGCTCAGGACGGTCATGCCGGGCTCGAGGGTGTCCCCGGGCGAGGTGACGATGCAGCGCACGACGCCGTCGCGCAGCCGTTGAACGACCTGGAGCGTCACCGCGCGCTGGCGCGCTTCATCGCTCGCCACGATCTCGGTCAGGAAATCGGGCAGCGAGACGGGATCGAAGCGTGCGTCGACGACACCCTCGCGGGCACGGACGATGCGGCCGACGCGAGCCGCAAAATCGTCGGGCAGCTGATGAGCTTCGAGCGTGTCCTTTACCATGGTCAGGGTCCTCCGCTTGAGCTGCGCGCGGGCGGCGTGCAGCCGGTTGTTCACCGTCGTGACCGGCACTCCCAGGAAGGTCGCGATCTCCTGGTGAGAGCAGTCGTGGACGTAGTAGAGCGTGACGACTTCGCGGAGGGGTCGCGGCAATCGGGCGATGGCCGCCAGGACCGCGCCGACTTCCTGGCGCTCCTCGACTCGGCGATCGGCGGTGGGCTCGTCCGTGGCCACCGTGTCGACGGACAGCGGCACGCACTCGAGGTGCCTGCGCCGCAACACCCGATGCGCGCGGTGGCGCACGATGCCCCGTAGCCAGCCGGCGAACGCCGCCGGGTCGGCCAGGGTCGGCAGCGCGTACCAGGCCGCCACGAACGCTTCCTGGACGACGTCTTCCGCCTGACCGAGGTCGCGGACGAAGGACAGCGCATAACCGAAGGCCATGTGCTGGAAGCGCCGGGTGAGCTCGGCGAAGGCGTCGAGATCGCCTCCAGCCGCCGCCCGGACCGAGCGCTCCAGCTCCATCGCTCCCTCCTCGCCAATAAGTGCCGGGATCGGCCGATCGGCTTTACCCGACCGGACGCACCAGGGCCCCCCGGCGGTTGGAGTATCCTACCTGCTGCGATGATCCTGATCCGGAACGCCACCCTGCTGGACCCCGCGTCGGGCAACCTCACGGAGAACGCCTCGGTCGTGGTCGAGGGCGAGCGCATTCGCGAGGTCTCGCCGCGGCCCATCCAGGTCTCCGCAACCCTCACGCTGGATGCCGGCGGCCGGACCCTCATGCCCGGGCTGATCGATTGCCACGTGCACGTCTTTCTCTCCGAGGTGAACATCCGCGCCCTGGAGGCGATTCCGCTCACCCTGATGACGGCGCGCGGCGCCGCTCTCATGCGCGCGATGCTCGATCGCGGCTTCACGACCGTACGCGACACGGGCGGCGCCGACTGGGGCATTCGCGAGGGCGTGGCGCAGGGCCACCTGCCGGGACCGCGGCTCTTCGTGGCGGGCCGGCCGATCGGCCAGACCGGCGGGCACAGTGATTCGCGGCGGCGCACCGACACGGGCGAGACCTGCCACTGCTGCAACGCGTTGGCGTTCACGCTCGGCATCGCCGACGGAGTGGACGAAGTCCGCCGCGCGGCGCGAGAGCAGCTGCGCCAGGGCGTGGACCACATCAAGATCATGGTGTCCGGCGGGGTGGCCTCGCCCTACGATCCGCTCGAGAGCCTGCAGTACACGACGGACGAGATCCGCGCGGCAGTCGAGGAGGCTTCGGTCTTCAAGAAGTATGTATGCGCCCACGCGTACGCCGCCGAGGCGATCGCGCGGGCGGTGCAGGCGGGCGTCCGCGTGATCGAGCACGGCAACCTGATCGACGCCGCGACCGCCAAGCTGATGGCCGCGCGCGGCGCCTTCCTGGTGCCCACCCTCGTGGCGTACGACGCGATCGAGCGCCACGGCGGCCGCTGGGGCATGGGGGCCGACAGCCTCGAGAAGAACAAGATCGTGATGGCGGCGGGGCTCCGCTCGCTCGAGCTGGCTCGCGAGGCCGGCGTGCGCATGGCGTTCGGCAGCGATCTGCTCGGCCAGCTCCAGCCCGATCAGTCGCGCGAGTTCCAGATTCGCGCGAAGGTGCTCTCGCCGCTCGAGATCATCTGCTCGGCCACCGTCGTCGGCGCCGAGCTGCTCGGCCGCTCGGGCGAGCTCGGCACGATCGCGCCAGGCGCATTCGCCGACCTGCTGGTCGTCGACGGCAATCCCCTCCGCGACCTCAGCGCGCTGGAGGGCCAGGGCGAGCACCTGTCGCTGATCATGAAGGCCGGCGCGCTGCACCGGAACCGACTGCCCGCGGCATGACCGCCGGCCGCCTGGCACTCCGAGTCGCCGCCGGTCTGGCGCTCGGCTTCATCCTATTGCCCCTGGTGCTCGTCTCGTGGCTCAGCTTCTTCCGCGACGACGTGGTCGTGTTTCCCCCGTCGGGCTACACCGTGCGCTGGTTCCGCGCGATCCTCGACCAGCGCAACTTCGTGGACGGCTTCGTGACCAGTCTCGAGGTCGGCGCGTTCGCGATGCTGGCGGGCCTCGCCCTGGGCGTGCCGGCCAGTCTTTGCCTGGCGCGCTACCGGTTCCGGGGGCGGGAAGGTCTCGGCCTCTTGCTCTTGACGCCGCTCGTCGTCCCCGGCGTCGTGGCCGGCACGGCGATCTATGTGTTCCAGGTGGAGACGGAGATCCTGACGCGGCTGCCGCTCGTGGCATCGCTGCCGGGGCTCGTGCTGGCGCACGTCGTGATCACGATCCCGTGGACGGTGCGGCTCGTCACCGCGAGCCTGATGGGCTTCGACCGCACGGTCGAGGAAGCAGCGCAGAATCTCGGCGCCGGGCCGTGGACAACGTTTCGCCGCGTCACCCTGCCGCTGATCCGGCCCGGCGTCGTCGCCGCCGCGCTGTTCGGCTTCGTCATCTCGTTCGGCAACCTCGAGATGACCTTGTTCCTGATCGGCCCGGGCCGCACGACGTTGCCGATCGCGATCTTGCAGTACCTCGAGTGGCGGATCGACCCGGTCATCGCGGCCGTGTCCTTGCTGCAGATCCTCGTCATCGGCGCCGCGATGGTCGCCACCGACCGCTACGTGAAGCTGGCGCGGGTGCTGTGATGAATCGCCAGCCATTGTCTCTCCTTCAGTTCGTGATCGGTGCGGTGGGGGGGCTTGGGGGAGGAGCGACGCCGCTCCCCCCCAACTCCAACTAATGGCGCGCATCGAGCTCGAGGCAGTCTCCAAGCGCTACGGCGACTTTCACGCAGTCCGCAACTTCTCGCTGACGATCGAGCAAGGCGAGCTGGTCGTGCTGCTGGGTCCGAGCGGCTGCGGCAAGACAACGACCCTGCGGATGATCGCCGGCTTCGTGCCGGTGACGTCGGGCCGGATCCGGCTCGGCGGTCGCGACGTGACGGGCCTGCCGCCGCACCGCCGGAACACCGGGCTCGTCTTTCAGGGCTACGCGCTCTTTCCGCACCTCACGGCCGCCGAGAACATTGCGTTCGGGCTGGAGATGCGCGGGCTGCCTGAGGCCGTTGTCCGCGAGAAGGTGGCGAGCGCGCTGCGACTCGTGCGGCTCGACGACCTCGGCGATCGCCTGCCGCGCCAGCTTTCGGGTGGCCAGCAGCAGCGCGTCGCGCTCGCCCGGGCGCTGGTGATCGAGCCCGACGCGCTCCTGCTCGACGAGCCCTTGTCGAATCTCGACGCGAAGCTGCGCGAGGAGGTGCGCGTCGAGATCCGTCAGCTCCAGCGCGCGCTTGGTCTGACGACCGTGATGGTCACGCACGACCAGGACGAGGCGCTCGCGATGGCCGATCGCCTCGTGGTCATGTCGGCCGGCGCCATCCAGCAGATCGGCACGCAGCGCGAGCTCTACGAGCATCCCAGCAACCGCTTCGTGGCCGGCTTCGTCGGCCGCACGAACTTCCTGTCGGGGCAGCTCGTCGAGCCCGGCGTGTTCCGGAGCGACGGCGGCCTCACGCTGCGCTACGACGGCCGCTCGGCCGCCTCGAGCGGCGGCGCGGCGGCCGCCCGATCGTCCGGCGCGCGCCGGGCGCTCGCGCTGCGGCCCGAGCGGCTGGTGCTCGGCGGGTCCGCGGATCGCGCGCCTGCCAACCGCGTGGCCGGTACCGTGGAATTCGCCTCGTACCTCGGCGCCACCATCGAATACTACGTGCGCTTGAGCTCGGGCGAGACCTTGCGCGTGCACGCGCCCAACACCGGCGCCGCCGGCGATCGGGCGTGGGCGCTCGGTGAGGCGGTTCACGTATCGTGGCCGGCCGAGGTCGGCCTCGTGCTCGAAGACGAACATCATCCAGAGGAGGATCAGCGATGACCAGCTCGAACGGATTCACGCGGCGCCGCTTCGTGAAGGGCCTGGCGGTCGGCGCCGGCGTCGCCACGCTCGGCCGCGCCGCCCGCGGCGCGTCGGCCGAGAAGATGGTGCTCGGCACCTGGGGCGGGGACTACTCCAAGCTCCTCACGCAGAACGTGGAGGCGCCGATCCTGACGCCCAAGGGCATCGAGGTGGTCCACGACATCGCCAACGACTCGCCGCGACGGGCCAAGCTGGTTGCGGAGCAGCGGCTGCCACGCGGCACGACGGACCTCCAAGCGCTCAGCGCCGCCGGCTCGCGCGAGATGTTCAATGCGGGCGTTCTGGAGACAATCGACTACTCGAAGATCCCCAACGCGCCGCACCTCCTGTCGCAGATGAAGACTCCGTACTCGGTCGGCCACATCTACAGCGGCCAGGTGATCCTCTACAACCCGGCGATGATCAGCCCGGCGCCGACGTCGTACAACGACCTGTGGGACCCCAAGCACAAGGGAAAGGTCGGCGTCATCGACATCCAGTACGTCGGTGTGCTCGAGGCCGCCGCGCTCGTCTCCGGGGGCAACATGGAGAACTTCGAGCCGGGCAAGGCCAAGCTGATGGAGCTGCGCAAGATGGATTTCAAGATGTACCCGACCAACGAGGCGATGGCCCAGGCGCTGAAGACCGGCGAGGTCGGCATGTGCATCATGTGGAAGGCGCGGGGCGTGATGTGGCAGAACGCGGGCGTGCCGGTGCAGGCGGTGGCGCCGAAGGAAGGCGTCGTCCTCTACGTCTCCGACTTCGTGATTCCGAAGAACGCGCCGAACAAGACCGCGGCCTACGCCTATCTCGACGCGATGCTGGCGCCTTCGGCGCAGATCGGCTTCGCCGAGACGATGGGCTACAACCCGACCGTGTCGAACGCGAAGGTGCCCGCCGCGGTCGCCAAGCGTATCGGCTTCTCCAAAGAAGAGCAGGCGCGACTGCTCGCGCCGAACTACGACTACATCGCCAAGAACGACAGCCAGCTCAAAGAGTGGTGGGACAAGATCTTCAAGGCCTGACGCCGGCGCGCCGCTCGGTGGCCGGCGCCCTCCTGGGCCCGGCCACCCTGGCCGTGGTGCTCGGCCTGCTGGTGCCGCTGGCCATCCTCCTGCGGTACAGCTTCAACCGCTTCGTGCCCGGCCGCCTTATGGTCGAGGCGCTCACGGTCGAGAACTACGTCAAGTTCTTCACCGATCCCTACTACGTCGCGATCCTCGTGCGCACCTTGCGCGTCTCGGCGGTGTGCATGGTCCTCTGCCTGGTGATGGGATTTCCGCTCGCGTACGCGCTCGCGCGGACACGCTCGCGCTGGAAGAGCGCGATCGTCATGCTGGTGGTGCTGCCGCTCTTCGTGGGCAACGCTGTGCGCGCGGCCGGCTGGATGGTGATGTTCGGCTCGCGCGGCCTGCTCAACACGCTCCTCGGCCTGGTCGGGCTGATCGACCGCCCGATCCAGCTCATGTACACCGAGGCCGCCGTGATCGTGGGCATCACCGCGGTCAACCTGCCGTTCATGGTCCTCACACTCGAGAGCGTGATCGAGGGCATCGACCCGGCGATCGAAGAAGCCGCCGCTAGCCTCGGCG
>Ga0126376_10000738_pt1 | contig 16635 bp, 7 predicted proteins | sample PanSoiMetPlot_15_FD_92760 | JGI IMG/M metagenome (GOLD analysis project Ga0126376, IMG submission 92760) | Tropical forest soil microbial communities from Panama - MetaG Plot_15 | ecosystem: Environmental > Terrestrial > Soil > Tropical forest > Bulk soil | place: Panama | collected 2016-02-17
GACCAGCATGATCGGATATTTGGAAAACTCGTCCTGATCGGCGACGCGACTTTGGGAAAGGCAAGCGACGTCTTTTCCGTGCCCGGCCGCGAACAACCATCTCCGGGCATTTTCCTGCACGCCTGCGGTGCATACACGCTGATCACGGCGCCTCTGTATGAGTTGACGCACACGGGACGTGTAGTAATCGACGTTCTGCTTTCGGCAGTGATTCTTGTGATGCTGATCCTGGTCGGACTCTTTTACCGAACTACGAAAGCGCGTGAAAAGGCCACCCATGAGCTGCGAGGAATTCTGACCTTAGTCACTGTCGTTACGGCGATCGTTGTTGGCGCGGTTTTTGTCCGCGTCACCAGAATAATGTGGGATGACTTTTTTCTGGCTCTGATCCTGTTGGTGTTTCACCCATCGATTGAAGAACGGCTTGAGGGTTTATGGATGACAGTGCGGAAGCTTTTCGCGTGGAAAAGTCGCAGTCGCGCAAAGAAAGTAGCCTCATGATCTTAGCGCGAACCCTGACACTCTTAATACTCCTGGTTCCGAGTTACGTGCTTGGTCAAGGATCCATCGGAGCGATCGTTGAAAAGTTCCAGGGCTCCGTGCTGCTCAAGCAAAACGGCAAACAAGTTAAGCTAAAACCAAAACTCGATATCGCCCGGAGTTTGTTTGTCGGCGAGCGCGTCTATTGCGAGAAAGGCGCGAAGCTGACGATAAAGGCCGGCAGCAAGACACTCGAGTTGGATGAAAACTCCGGTTGGTACACGATTGTGCCGCCGGACTCGCCGCAGTTTAAGAAAATTATTGATGCATACGGTCGCACTGGCGGGCGCGATCGTGGTGACTTCACAGTTCCGATCTTATATGCACCCGCCAACGACAGTTCCGTCGTGCCCGAGCAGTTTGAAGTGCGCTGGTTTCCGCTCAAGCAATTGTGCGTGGTCTCTTTCGTAATTCAGGATGCAAATGGACAAGAGGTTTGGCGGCAGAGAGAAGTTGATGGCTCAGCAGGTTTGTTTGGCTCAACTCGAGCAATCGAGGCCTTGTCGAACTACCGTGATAAAAAGAGATCCGGTGTGCTGCAACTGAAACTTGCGGATAGTTGTGGCAATGAAGATCGAGTTAACTTCACTGTACTCTCAGTTGATGCTGAAGGCGCTCTAAACCAGGCGCTGGCAACGTGGGCGGGCGAGCAGGACCAGTTGATGGTTCACCTTGGCCGCGCATCAGTTTTTGTTGAATACGAGATGTTCGCTCAGGCCGCTGGCGAATATGAAGCTGCTCTTAAGCTGACGCCTGAAAGCCGTACCCTCTTGAAGCTGACAATTGCGGCTCAACGACGCACCGGAAACCGCGCCCGTGCCAAAGAACTCGAGCTGCACCTATCGAAGAATAAGGAGTAACAGTTCCATTTCCTCTTTTTGACTTCTTGGTCTGGCACGCTGCGGCGAGCGCGCGTCCTTAAATAGCAATCTCCTTCTTTAGCTTGTCCAGGTTCTAACAGAATGGCTAAATAATTTTCTTGCATCTTGCTCCGCGTCGGTGTAGCATGCCGCCCGCAAGACGTAACGTGGGTTGCCTCGCTAATTCCATCTCAATGGAATCGCCACAACAACTGAAACACTAGAGGGTTCCTCGATTTAAAGTCGGCAATCAGTCCAACTCAAAATAGTACCACTTCCAGTGGTTTGTAAGTCTTACTTGGCAGGGAACTTTGATGAAAGTCTTAGCTGCTGAGATCCAGCCTGAGTCTGTCTGGAGTGTGCTTCGCACCAGTCGCGAGTTATTCTTAGTGCTCACACTCGCCGCGTTGGCGTCTCTTTGTCACACTTCTGCGCGGGCAAATTCGTTTCTTTCGGGACAGATCGCCGGAACTGTCGTGGACCAGACCGGCGCCACCGTCGGTGGCGCATCGGTGGTACTGTTCGGGGCGGCCGGTCTGGAAGCACAACGCTCGCTCACAGATCAGCGTGGTCGCTTCATCCTCGAAAAGGTGGTGGCGGCTGACTACGTTGTTTCAGTGCAGAAAAACGGTTTCCGCGAAGTTCGTCGCGTCCTTCACGTCACTGCCGGTGAGAGTTTGGAGCTTCAGTTTCGACTAAATGTAGCTTCGATCTTCGAGACCGTCACTGTAACACCTGCTCGCGGTCAACCGCAGGAAGTGCTTCAGGTCCCGCAGTCGCCCGTAGTAGTCACGGAAGATGAAATTGCACACCACTATGCCAATATCCTGCCGCAAGCGCTGCGCGACGTGCCCGGAGTGCACATTCAACAGACGACGTTGGGCCAGGGCTCACCGTTTGTGCGTGGACTCACAGGTCAACAAGTACTCCACTTAATCAATGGTGTTCGCTTCAACAATTCCACCTTCAGACCGGGCGCCAATCAATATACAGCACTGATCGATCAGGACTTCGCCGACCGTGTCGAGGTCGTGCGTGGGCCGGGCTCGACGCAGTACGGTTCCGACTCCCTGGGCGGCACTATTAATGTGCTGACGCATTCGCCAAAGAGATCGGACAGTTTTGGTATTCAGGGCAACGTCAACACCTACTTTGCCAGCGCCGATTTGTCCGCAGGTTTGTCTACAACAGTTAGTGGCGGCTCAAGTAACTGGGGCTTCGTTGCCGCCGCTTCCGGGCGTCGCACACAAGACCTGCGAACGGGTGGTGGTCTTGATTCACACTCCGTCGTAACGCGTCTGCTCGGCATCTCGTCGAAATTTCTCGGCGATAGATTGCAGGACACGGCTTACGGTCAATACAACGCCAACGCCAAGTTTCAGTACAAGGTCTCCGATGCGGACGTTCTGTCGGTCGAATATCTGAGGGGCACGCAGCTCGGTCTGCGTCGCTACGATCAACTCGATGGCGGCGTAGGCAACCTGCTCAACAGCTTCGATCCGCAGGTGCTCGACTTTTTCACCGCACGTTACGACGGCATAGGAGCAGGTCCATTCGACTCCATCTCAACGATCTTTTCTTACAACGGACAGCGCGACGACCGTCGCTCGCAAAGTATAAACAACGCACAGGGCCTTCGCTCGCGAATCAGTGATGAGTTTAATCTGACGCAGGCGTTTGGTTATCAGGCGCAGGCCAGCACGCGCATTAAGCGCAGTCACGCACTCACTTTCGGTGCCGAGTTTTACGACGAAAGAATCACCTCACGTAAGCAGGACTTCAGCTTCAGCAACGCGACGTTCGCATTCACGAACGTCGCTGACGTGCGCGCGCGCTTTCCGAATGGATCCACTTATCGAACGCTGGGCCTTTTTGCACAAGACATTGCGATGATTGTGCCGCAGCGTTTGACAGCTCACCTTGGTATTCGTTACAGCCTCTTCAACTACAACCAAAGTTCTATCGACAATCCGTTGGACGCGAGTGGCAGACCGACAGTTCCTGATGTCGAGGAGAACTTTGACGACATAACGTTCAATACCGGCCTGACATTCACCATCAATCGTCACCTCAATCTCACCGGCAATATCAGTCGCGGCTTTCGCGCTCCGAACGTAAACGACTTTGCGGCGACCGGTCTTTCCGGACTGGGCTTTGAGGTATCGCCGGATGAAGGCGTACGACTGAATGGTTCAACCGGTGCTCTCGATAGCTCGAGACGTTTGACTGACATTCGGCCGCTCGAACCAATCCGGGCAGAGCAACTCTACAGCTACGAATTTGCGGTGCGTTTTATCGCTTCACGATTCAGCGGCAGCGTGTCTGTGTTTGATTCTGAGATCTCCAACCTGATCGAGCGACGCACCTTGTTACTACCGTCAGGCGCGGTAGGCCAACTCGTCGGCGGTCAGCCGATCATTCGCCAGGACGCGACGGGCGCAGTCTTCACCTCATTATCCAATTCAGCAGTTTTTGTACGGACGAACGCGTTGAAGGTCCGGCTGCGTGGCGTTGAAGGCAATATGGCCGTGAAGCTGCGACGCGATCTCGCACTCAACGCAAATGCGTTCTACGTGCGCGGCACGGATCTACACACGGGCGCGCCGCCGAACCTCGAGAACGGAATCCCGCCGATGACGGGCTTTGTCGGAGTGAAGTGGGAACGTGCCGGAGGTCCGGCCTGGATCGAGCTCTACTCGAATTTCGCGGCGCCACAGCGTCGCTTCTCTGATAACGACATTTCACAAGCGCGCATCGGCGGGTTGCGCACTAAGGAAGAGATTGCAGGCTTCTTCAATGGCGGCGCTGTCGCTCGGGATTTGGTGCGTAACGGCATCCTGCTGCCGACTGGTGAAACGCTGGCGCAGGTGCAACTTCGTCTGCTTGGACCAGGACTCTTGCCCAATCAGTTGTTCACGAAGAATCCCGGTTTCGCGTTGCTGAACCTGCGCGGCGGCTTCCGCATCGGCGAGCGTTCGTCGCTCACAGTCATACTCGAAAACATCTTCGACAAGAACTACCGCACCATGGGATCGGGTATCGATGGCCCGGGAACAAATGCGGCGATCAGATACTCATTTAGTTTTTGATTCCTGTGGGCGCTTCGCAATATTCACGAGGCCGCAGAGAAGGAGCTAAAGATGAAACAAATAGGTTTGATGTTCACGTCGTTCGTGTTGGTCGCAGCGGTTTCACTTGCGACGTACAACGACTCGCTGAATGGAGCACAAACCGCGGCGCCAGAAGCAGAAGGCATAGCACTCAATCTGACGGCAACTGGCGATTTGCCGGGAATGAGCAAGCTGAAGCTGCAACGCAGCGGCCAGAACGTGAGTGGTGGAAGTTTTCAGATGACTGTGCTGCCGCAGAACGCCGATGCCACGTCAACTGAACGCGGCGAGCTGATCGGAACCGTAAGCGGAGGCACGTTGACGCTGACTGCTGAAGGCACGCTGGCCTCAGCTTCGGGAGTGCAAGTAACCATACAGAGCGGCACCAAAGAATTTACGGCTGTCACCGCCGGCAGCGGCACGATAAGCATAACAGCAAGCGCTGAGAACCCCTCGCAGTTGAACGGCACACTGGTACTCAATTTCTAACTAAGGTCAGTACCACCCGCCCTCGCAGGTCGTACCGACGGTGATCCGAAAGGAAAAACGTATGTTTCGCACCACAAGGCCCACCACCAAGAGACTAGTTGCGTTTTTGCTTCTTAGCCTGTGGCTACAGATCATCACGCCGCCAGTAATGGCGGCACCGCGAGGACCATCGCCAATCGTCTCGACGTTTAGCAAAGTACCTGGTCAGGCCAGCTCAGCCGTGCAGCAGGTCATGGCAGCGCTGGGATTAGTGGAGCACAGTCTGGTGGCGTTTCTGCGAGCCTCGCTGATGCCGCAGGAGAACTGGAATGTGGTGCTGACGCCCGTGACGACGGAGTACAAAGATTACGCAGGACTTGATTATCACCAATCGAGTCGTAAGCTGCTGCTATCGGCTAACACACCGGGTGGGTTGCCGAACAACTTCGAAGCGATTGCAGCGGACGGAAGTAGAGCAGCGTTTTCGAATGTTGCGGGGCTAAACGGAGACTTACTGATTGCGACCAGTCGCGATGAAGGGCAGGGCATGAGTCGTGGCGGATTTCCGACCGGTGAGTTGTTCACTAGCACGGGTGTGCCTGGCGTTGTCGCGCGCGTGAATGCCTCAGGCGCAACAGTGCAGAACCCCTGGGTGACGCTGCCTGATGAGACCGGTGCGGTAGGCGGTTTGTATCTGGACCGGACGGGAGTGTTTGGCGGTGACTTGCTGGTAGTAACGACGACTGGCGGTGTGTGGCGAGTGAATGCCGCAGCGGAGGCGACAAAGATCGCTAGTCTCGATACGCGGCTGGCGGGTGTTACCTCTGTCCCTGAAGATCCAGACAGGTACGGACCGTGGTCAGGAAAGATTCTGGCGGGTGCAAAGGATCAGTCGCTGGTCTATGCGATCGATCCTCAGGGGCAGACGAGCACGCTCCAGTTAGACGTACACCCACAGGACATCGATGTAGTTCCAGCACAGGAAAACTTCTTTGCCGTGGACACTGTGGGACGGAAACTGTGGGGCGCCAGTGACGGCGCCTTTGCGGGCATCATCGGCGACATTCTGGTGACACAGCAGTCGCCGGGACTGATCAAGCGGTTGCGGTGGAACGGTATTCAGTTTGTCGCCTCGGATTTGGCGAGTGCAGCAGAGTTCAAGCAGGTAGCATTTGCGCCATCGGGCATCAATCCTATTCCCGCTGTGAAGCAGTTGTACGACAAGATCGCGATAGTGCGACACAGTGTGACGCTGCTGAACAGCGGACGCGTGGAAGGTTCGCTGTGGCAGTTGTTGCCCGAAGATGTGACGCTTGATGGAACCGACACGATCACAACCGACCTCCTCGTGCCAGGCACGCCGGTAGTGCTGCACAGCGCGCCCGCCTCGTATGGCGGAACGTTAGTTGGTGCGGAGAATCCTGAGCCTTCGAACTACACGATCACGATCAAGGGCAGCTCACAGTTGCGACACGTCGTGGCGCGCACCAACCCGATTGAGTTGGAGAACGTGGCTCCCCCACCATCGCCTCTCGGCACACGTGATGTTTCCATTAATCATGCCGGCGAGGAGATTGGCGATCCCACGACGTTGCGCAATCTCTCGATCTCCGGCAGTGTCGGCACCATCGCCGTACCGCCTGGAACTTACGGGCAGTTCAGCGTGTCAGGCCGAAATGTGCTGGTGTTTGGCGTAGCAAATTCACAGACTCCAACGGTCTACAACCTCGAAGAACTCACGCTCACGGGAAGCAGTGAGTTGCGTCTCACCGGTCCAATCGTGCTGACGGTTAAGAACCATGTGACTTTATCCGGCTCCACTTTGGGCGCCGCAGACAATCCGAAACGATTACTGCTGAAGATCGCCACAGGTCTCTCTGATCCCGAAGATGCATTGAAGGTGAGCGGCAGCGGGGTGCTGTACGGCATCGTGCGCGCGCCCCAAGGAACGATCACGATTGAAGGTTCAGGCCGCGTGCGTGGCACCGTCGCGTGCAACTATCTGTTTGTGAATGGCAACGGTGTATTGCAGATCACCGAGAGCGATATTCCGCCACCGCCGGTGAATCGTCCGCCGATTGTCGATGCCGGCGGCGATCAATCTATAACTCTGCCTACCAATTCAGTAAGTCTGAACGGCATTGCGAGCGACGATGGCTTGCCGCAGGGTAGTGTGTTGCAACTCGCCTGGAGTGTGGTTAGTGGTCCAGGACCAGTCGTGTTCAGCAATCCGACGAAGGCGATCAGCACGGCGACGTTCACGACGGCGGGCGAATATGTCTTGAAACTAACCGCGTCGGACGGGCAGTTGAGCGCCAGTGATACGTTGAAAGTGAAGGTGGTGCCGAACAATCAACCGCCGACGGTGAATGCGGGTCCTGATCAGATCATTGAGCTTCCCGATCCGGCGTTCTTGAAGGGCATTATTACCGACGACGGTATGCCGCACGGCAGCACGGTGACTTCAACCTGGAGTGTTGTGAGTGGCCCTGGTCCGGTAGTGTTTGGCAATGCCAATGCGCCTGTCACAACTGCCTCCTTTACCAATCCTGGTGTCTACACCCTAAGACTTACAGCCACAGACACGGAGTTCACTGTCTCAGATGAGATGTCGGTGACTGTGTTGCTGAACCAGCCGCCCACGGCGAATGCGGGTCCGGATCAGGAGATAACATTGCCCGGAGTGGCGCAGCTCAATGGCACGGCGACAGACGATGGTCTGCCGCGTGGCTCGACGCTGGAGACGACGTGGACGTTTGTGAGCGGTCCCGGGCCGGTGGTCTTCCCGGATGCGACGGTGCTGAATGCGATCGCGATCTTCACTGTGCCTGGCACGTATGTGCTGCGTTTGACCGCTTCAGACGGAAAACTAAGCGCCAGCGATGAGCTGACGATCGTCGTGAAGCCAAAGCCGTTTACTGAGCGCACCTACACGCTCGACGCGGATTTTGATGAAGGAAATACCTTCAACGTCGTTCACGACGTAGCAAATCAACTTCAACTCGATAGCAGAGCACGAAATCTTGATTTCATTTGGGTCGCCGTTTCTACCAAAGGCACCATCGTCAAGATAAACACCGAAACGGGCCAGGTTGTGGGTGAATACTTCACCTCTCCGAGCGGCCAGCCGAAAGACCCATCAAGAACTACAGTCGATCTTAACGGCAACGTCTGGAACACAAATCGCGCCGGTAACAGCGTGGTTCACATCGGCCTGCTTGAAAACGGCCAGTGTGTGGATCGCAACGGCAACGGCATCATCGATACATCAACCGGGTTCGGCGACATTCGCCCATGGACCAATGCGGGCGGCGCCGATACCAACGGCGGCGTTTCAACTGCTGCCGACGAGTGCATACTCCACTACACCAAAGTTAACTCGTTCGGTACGCGTCACCTGTCTGTCACCAAGGACAATGATGTTTGGGTGAGCGGCACCAGCGGCCGCCGGTTCGACTTGGTCGACGGCATTACAGGGCAGATCAAACGTGCAGAGCCATCGGTCGGCTTCGGCGGTTACGGCGGGCTAATCGATAAGAATGGAGTGATTTGGTCGTCCAACCCGATGTTGCGCTGGGATACAAGCAAACCACTGACTGGTCCAAATGGCGGCAACTGGACCGGGTATAGTCATCCCAGCTACGGCCTCTGCATTGATAGTGGCGGTAACGTCTGGAACACCTCGCTTGGCCCCGGACAAATCAGAAAATTCGCGCCGGACGGCACGCTGCTAGGCACTTTTAATCAGGGCAATGCCAACGCGCAGGGCTGCGTCGTGGATCGCAACGATCATGTGTGGGTGGCGCACTCGCTCTTTAACAGTACGGTCGGCCACCTGCGAAACGACGGCACCTACGTTGGCACCGTCCCCGTGGGTAGTGGTCCGACAGGAGTTGCTGTAGACGCCTCAGGCAAGATTTGGGCAACCAACTACAACAGCCGCACAGTGTCACGCATTAATCCAAACCTTGGACCGCTCGCCGCCGATGGTGTAACGCACGTCGGCGCGGTTGAGTTCACGACGCAGGATCTCGGCGGCAATCTCTACAACTACAGCGATATGACTGGCAGCACGCTCTCCGGTGTTCCCGGTACGGGCACGTGGAGCACTGTGTTTGACAGCAGCATAGTAGGCGCGGAGTGGGGTCGCATCGGCTGGACGGCACGAGTGTGTGGTGATGCCTCGATCACGGTTACAGTGGCAAGCAGCACTAACGGCACCACGTTTGGCCCGGCTGAGACAGTTACGAACGGCGCCGATCCAAGCGTGGCCAATGGTCGTTATCTGCGGATCAACGTCACCTTCAAACGCTCGGCCACCGGTGAGTCGCCAATACTCTATGATCTCAGTGTGGGCACCAGCGGCTTCACGCTTCCGGTGGTACCGAATGAAGCGCCATCGGCGTTTGCCGGAAACGATCAGACAGTGACGCTCCCTGATGTGGCTAAACTGAATGGTACTTCCTGCGATGATGGCTTCCCGCGCGGCGCGTCATTATCACTCACGTGGTCGAAGGTGAGCGGACCTGGCGACGTGGCCTTCACGAAACCCAACTCACCTTTGACGGATGCGAGTTTCACAGCGGCCGGCACATATGTACTGAAGCTGACGGCCAGCGACTCGGAACAATCCGCTAGTGATGAAGTGACGGTAACGGTGCTGCCGGCTAACGCAGCGCCGATTGTGAATGCCGGACCGGACCAGACTATTACGCTCCCAAATACTGCGAGCTTGAGCGGGACAGTGAGCGACGATGGTTTCCCGGTGGGAGCAACGGTGACGACATTCTGGAGTCAGTTGAGCGGTCCAGGACTAGTCACCTTTAACGAAATCAACAATCCGGTAACGAAAGCAATATTCTCAACGCCGGGAACTTACGTGCTGCGTTTGACAGCTAACGACACGCACCGCCTGGGCACTGACGACGTGCAGATAATTGTCAATGCTGCTCCCGCACTCACTGGAGCGACACTGCAACTGGCGGCGGCTGCGCCCGGTCCGTACGTGACAGGCACGCTGCAATCCGTGCGTGCCACGTTGCGCAACTCGGCTGGCAATCCGCTAGCTAACTTCGGCGTGGAGTTCACGGTCGCCGGGCCGAATGCAACCACCGGCAGCGCCGTAACGAACAGTTCCGGCATTGCCACGTTCAGTTATGTCGGCACTAACCCGGGTACTGACACCGTAACAGCACTAGTGCGCAGCACCGCTACCGCGAATATCAACGGCACACCTCCAGTGTCGATGGTATGGACGTTGACACCGCAGTCACCACCGGTAACGCAGGGCTGGATCGGCGGACCGTTGAATGGTGCGTCCGTAACCGGCACTGTGCCCATTACTGTCGGCGCAGGCCTGACCTTAACCAATGCAAAGGTGGAATACTGGCCGGCGTCGAATCCGGCTGCCGTAGCGACACTGGTCGAAGGAGCACAAGGTGGACCAGGAGCGACGCTGGCTACGCTCGACACGACATTGTTGGCCAATGGCAATTACGTAATCCGCGTTACTGCCACAGATTCGAATGGGCAGGAACAGGCGAGCCAGGTGATGATCACCGTCACCGGTGAAAACAAACCCGGCCGGCTGACCTTCACGATCACGGATCTCACTGTCCCCGTGAGCGGTCTACCAATCACGATAGCGCGGAAATATGACAGTCTGGAACGCTCTCAGGTGGGCGACTTCGGTAACGGTTGGTCGCTCGAGATGGCGGGGCCACGTTTGGAGATAAGTCCGGACAACGACGTCACCATCACTGAGCCTGGCACGGGGCGACGTGTGACCTTTCAATTCACGCCCCTTTCTTTTGGCTTCCCATTCAGTTTCTTCTACCAGCCAACATACACTCCGGAACCGGGAGTCTTCGGAAAGCTAACTTCAAACGGCTGTGGGCTGCTGATCAAGTCTGGCGGTGGTTTCGCCTGCTTCCTGTCTCTTGATCCAAGTTACAACCCGACCGCGTTCGCCTATACGGATCCTTATGGGCGTGTCTACACGATGACTGCTGACGGTAAGCTCCAATCGATCAAGGATCTCAACGGAAACTTGCTGACCTTTGGACCTTCCGGCATAACGAGCAGTTCGGGTGGTCTCAACGTTCCCTTCGCAAGAGACCAGCAGGGACGCATCACTCAGATCACTGATCCCAATGGCAAGGTGTATCAGTACAGTTATGACGGCGCTGGTAATCTGGCCACGGTTGCGTTGCCCGGAAACACCACGCCCATCACTTACACCTACGATACGAGCCATTTCTTCCTGAGCTCAACGGATCCGCGCGGTAACCCAGAGGCCACCGCCACTTATCATCCGGATGGTCGTTTGGCCTCGATCACTGACGCCGTGGGAGACACCACCCACTACGACTACGACCTTGCGGAAAACAAGACCATCGTCACAAACCCGGATGGAGGCGTCGTCACCCTCAAGTATGATGCGAACGGTCTCTTACTAAGCGAAACAGACCCGCTCAACCATACGAAGACGTATACTTACGACAGCAATCGCAACAAGCTGACCGAGACAAATGCACTCCAGCAGATTACCAGTTACACATACGATACGCGGGGTAACCTGTCGTCCGTCACAGATCCGGGCCTGAAGACGATTCGCTGGACGTATAACCAGTTCGGCACCCCAAGCAGCACGACGGATCAATTGGGCAACGTTCAAACAGTGGAGTTTGACGCCAATTCAAATCCGATAAAAGCCACCGATGCTCTTGGTGTGCGTAGTGCTTTTACGTGGGATAGTAACGGTAATCCACTGACGACAACTGATGGCAATGGCAAGGTCGCACGTGTGACTTATGATGCGTATGGCCGCGTTGCTACGCGTACTGATGCACTCAATCGCACCATCAGTTATACCTACGACGGCATGGGGCGGAACGAAACCACCACGGATGCTCATGGCGTAACCCGTTTCAGCTATGACGATCTCGGCCGCTTGCTTAGTGTTACTGATCCACTGAATCAGGTAACCAGTTACGAATACGATGCCAACGGTAATCGCACGGCTCAGGTTGACGCTGCCGGTAGACGTACGGTTTATGTGTATGACGCTGCGAACCGGCTGATAAAGACAATTTACCCGGATTCCACGCAGGTTACTTACACTCTCAACTTCCGAAGTCAACGACTGACCGAGGTCGATCAGGAAGGTCATATGACTTCCTACGTCTACGACAAGGCAGGAAGGTTGCTGAAGGTTATTAACCCCGATCTCACCGAAATTGTTTACACCTACGATGAGTTGGGACGGATCATAACCATTACGAATGAACGAAATAAGGTAAGTCGCTATGAGTACGATCCCGGTTGCGGGTGCACACAGCGGATCGCAAAATTCATCGACGCGTTGAACAACACCACCACTTTCACTTTTGATGCTGCCGGGCGCCGTACTTCTTTCATCGACGCCAACCAGCATGAGACGCGTTTCGAGTACGACGTGCGCAATCGCCTGATCAAAACCACTTACGCTGACGGCACCACGGTTACGACGACATACGATGGCGTGGGACGGATCTTGAGCGAGACGGATCAAGCAGCGAAAACCACCAGGTTTACCTACGACGACGTCGGAAACCTTTCGACCGTAATCGATGCGCTGAATCAGACTACGGCTTACAGCTACGACGCTCTGAATAACCTGCTATCGACCACCGACGCTCTTGGCAGGACAACGCGCTTCGAATATGACGCACTGAACCGGAAGATCAAGCGGACCTTGCCGCTCGGTATGTCTGAGTTGTACACCTACGATCAGGTTGGCAACCGAGTCACTCAGGCTGACTTCAGGGGTAAACAGACTGCCTACGATTACGATTCGATGAACCGTTTGCTCAGTAAGAGGCCAGATTCGAGCCTTGGTGAGGCAGTCATTACTTATTCCTACACGCCAGCGGGTGATCGCGCGAGCATGACCGACGCAAGCGGTACCACGACCTATGTGCACGACAACCGCCACCAATTGGTGAGTAAACAAACGCCACAGGGTGTGCTCACATACACATACGATGCCGCCGGCAATCTTGCTTCGACCCGCTCGTCGAATACGCCGGGCGTGTCGATCGATTACACGTACGATGCAATCAATCGGCTGGAGTCGGTAGTAGATAACCGACTTGCCAACGGTACGACGACCTACACCTATGATGGAGTTCATAACGTGCTGAGCACCATGGCGGCTAATGGCGTCCAGTCAGTCTATACATACAACTCCGTGGATCGAATGACGCAGCTCACGCATAGCAAGTCAGCTACAACGCTGGCCAGTTACACGCACACACTCGATCCAACTGGTCGCCGGCTTTCGGTCACTGAAAACACCGGCCGAGTCACCACCTATACCTACGACTCGATCTATAGGCTGAAATCTGAGACTGTCTCTGCTGATCCGGCTTCCGGCAACGGAGCTTTAAACTATACGTACGATCCTGTCGGCAACCGCCTCTCGCGAAACTCAACCCTGACGGCGGTCCTTTCGACAACGTCCGCGTATGATGCGAACGATCGCCTCACCAGCGATTCGTACGACGCTAATGGCAATACGCGGAGTGCCAGTGGGGTCTCCTATACTTATGACTTTGAGAACCGCATCAAGACCGCAAATGGCGGCGCCGTTAAAATTATTTACGACGGTGAAGGCAACCGCGTAGCAAAGACTGTTGGCGGCGTCACGACCAGATATCTCATCGATGACCTGAATCCCACTGGCTATTCTCAAGTCGTGGAGGAGCTTGTTGATGGCAACGTGCAGCGTGTCTACACACACGGTAAGCAGTTGATCAGTCAAAGCCAGTTACAAAACGGCGTGTGGCAGACCAGTTTTTATGGGCTGGATGGCCACAATAACGTCAGGTTCCTTACTGACAGCAACGGCGTTGTGACGGATACCTACAACTATGACGCTTTTGGCATATTGATTTCGTCCTCAGGCGTCACGCCGAATAACTATCTCTTTAATAGTCAGCAGTATGATCCGGATCTCGGCTTCTACTTCAAACGAGCCAGATACTACAACCAGGATCGCGGCCGGTTCATGACGATGGATCCATATGCGGGAACGATCACTCAGCCCCAGACGCTTCATAAATATTTGTTCGGGCGCGCTGACCCGGTGAACCGCATAGATCCATGCGGCATGGCCGATGCGATCGAGTACCCGCTGATCAACACGCAGATAATCCTGCGCGCATTGGCGGCTGCAGCAGCACTGGCGTGGGCCATTAGCTGCGTCTTTTACCGGGTGGCTTCGATTTTGGATCCCGGGATAATACCGTTGATTCCGCCACCGTTCGCGATGTGCGCTGCCAGAATGCGGCGCTGCAGGTGTTCCCTGCGCCTGGCACCGCCTGACATCATGGCCCAGTGTCCGCCGCGGGTTTATGGAACCGGCATGAACATGCACGACTGCCAAAATGATGCGAAGTTCACTGCTCCGCAGCAATGTAGGCAATACTACGGACATTGCAGCTTCATACCCTGATGAGATGAGCAAAAAGGATTACGAACACTCGCTTCTGTCGGCGGCGGAAGATGGTAACTTGCAGGCCATGCAGGACATAATTCCGTCGGCATCAGGTTTGGTAGATTTGAACTGCAAAGATGAGTTTGGGAATACGCCGTTGATCCTCGCGGCGGAACGCCCGGATAATACAGCCATCATCAAATTGCTGTTGGACAGCGGCGCCGAGATCAATGCCACTAATGATCTCAGACGCACCGCACTCATCGAAGCTGCGTCGATAGGTGACACGCCTAATGTAGCTTTGCTTCTTCAATACAACCCTGACTTGGAAGTGGTGACATTTGAGCAGGAGACTGCGCTGACCTTTGCTGTTGTCAACGAGTATGCCGCGGTAGTGAAGGCCTTATTGGAAGCCGGTGCAGATGTGAATTGGAGAGATCCAAACGGTTGGATGCCGTTGACGTATGCCGTTTACAGTCGCAACCCGGAGATAGTAAGGCTTCTGATGGAAGTTGGTGCCGATCCCAATGCTGTAGATGTTAACGGCGATACCATACTGATACACGCCGTTAGATCCGGAAGTATTGAGGTGGTTCACGAAATCTTAAAAGAGAAACCACAGGTGGACCATGTCGGCAGTGAAGGACTAACGGCGCTGCAGCACGCCGAGAGAAACGGATTCGAAGAGATAGGCCACTTGTTAAGAAAACCTGCTGCTCCATGAAGAATCCTACGTTCCCGAATCCTGATTCCAGGGAGCGAGTCATGCAGGACTCAGAAGAACTGCGTCGTGCGGAATCGATGCGTTTGAAGCGCACAAAGGACAAGGCAGTTTTGCCTGGTTGGGGGAAAATTAGTGATGCAGCGAGAGAAGCGATCGCCAATATTGAAACGACCAAATAGAGTCAAGTTACTGATTGTCGGCACGCTGATGGTTATGTGCGCTCCGATTTGCTCGGCACAAGTGCCGGCAAAGAAAACCGACTTGACTGTTACCGATCGCGAAGCGTGGCAGAGCATATTGCGTTGGCCGGTCAAGTTTGAGGAGCAGTGGCGACACTCCCGCACCAACACCGACCCCCGTCGAAGCGGCTTGGTCTTCTACAGTTTGGGCCGCGGTAATTACCTTGTTGCCATCGAGGTTCAGGAAAGCTCGTACCAACCGCGCTATCTCTTCATGCACTATTCTGAATCCGGTAAAACGCCGGTTCGCCTGTTGAAGCTTAAGACCTACGAGGGCGATGACGACGATGTGAATAAAGTTACAACCAGGCTATTGGTTGAGGTTGAAGGTGTGCCGAGCTTTGATGCAGTGAAGAAGCAACTCGTGTTGTATACGAAAGGTCGCGGTACCGGCGACTGCGGCTCACTCGTGAGATATAACATCACTCCTATGCGTGCGATTCCGACAGAAGCACGCGTGCATGCCTGTTTCGACGACTACTCACTGGGCATCACTGATCCCATGCACTGGCGGCGCCTCAAGAGACTTTAGCCGTTAATCATTGATAGTAAACCTAATCGTGAAGAGCGTCAGGAGGTCGACGATGCACTCGAGACTCCTTGAGGAAGAGCGCTGCAATGAAGCTCGCAACGGCTAAAATTAGGAAAGCTCAACGGGAGAACTGAGTCAAAGGATCGGGTCTGAGTGACAGTCTTGAGAGTCTGCTAATAACATGCAGCCTTTACCCAGTCCTTCACACTCTGACATGCAATCAAAATTGGAATCCAATTAGTGGAAACCAGCTTTGACCTATTTACTGGAACTAAGGTTTGGCCGAAAATTTTTGGAACTAAATAGTGGCCGAAACGGCCAAACCTTATTACCAGTCGCATCTTTGTGACTTTACCGAAGGTTTGGCCGTGACAGGCATTAAAGTTTGGCCGGCTTATCGAGTTTTACGTAGAAAATAATCTCTCACGGAAACGAGCTTCGGCACTATAGTTTGGCCGAAAGTGCAGACTGGAAATTAATCGTGGCCGAAAGTGCGACCGGCTTGGGAGCAAGACTAACGAATGAGAACACTGATGGCACTTTGTTAACTGCTATTCAGCGTGTAAGCCTCCCGCGATTACACCCACGAGTTACTAGAGATTTCCGGGTTTTTGGTTAACAAATATTCCCTGGGCGTCAGATGGCCCAGAGACTTGTGTGGTCGTTCTTCGTTGTATTCTTTAA
>Ga0126376_10000739_pt1 | contig 16630 bp, 18 predicted proteins | sample PanSoiMetPlot_15_FD_92760 | JGI IMG/M metagenome (GOLD analysis project Ga0126376, IMG submission 92760) | Tropical forest soil microbial communities from Panama - MetaG Plot_15 | ecosystem: Environmental > Terrestrial > Soil > Tropical forest > Bulk soil | place: Panama | collected 2016-02-17
GACCATTCACTGAGCGAGCAGAGCTCGATCGTTCGTCTGATCGAGGACAACTGGAAGCTGGGACGGATCGGCAGCGGTTCGGGCGATGCCTCGGCGGGCTCGCTGCTGACGATGTTCGATTTCAACCGGCCACACGGCGAGCGGCTGGTCCTGGATCCCACGACAGGTCTCCGCCCGAGTGGGCAGCAGGACAACTAGCCGCTTACATCTCCCCGTCGATCCACCCCACGAAACCTGCGGGTTTCGCGGGGACACCGGGGTGAAGGCGCCGGCCCGCGGGCCGGCGCCTGTTCACAGTCCTGTGCGCGGAAACCCGGTCGGCAGCGGGAATCGCTGAGGCAGGTCCGCGGCTTGCTGGGCGGGTCGGAAGCCGACCAGCCGGTCGGCCAGCTGGCCACCAGCGCCAAGTTCGGTCATGGCGGCGTCGAGATGGTGCTGGGTCAGCGCCGGTTCATCCTGCTCCGCAGCCAGAAGTGCCGCCTTCCGCAGCAGCTCCTTGATGTAAGCGGGGCTCACTCCATCGGTGCGCTGCACGATGCCGTCCAGATCGACTCCCTCGAGCCGCAGGCCCCGACCATAAAGCTCGAGCAGGCGCTGGCGTCCGTCCGCGTCGGGCAGCGGCAGCTCGACCGCCAGGTCGATCCGGCCTGGTCGTGCGGCCAGTGCCGGTTCGAGGATGTCAGGACGGTTTGTAGTCAACGTGAAGATGACGTCGCAGTCATTGCGCAGACCGTCCATCTCATTGAGGAGCTCGAACAGGATGGGGCCACTGGGCATGAACGGCTGGCCACGGTGCTCCGCGATCAGGTCCACGTCTTCGAGCACCACCATCGACGGTGCCAGGGATCGCGCCATCTGGGCGACCTGCCGGGTCATTCCCATCCCGCGGCCGGTGGTAAGGATTACCGTCCGGTCAGGCATCCGACCCGCGAGGTAGTTCACGGTGAACGTCTTGCCGGTTCCCGGAGCGCCGTAGAGCAGAAGTCCCCGCTTGAGGGCGCGGCCGGCGGCCAGCAGACGCTCGGCGTGGCGGGCGAAGACCATCGTGTGCCGCTCGATCCTGTCCAGCAGCCCGGGCGGCAGCACGACGTCGTCTCGTTCGACCTTCGCCAGACTATGAAACTGGACCAGGGTCTGCGGTCCCATGCCCATCTCGCCTGGCGAGAGTGAGATGACGTGCCCGCGGTACACGTTCAACCTGCCGGCCGCGGCGCCAACCGCCGCAAGGAAGGCGTTGCACGCGTCCCTATCACTCCCCATGACCTCGACGCGAACCCGGCCCCGAGGGCCCATGTTGGGGGTGGGACCTCCCACGAAGACAAGGAGGCGGGTGTCCTCGTCGCTGATGAGGTAGAGGCCGAACTGCAAGCACGACAGCGCCCGGTCTCCGGTGAGGTGGAAGTTCACGAAGTCGGCCGGGCCTTCCTCAATGGGCGGCTGCCGGCTGGTCATGTGGCTGACGATGTCGGACAGCCCAAACGAGCCGAACCGCTTGTTCGGGATGGAGACACCCGTCAGCTCGGCGTGGCGACCGTCACGAGAGAGGTAGTCGTCGATGGCGACCTGCACGTTCGGGTGTTCCCAGGTGTCGTATTCCTCGACGGTCACGGGAAGCCGGCTTGGATCGCTCCCAAGGTGGGACGTCAGGCGCTCGCGCAGCGGGTTGGCGGGCGGCTCGGCCTCGGCGACCATGGCGTCCATGAACCGCTTGAACGTGGCACCGAACTCGGCGGGGGAGAGGGCATCAGGCATGGGCGGATTATCTCCGCGACGTGCCGCAGGCGGACACTTGGACCAACGACCGCTTTTCCAGGCCGCCTCCCCCTCCCCCGGCTTCGCCGGGTACTCCCCCGACTCCGCGGGGGGAGAGTCTCTCTGGCCCCTCCCCCGACTCCCCGGGGCGAGAGTCTCTCAGCCGCCGGGGCCGCTCAGCGGGTTGCCCTGGTCATCTGTGGTTATCTGGCTCAGCTGGTTGCTGACCGGGGAGCCGTCGCCCGGGTACAGGATGACCGGAGTGCCGACGTCTGCCCAGTTGAACAGGAACTGCTCATTTCCAAACGGCACGTGAATGCAGCCGTGGCTGGCATTCGGGCCGTACTGCGAGCCGGGTCCCCAGCAGCAGCTCTGCCAGTACGCGTCATGCAGCCCCTCCCCGGTATTGGTGAACCAGAGCACCATCTGCACCACGGTATCCGGATACCAGGCAGAGGAGCCCGGCGGCCACGGCGAGTGCATCTTCCAGGGTGAGTCCTTTGAGAGCACCTTCATAGGCCCGACGTCCGTGGGCAGCACGGGCCGGCCCGTGGTGACCTGGGTGTCCTGGACCAGCTTGCTGTCCTGGTATGCCCACAGCTCCTGAGCCGTATATGAGATCAGGATTGCCTTGCTGGGCAGGCCCGACATCAGCTCGCCGTGGATCTGGCTGGCGAACCTCTGAACCCCCGCCGTCCCGTCCGCGGCCTGGGCAAGGTCACCCGAGCCAACCTGACCGGCGAACTTTTCCATGCGGCTGTAAGCACGGCTGACGTCGGCCATGTTCTTGAACGGGCTGGGTTTGTTCATGTAAGCGGCGATGCTGGCGTCGTTTCGGCCCGCCGCGAGCGCGTCGCTGCCGGCCTTGTGGATGACATCGAGGTTGGACCCGACCTGGGCCTCCAGGTCTGCGGCTGCCTTCTGGATCTCGTCGTCCTCTGCTTTCAGCTGAGTCGCAAGAGCGCGGGCGTCATTCGCCAGGGCCACGGCCTTGTCGTTGACACTCCGGAAGTCAGTGAGTGAGCTTGCGGATTGCTGCGCCTTCGTGATGTCGTCCAGGCGCTTCTGCAGTCCCACGAGATCCGAGTCGGCCGCGTTGAGCTGGCCATCCTGGTCAATGGCGGCTCGGGCGGCCGCGAGGTGCTGCACACCGCTCGCTTGCGAGCTCCTGAAGATTCGCCGTTCCAGAGTCTTCAGCTGAGTCCTGAGCTGACCGATCGTGGCGGTTTGCCGATCGAAGAACCGGCTCCGACCAGGGATGAACCAGGACTCCCTGGACGAGTCGACAGCCTTGAGACGCGCGGTGACCGGCTGCAGGTCTCCGGGGGTATAGCCCTGATCGCCAGCCGACTTGACGTCCCTCTCCAGAGCCAGACGCGCGCGATGGTACGTTTCGGCAGCCCGTGTCGCCGCTGCGTTGCTCAACACGACGACCAGGACTCCGGACACCAGAGCGGCGAGCGCTGCGACGGCGATCAAGCTGCGGATCCTGGTAGGCACGTTCATCGACTTGCTATCGTTGGGATTCGTCTTGCCTCAAGGCGATCCCCGATCGTCTGCAGTGACCCGGTCTGAGCGCACCGGGCGCCGAGGTGAGTCTTCATAGCCATGCAACTGAATGCCATCAAAAGGGACATTACTGGCAAGGCCTCGCGGAGGCTCCGGTTTGAAGGGAAGCTACCCGCTGTCCTCTACGGCCACCGTGCGGCGACCGCGGTCATCCAGGTGGATCGGCATGAGTTCGAACGAGTGTTCGCGCGAACTGGAAAGACACAGCTGATCGACCTCGTCATCGACAGTGGCCGGCCGCACAAGGTTCTGGTCAAGGAAGTCCAGGTCTCCCCCCGCCTGAACACGTTTCTGCACATCGACTTCCACCAGGTCAGCCTGCGCGAGCGGCTGCAGGTCGACGTTCCTGTGGTCGTCACCGGCGAGGCGGAACCGGTGAGGGCCGGCGAGGCAGACGTCCTCCAGGTGCTGCACGCCGTCAAGGTGGAGTGCATCCCGACTCGCATCCCAGAGCTCATCGAGGTCGACGTGTCGGTCTTGCCTGAGATCGATGCGGCGGTGAGGCTCTCCGACCTGCAACTTCCCGAGGGGGTGACCGTGGTTGGCGACCCAGACGACGTCGTCGTCAAGCTCGCCGCCCGGCGTGTCGTGGAGGTCGAAGAGGAGGAGGCCGCCCCGGAGGCTGTGGAGGAGGAGGAGGCCGCGCCGGCTGCCGAATCCGCGGAGGGTGCCGCCGCTTCCGAGGAGGGCTAGTCGTCAGACTGGCCGCAGCGTCGCTCGCACGACTGGAAGCTGCAAAGGCAACCGGGACTGTGAACACCGTTCAGGACGCCTGGCACCAGATCATGTCAGCCGTCCTGTACCGCCTGGTCCCCGCCACGGCGGTCTTCCTGCTGTTCGTCCTCCTGGCACGGGTTCTTCGCCGTGTGATCGGCGCCCTTCTGGCCCGGCGCAGCGTGCGCTCGGACGCTGCCCTGTTGGCGACTCGGGCCGCCTACCTGGGAATGATCGGGCTCGGGCTGATGATGTTCGCGGCGATCGCGCTGGGCGAATTCTCCGTGGGGGTGGTGGGCGTGTTGATCGCCGCCGCGCTGACCAGCCTTGGCCTGCAGGACCTGGTCAAAAGCTACGTCTCAGGGTTCTACGTGCTGATGGAGAAGAACGTGCGGGTCGGGGACCTCGTCGAGAACGGCGGGTACATCGGCGTGGTAACAGACGTGCAGATGCGCGTCACGCACATGCGGGGTGCCCATGGCGAGATGATCGTCGTGCCCAACAGCGAGCTGTTCACCAAGACCCTGATGGTCTCCGAGGCGCCCCCCAACTGGGGCTCAGGAGCGGAAAGCGCCGAGCACGACTCTGACCAGGGCATCGAAGCCGTCGCCCACTAGGTCGGTCTCCTCGTCGAGCAGCCTCCTGATCGACTCGGCCGCCAGGTCGGCGTGGATCCCGGCGGCATACTGCGCGGCAAGCGAGCGGAGATGGAAGGTGTGGTCTGGCCGGCCGGCGGCCCCATCGAGGTCAGCGTCCACAGCGTCCAGCGAGACGCGCCCGCTCCACAGCTCGGTCTCTTTGACTCCGGACTCGGGGGAGTCCGAGAGGTGGAGGACGTTGACACCGCCTCCGATCCCGTAGAGCTCACGCAGCGAGCCGGGTCGTGCTTCAGGGATGCGCGTCTCACCGAGCTCGTAGCGCATGCGCTCGATCGCGTCCGGCTTCGCTGTTATCCGCCCGACGAGCACGGGAAGCGCGCTCATGAAATCGATCAGCCAGGGAAAGAAGGGGCGGCCGCGCAGGAAGTCGTAGTGGTTCTCGACAAGCTCGGTGGGCGGCCTGTACCAGGTCAGGCCCTCGAGCTGCCACTCTCGCTCCGACCTGAGCCAGCTCGTGAGCGCTGCTCTGACAGCGAGGCGATGCGCCCCGTCGGGCTTGACGATCACCAGTGCGTCGGTCACGGCCGCCAATGGTAGTGCGGGGTGACCACGTCAAACCCCCTCCACCGACGTCGTTGGGTACTCGCGGCGGGCCGCGGGGGAGGTTGGGTCGCCTAACGGTCCCGCTCGTTCGGCTCGAAGAAGCGGCGGCCTAGCAGGTCGTCCGGCAGGTGCTGCTGTTCGACCTCGGCGCCCGGGTAGTCGTGCGCGTACCGGTAGCCACGGCCATAGCCCATCGATCGCATCAGACCCGTGACCGCGTTGCGCAGATGCAGAGGAACCGGCAGGTTGCCCGTCTCCTTGATGGCGTCTCGCGCAGCGGTGTACGCGCGCAGCGTCGAATTGGACTTGGGCGCGCGGGCCAGGTAGATGGCCGCCTCGGTCAGCGGAAAGAGCGCCTCGGGCAGGCCGATGAAGTGCGCCGCCTGCTGGGCAGCGACGGCGACCGGCAGAGCCATCGGGTCGGCCAGACCCACGTCCTCCGAGGCCAGGATGACCAGGCGGCGGGCGACGAAGTTGGGATCTTCACCTGCCTCCAGCATCCGTGCGAGCCAGTAGACGGCGGCGTCGGGGTCACTTCCGCGAACGCTCTTGATGAGCGCCGACACGATGTCGTAGTGCATGTCCCCAGCGCGGTCGTAGAGCAGGTGGGTGTCCTGCATCGCCTGCTCAACGGCCGTCAGCGTGATCGCCGCCTGGCCGCTCAGCGCGCTGGCCGCCTCCAATGCGTTCAGGGCGACGCGCGCGTCGCCGCGTGACGACTCCAGAAGACCGGCCAGCGCATCGTTGTCGATGCCTGTGCGCAGCTCGTCCAGGCCTCGCTGGATCACCAGCTGGAGGTCATCGCGTTCTAGAGCCTCCAGCCGGAACACTCGACTGCGGGAAAGGAGCGGCGAAATGACCTCGAAGGAAGGGTTCTCGGTGGTGGCGCCGATCAGCGTCAGCGTCCCGTCTTCGACATGGGGCAGGATCGCGTCCTGCTGGGCCTTGTTGAAGCGGTGCAGCTCGTCGATGAAGAGGATCGTCCGCCGGCCGGCTCGCCGCATCTCGCGCGCCTCCCCGACGACTCGGCGCAGGTCCGCGACACCGGCGGTGACCGCGCTGAGCGCCACGAAGCGCGAGCCGGTGGCTTCGGCGAGAATCGCGGCCAGCGTCGTCTTCCCAGAGCCTGGCGGACCCCACAGGATGATGCTCGGCAGGTGGCCCGACGTGGCCAGTCTGCGGAGCGTCGCGACCACCTGATCCTGGCCGACCAGCTCATCAAAATTGCGTGGGCGGATCCGGCTGGCCAGCGGGGCATCGGGCCTGCGGCCCGCCTCCGGGTCGGAGTGGGCCGGCCCCCGGGGTCCCCGCGGAGCCTGTTCTGCGGCCTGGGTCGCCCGGCCGGCTCGTGGGCGCGCTCGACGCAAGGCGTCATGCTCTGATTCAGGGGCGAAGAAGTCGATCTGGTCGCCCACAGGCCAACCATACGGCTCGCGTACTCTTGAGGACCGTCAATGACCCGCGTCTATCTGGTGCGGCACGCCGAAGTGGAGAACCCGCGCCGCGTGCTCTATGGGCATCTGCCTGGCTTTCCGCTCAGCGCGCTGGGTCGCGCGCAGGCAGCAGAACTGGGCCGCCGGCTCCGCGACAGCGGCCTTCGCCGAATTGTGCACAGTCCACTCGAGCGAGCGGCGGAGACCGCCCAGCTGATATGCGAGGAGCTGCCGGAGCCGGTGCCGCTCCTCCCTGACCCCGAGCTGCGGGAGGCCGAGTTCAGCCGCTACCTGCAAGGCGTCCCGTTCTGGCAAATCCCGGTTCGGCGCCCTCTGTGGGTGGTCCACAAGGCGCGTCGGGGCCTGCTGCCGGGCGACGAGCCGATCCAGCAGCTTGGGGGCCGCATCATCGCGGTTATGGCGAGGATGGCAGCCGAACATCCGCAAGAACCGGTGGCGCTGGTGAGCCACGCGGATCCTCTGCAGGCGGCGTGGGTCCTGATCGAGGGAAGACCGCAGACGGAGCGAGAGCTGTACCGCAAACAGATGGGGCGCGCCGGCGTGCTGGAGGTGGACCTCGACGGCGGCATGCACGAGGTGGCCGTCAACTATGTCGAACCTCCCAAGGTCGCGGTCCCCAGCACCGAGTATCAGAAGGCTGGGTGAGCGGCGAGCGGCGGTTTCCGGATGGCTTCCTGTGGGGCTGCGCAACTGCGGCTCACCATGTCGAGGGGAACAACCACAACTGCGACTGGTGGGAGTTCGAGCAGCGCGGCGGCATCCTGACCGGGGATAGCGCCGACCCGGCCTGTGACCAGTACCGGCGCTTTCGAGAAGACTTCCAGCTCTTGCGCCGGATGAACAACAACGCTCACCGGCTGTCGATTGAGTGGTCGCGGATCGAACCGGCGCCAGGCGAGTTCGATGTCGCGCAGATCGAGCACTATCGCCAGGTCCTGCTGGAGCTCAGGGATCAGGGGATGGCGCCTATGGTCACCCTGCATCACTTCACGTCACCCATCTGGTTCGCCAGGCAAGGGGGCTGGGCGGCTGCAGGCGCGCACGAGGCCTGGCTGCCGTTCGTGCGAAGGGTTGCCGACGAGCTCGGTGAGCTGGTGGCTTTCTGGTGCACGCTGAACGAGCCGAATATCTATGCCTACCAGGGCTGGCTGGCCGGTGAGTTTCCACCGGCCCATCGCGGCGATCTGCGAGGCGCGTATCGCGTGCTGGCCAACATGCGGCGTGGCCACGAGGCCGCCTACGATGCGCTGTCGCGCCTGACGCCCGCCGTTCCGGTCGGCGTCGCCCAACACAAATGGTTGATGCTGCCGGCCACCCGGGGGCGGCGGCGAGACCGCTTCGCAGCCGGAGCGGCTCAATTCTTCATGGATCGCTGGCCGGCGGGCCGGCGCTGGCTGCGAGTCGTCGAAGCACCAGCCGACTATCTCGGCCTCAATCACTACACGGGCTCGCTTGTCGCCTTCTCGGTGAGGCACGCCGGCGAGGGATTCGGGCGTCGCTTCAACCCGCCCGACCTGCCTGTCAGCGACTTCGACTGGCCAGTCGAGCCCAGCTGGCTACGCACCTGCCTGGAACAACTGCGGCGGCTCCGCAAGCCGATCTACGTGACAGAGAACGGGCTGGCCACCACCGACGACCGGCGCCGCGTCGAGTTCCTGCACGACGTGCTGGGGCAGCTCTGGCTGGCGATCCAGGATGGGGCGGACGTGCGCGGGTACTTCCACTTCTCTTCACACGACAACTTCGAATGGGCGCGCGGCTACTCGATGCGGTTCGGGCTCGTCGGGGTGGACTGGAAGACGCAGGAGCGGACGGTCAAGCCGAGCGGGCGGGTGTTTGCGCAGATCGCGCAGTCGAACTCACTGCCCGAGAGCTTGAGCTGATCGAGGGCCTAAACTCCCGGTTGTGAGATTGGGGCTCACCCTGCCATACACCGACCAGGTACCCCTAGAGCGGACACGCACCTTTGTCCAGACGGCAGATCGCCTCGGATACGACACGGTCTGGGTTGCCGAGGCGTACGGCTGGGACGCCTTCACCGTGCTGGCCGACCTCGCCGCCTGCACTGAGCGGATCAAGCTCGGCACAGGCATCGTCAACGTCTTCAGCCGGAGTCCGGCGCTGATCGCCCAGAGCGCGGCGTCGCTGGACCGCATCAGCGGCGGACGCTTCGTGCTCGGGCTGGGCACGTCGGGCCACCAGGTCATCGAGGGCTGGCACGGCGTCAGGTTCGAACGCGGCGTCCGCCGAATGCGTGAGACGATGGAGATCGTCCGCACGGTCATGCGCCGCGACCGGCTGATCTACGACGGCGAGATCTTCCACCTGGGAATGGGCCTGAAGCTGATCACGCATCCTGTGCGAGATGCCGTTCCCATATATCTGGCGACGCTCACACCCTCCGGGGTGGCGCTGGCCGGCGAGATGGCGGACGGCTGGCTGCCGGTGTTCTTTTCGCCCCGTCACTTCGAGTCTCAAATACGGCCGGCGCTCGAGAGGGGCGCCGCTCGCGCCGGCAGGGCGCTCAGCGAGCTCTCTGTCTGCGTCTCGCAGCCAGTTGTGGTGACCGAGGATGTAGAGGCCGGACGCCAGGCCGTTCGCCCCCATATGACCCTCTACATCGGCGGGATGGGTTCGCGCGAGAAGAACTACTACAACCAGGTCTTTCGGAGCTACGGGTTCGACGCGGAGGCACGCAGAATCCAGGAGGCCTACCTGGATCGGCGCCGCGACGAGGCGATGGCAGCCCTGACCCCGGAAATGATCGACCTGGTCACGATCATCGGCCCTGTCGAAGAGTGCCGGCGCCGGCTGTCGGAGCTGGAGAAGGTCGGCGTCGATGAGGTCGCGATCGGTCTGCAGGTGCCTGGCGGCGGTCCGACCGAGGTTCTCGAGGCGCTGGAGGCGCTCGCGCCGGTGGCTGCGACGACGTGAGCGGCCGTACCCCCCAGGTTGCGTGGGGCGCGGCCGGGCTGGGAGCGGTCGCCCTCCTGGCCGCGCTTGGTTGGGGTCTTGTCCATCCCGCCGGCAAGCAGACTGAAACGGTGCTGGGCCGGCCCGCCCCGGACGTCGTCGTCCAGAACCTGGACGGAGGGCGCGTCAGCCTCGCTGCGCTCAGAGGCCGGCCTGTCGTGCTCAACTTCTGGGCCTCGTGGTGTGAGCCGTGCCGGCAGGAAGAAGGTCCCCTCAAAGCAGCCGCTCAGCGCTGGGCGGGAACGGTCGCCTTCCTGGGGGTCGACATCCAGGACTCGCCGGCCGCGGCCCGCGAGTATCTGACCCAGGCGCAGTACCCCTACCCGGTTGGCCAGCCGGTTTCCGCAGTGCCCGCTGCCTATGGCGTGAAGGCCCCACCCGAGACGTTCTTCATAGATGGTCGAGGGGTGGTGATCGCGCGCTTCCTGGGCCCTCTCGACGAAGGGCTGATCGATCGGTACCTGCAGCTGGCAGGAGTCCATTGATGGCGCTCAGAGCGCAGGCTTTCAAGTGGGTCGGTCTGGCAGTAGTCATGGCCGCCTGCCTCGGCTATCTGATCTTTGCCGCCACGGGGAGCAGCGCCGAGTACTACCAGACCATCCCGGAGATGCGCAGCCACCCGTCGACCGGCGACGTCCGCGTCCTCGGCACCGTCCAGAATGACGTCGCCCGCTCTGACGGAGGTCTGCACGTGAGATTCACTGCCGCTCAGGGGGGTCAGAGCATGCCCGTCGATTACCACGGGACGCTGCCTGACATCTTCCGCCCGGGGATCCCCGTGGTGGTCGAGGGCAATTTAGGGTCCGACGGAGTCTTCCACGCGAAGGCACTGCAGGCCAAGTGCCCGTCTCGCTTCTCGACTGCCGCGCCTCCCGCCGTCTCGACCTGACAGATGTTCCTGGCTGAACTCGGAAGCGTCTTTCTACTCATCAGCCTGGGGTTGTCGATCGTGAGCTTCGTGACCGGCCTGATCGCTGGTCGTCGTGGCGACCCGCGGCTGGGCAGGCTCGCTCGACGAGCCTTCTACGCCGCAGCCGGCGGCCTGGTGGGGGCCTCGGCGACGCTTGTGGCCGCGCTGCTCGCACACGACTTCTCCATCGCCTACGTCTGGGAGCACACGGACCGTGGTCTGTCGACTCCACTCACCGTGGCCGCCTTCTACGGCGGTCAGGAGGGGTCGTTGCTGTACTGGGCACTTCTCCTGTCACTGGGCGGCTCGGCGGCTGTGGCGGCGGCAGCGACGACCAACTTCCGTCTGGCCGCGTTCGCGAACGCGGTGCTGGCGGGCGTTGCCACCTTCTTCCTGGTCGTCCTGGCCTTTGTCGCCAGTCCGTTCGATCTGCTGCCGGTCACTCCTGTGGATGGCCTCGGCCTCAATCCCGTCCTCAGGGACGGCGGGATGCTGATACACCCACCCTTCCTGCTGGCCGGCTACAGCGCCTTCGCCGTTCCGTTCGCATTCGCTCTGGCGGGGCTTCTGGCCGGCCGACCGGATGCCGGCTGGATCGCACAGACGCGGCGCTTCGCGCTCGTCGCGTGGGGTCTGCAGAGCGTCGGCCTGACCCTGGGCATGTGGTGGGCGTACCACGTGCTCGGCTGGGGTGGCTACTGGGGTTGGGACCCCGTCGAGAACGCCGCCTTGATGCCATGGCTTGCCACGACCGCCTACCTGCACTCCGCAGAGGTCCACGAGCGGCGAGGGACGCTGCGAGCCTGGAGCTACGGGTTGGTGATCACCGCGTTCTTGCTCTCGATCCTGGGTACGTTCATCGTGCGCAGCGGCATCCTGCCGTCGGTTCACACGTTTGCCGTAAGCCAGCTCGGTCCCTGGTTCTTCGGGTTCCTGGTTGTGTCTGTCGCGGTTTCGGGCGCGATCCTCGCGTCGCGGTCGGACCGGCTGAGGTCAGCTGAACGCCTGGAGACGCTGGTGTCACGAGAGGGCGCTCTGCTGTTCCAGAACGCCCTGCTCGTCGCCCTGACCGCGGCCATACTCTGGGGAACGCTGCTGCCGCTGATCAGCGGCATGCTGGGCAGGGAGCTGGTGGTCGGTGCCGCCTACTATGAGCGGGCTGGGGCACCACTCTTCGTAGCCCTTCTTGCCCTGCTGGCCGTCGGCCCTCTGCTGCCCTGGCGACGCGTGAACGGTGGCTGGCTGCGGATGCTTCGGTGGCCGCTGGTCGCTGCCGGCCTTACGCTGGCCTGGCTGTTCATGGCCGGCGCCCGTCAGCCGGGCGTCCTGATAATCATTCCGCTGGTGGCTGCCGGGCTGGCCACCTGCGTGTCCGAGTATGTGCACGGCGCCGTGTCGGCAGGGATGCTCGCCGGGCCGGGGCTGCAGGCCGTGGGCCGCATGATCGTCCGGAACCGGCGCCGCTACGGCGCCTACCTCGCCCACATCGGCATCCTGGTCGTCGCGGCCGGGTTGATCGGCTCGCACGTCTGGCAGCAGTCGCGCCAGGTCACGCTGCACCCGGGCGACTCGGTCGCGGTGGCCAGGTATACCCTCACGTACGAGGGGCTCGCCCAGCATCGCGCCGGCGACCACTCGGAACAGGTCGCGCGGCTGCGGTCTGGTCAGGACACGCTCGAGCCGGCGCGGCTGACCTACGCAAGCCTCGGGGGCCAGTCGCTGACGCAGGTCGCCATCCGGAGCACGGCCCTGGACGACCTCTACGTTGTGCTTGCGGCGCCTGCAGACGGCGACGCGGCCACCTTTGCCATCTACGTCAACCCGCTCGTGACGTGGATATGGGCGGGAGCGGCGCTCCTTGTGGCGGGAGTTCTCCTCGGACATGTCGGGCGTCCGGAGGTGGCGGCCGACCGCGTCCCGGCCACGGTCGGCGTGCCCGTCCCGGCCAAATGACCCCGGCGATCAGGGCAGAGGGGCTGATGCAGCGGTTCGGTGCCCTGGTCGCCCTGGGGCCGCTGGACCTGGAGCTGGCGCCAGGTGAGCGCCTGGCCGTGCTCGGCAGCAACGGAGCGGGCAAGACGACGCTGCTTCGACTGCTGGCGACAGCCGCCAGACCGGCGGCCGGGCGCCTCGACCTGCTGGGCCTCGACTCCGGCCGCCAGCGCGACCGGCTGCGCGCCCGCCTGGGCTACGCAGGCCATCAGGTTGGGCTGTATCCCGCACTGACCGCCCTGGAGAATCTCGAGTTCTTCGCCAGGCTCCACGGCCTCGGCCGGGTGGACGCCGCGTCGGCACTGGAGCTCGTCGGACTCGCCTCACTGGCGGGACGGAGCGTGGGGCAGCTTTCGCGCGGGCAGCAGCAAAGGCTCAGTCTGGGCCGCGCCGTCCTTCACCGGCCAGAGCTGCTGGTCCTGGATGAGCCGGATGCCAGCCTCGACGGCGAGGGCCGGAACCTGTTGGGTCGGCTCTTCGGAGGCCGCACGGTCGTCATGGCGACGCATGACTCCACGCTGGCCCGCCAGGTTTGCACGCGAGCCTTGCTCCTGCGAGCCGGACGCGCCGCCGGCGACCCCTGGTCACTGCGCGTGGTGGATGCGTAGTGCAGTTTCTGAGGGTCGTGTTCGCGGTCGCGCAGAAGGACCTCCGATCCGAGCTGCGAGCTCGGGAGCTGCTGCCCGCGCTGGCGCAATTCGTGGTCCTCGCTCTTGTGATCGCCAACTTCGCATTCGACCTCGACCTCGTCAGCGGCCCCCGCCTGTCGCCGGGCATCCTGTGGCTGGTGCTCGTCTTCGCCGGGCTTGTGGCGTTCGGCCGTGCCTTCGCGGCCGAGAAGGAGAGCGGGTCCCTCGAGGCGATGCTGCTCACGCCGGCTGGGCCGGCGGCCATCTTCGCCGGCAAGGCGCTCGCCTCTGCGGCGTTGCTGGTGGCCTGTGAAGCAGTGCTGCTGCCGGCCATGGCCGTATTCCTGGGCAGCCCTATCTCAGCCACCGTCGTCGTGACCGTTCTGGTTGCGACGGCCGGAATGGCGTCACTCGGCAGTCTGTTCGCAGCGCTGGCGGCCCAGACCCGAGCCCGGGACCTCTTGCTCCCGGTGCTTGCCCTGCCCATCTGGGTACCGTTCGTGGTCGTGGGCGGCAAGGCGGTGCAGGTGGCGATGAGCGGCCAGTCGCTGGCGGCGCTGCCGCTGTCGAGCCAGCCCCTCATCGTCATGGCCGACTTCGACATACTGTTCCTGGTCGTGGCCTCACTGGCCGCACGATTCGTGCTCGATGACTAAGCCCGCATCCACCGATCCACGACGGCGCCTTGGCGCCCAGGCACGCCATCTCGCGGCCCGGCTTCTGCGGTCCTCGGTCACGCATTCTGCCGGAATGCGCTCCCTCCGGTCCTCGGCGCCGGACCCCAACCTGGCGCACCTGGACACCAATTCGCTCGCCGCAGATCGGCGGATCCGGGCTGAAGATCGCCGGCTCAACGCACTGACGGCCCTGGCTCTGGCCAGCATGCTGGCGGCCGCCGGCATGATCTTCCTGTACGCGCCTCAGGACGCCCTTCAGGGGCCGGTTCAGCGCGTCTTCTACCTTCATGTGAACTCGGCGATCGCCGCTTACGTCTGCTTCGCGATGGTCGTGGGAGGCGGAGCGGCATACCTGTGGAAGGAGTCGGTACGCGGCGACCGGCTGGCTCGGGCCGCGGCCACAGTCGGCCTCGTATTCACGACCAATGCGTTTGTCATGGGCATGATCTGGGCCAAGCCGATCTGGAACTGGGACCCGAGCAAGACCTGGGACGCTCGGGTGACGTCCACTGCCGTGCTCTGGGTGGTCTACGCCGGCTATCTGCTGGTCCGTCGCTTCGCCACCCCCGGCCGGCCGGCGATGCGACTGGCCGCCGTCGTGGGCATCGTTGGGTTCGTGGACGTGCCTGTCGTGCACTTCAGCGTGCAGTGGTGGCGCACCCTGCATCCGGGGCGGGTCATCGACGCGCCGGGCGGGCCGGCACTGCCTCCTGAGATGCTGCTGGCTTTCATGGTCACGATGGTGGCCGTCCTGCTGCTGGCCGGCACGCTGGTGGCGATTCGCTACCGCATAGAGGCGCGGCGGGACCAGCTCGAGGAGCGCGCGGTGGCGGCACAGCTCGAGCTGGCGGCGTCGCACGGGCCGCGATGAGCTATCTGATCGAGGCGTACGCGTTTGCTACCGTGCTGCTCGGGGGCTTCCTCGTCTATTCCCTGGTCCAGCTGAGGCGGCGTTCCTGACCCCGTGAGTGCCAGCGACCGTGTCGTGATCGCCGGCGCCGGCGTGGCCGCCCACGGCGCGGCGCTTGGGCTGCGTCAGGCCGGTTTCCAGGGAGACGTGGTCATGGTCGGACGCGACGGCTACCCGCCTTACGACCGGCCCCAGCTGTCCAAGCGCTACCTGCTCCGAGACGTGCCGCGCGAGCGGCTCTTCCTGCCCAGGGTAGAGGCCGAGATGCGGCTGGGTGAAGAGGTACTGGAGATCGAGCCCGAGAGCCACGCCGTCCGGACCTCTGGCGGCGAGCGGCTCGAGTACTGGCGGCTGCTGGTGGCTACGGGCGGACGGCCCAGGCGTCTTAAGGGCTACGAGGACCGGATGTACCTCAGGGAGCTGGACAGCGCTGACAGCCTGCTCGCCGCTCTGGACCAGGGAGGGTCGATCGAGATCGTGGGCGCGGGCTTCATCGGGTGCGAGGTGGCTGCGGTGGCCCGCATCCGTGGGCTGGTGGTCACCATGTTCGAGGCGCTGGAGCAGCCAATGCTCCGCGTTCTGGGGGCGGAGCTCGGAGCCTGGCTGGCCGAGTTCCACCGCAGTCGTGGCGTCGATCTGCGAACAGGGGTCCGCGACCTGCCTCTATTGAGTACCAACGCCCTGATTGCGGTTGGCACCGAGCCAAACACCGAGCTGGCGGCTGCCGCCGGCGTCCGCTGCGACGGCGGCGTCGTGGTGGACGAGCTGGGGCGGACTGACGCACCGGACGTGTACGCGGCAGGCGACTGTGCTCGGTTCTGGAGCCCGCTCTTCGAGGCAGCCGTGCGGGTGGAGCACTACAACACCGCCCAGCGGCACGGGAACTCTGTCGGTCGCACAATGGCCGGCGAGGACAGGGCCTTCGCCGAGGCACCCTGGTTCTGGTCGGATCAATATGACCTCAACCTGCAGTACATCGGTGCCGGCCTACCTTGGGACGAGAGCATCGTCCGCGGCCGCTTCGGATCGCCGCCGTTCACCCTCTTCCTCCTTGACGGAGGCCGGCTCGTGGGCGCGGTCGGCGTTGGAGACGGGCGGACCGTCGGGCAGGCCCGGCGACTGCTCGAGACGAGGACGTCCGTTACGCGCGATCAGCTGGTCGACCCCTCAGTCGACCTCAAGGCGCTGACGCGGCGCTGATCAGCGGCAGCAGGTCGGCCAGCAGCCTGGCCGTCAAGCCCCAGATGTACGTCTCGCCGACCGGGAAGTGCCTGCCCGGCCAGGGCTGGCCCCCGATCTTCCACGCGTCTTCGTCGAGGAGGCTAGCCAGCGGCACTTCGAGGACTGCGTCAAGCTCTCGCGTGTCGGGCCGGAACCGCACGCCTTCCACCGGCAGCCAGGCTACGAACGGGACCACTGAATAGTTGGTGACCGCCGCGTACAGCGGCGGGCCCGCTCCAAGCGGAACGAGGTCCGCCTGACGGACGCCAATCTCCTCTTCGACCTCGCGGGCTGCCGCCTCCCAGGCCGACTCTCCGGGTCGTACCTGACCACCAGGGAGGCCGATCTGCCCCGGGTGGCTGGGCAAATCTGTGCGCCGGACCACGAAAGGGATGTAGAATTGCTCTTTTTGCCGATACAACACGGCCACAACTGCTGCTGCTCTGGCGCCAATGCGGAACGAACCCCAGCCTTCCAACGATTGAAGTAGAGAAGAGAGACGGCGCAAGAAGGGATCTGGGGGGTTGCCGTCTGGTTCACGCATCGCTTTCTCTGAGTAAAAGGTAGGTGTAGATGATCGACGAAACGAACTTAGCAATCGAGGAGCTGGAAGAGGAGATTCGGCGC
>Ga0126376_10000740_pt1 | contig 16625 bp, 15 predicted proteins | sample PanSoiMetPlot_15_FD_92760 | JGI IMG/M metagenome (GOLD analysis project Ga0126376, IMG submission 92760) | Tropical forest soil microbial communities from Panama - MetaG Plot_15 | ecosystem: Environmental > Terrestrial > Soil > Tropical forest > Bulk soil | place: Panama | collected 2016-02-17
GCGAGCACTTGATCGAGACGGGTCATCTCCTCTGCTTCGTCGACCGGTTTTGCGCCTGGTCGAGTCGACTCGGCGCCAATGTCGACGATATCGCAACCGTCCGCGATCATATGCCGGACATGGTCAATGGCGTTACTTGCTGCAAGGAAACGTCCACCGTCGAAGAATGAATCCGGCGTTACATTGAGGATACCCATGATGAGCGAACGAGAGCCGATTGCAGCAAGAAAAGCATCGCGCTTGGTGCGCGCGGCGGGCAGCATCATCGAGTGTCAATCATCGGCATCAGATCTTTTTCTGACCGGAGTATTCGCAGTGCCAGCGCACCGCCATCCATTTCGGATGCTCGCCGATCCATTGTGCAATATATGGCGCTGCGCGCATGGCGCACTGTTGCAGCGATGCACCTGACGAGTACTGAAGGCGCTGATCTTCGCAAAGCGTCGGATCCCCGATGGCACACACGGTGATCACCAATTCGAGCAAGCCCATGACGCATATCTCCGGGCGAACAGCCTATCCTATGGTAACTAACTGAATCTGACGAGCTTAGTTCGCAACGGAGGGGTATAAAATTTCTCCCTTACCGATGACTGCCATGTCGCCAAGCAATCGCCGCCACGGCCGCCGCAGCATTGCAGCAATTCCGGGGCTATAAGTGTCAACGTAGCGAGCCATCAGGACAGTGGCGAGTAACTCGTGCACGCCTGAGTCGGCGAACGTTGGAGACAAGGCATCGCTGCCATCCAAAGTGACGATGGTGCCACGGTTCATAAGATAGCCGGGTAGCCGGCCGGCGCGGCCGCGCACGATAATCGTACCCGCAATCATGCGGCTGCCCACGTAGGTGTCAGCCTTGCCTTCAACAATGATCATGCCGCGTCGCATCCTGTCGCCGGCACGTGCTCCGACGTTACCGCGAACGAGGATCACGCCGCCTCGCATGCCGACCGTCTCGCCGGCGAGAGGTCCGCCGAGCCTGTCGCCGGCATGGCCAGAGATCATGAGCCTGCCGTCTGTCATGCCGGATGCAGCCCAGGGTCCGGCATTCCCGGCGATTGCAAGCCTGCCGCCCTGCATCGAGCGGCCAGCCTGGATGCCGACGTCGCCGTCGACACTAATTTCGCCTCGGCTCATACCGGCACCGATGCGGTCGAACCGCTCACTGCCGCCCTCGAAGCGGATTTGCGTAGCGTCGCCCATATGGATTCTGAATACATCCCCGGCAAGCACACGTTCGCGCGTTGTCTGTAGTTGGATGGCGGCTATTCTGCTTTGGCTCAGACCGGCCAGACGATCTGGGGTTAGGGGCGCCAGATCGAGTCGCTGTGCGGGTGAGTCCCGCAACGTGAATAGGAGCGGACTCACGGCAACAAATCCTTCAGATGGTAATGATGTGAGCCCAACTTGCCTCCATAATTTCCTGCGCCAATGCGTAGAGCACCTCGTTCCGGGCCGAGTGCCAAAATGGCGCGCACGCCGGCCCGCATGGCAGCAGCAACTGAATCAGAAGTGAGGCCGTCGATAACGATCTCCAGAACCGATGTGATTTCTGGGTCGAGCGCACTGTTGCTCGCTCCTCTCAAGGTCGGGCAATAGGCGTCATTGGTTGAAGCGGGTACTCCCTTATATTTCGAGCCGACCTTAGAGCCGGAACGCGCGATGCCGCCCGGAAATGGCATGATCACATTAGGCACTGCCACGATGGTCTCAACGGCGAGTTCGGTTGCAGCGAGTGTCGTCTCGTTGGTCGCGCCCATGACGATGATATTGCCGCCGCCGACGGCTGTTCTGCAGAGGCCGGTGGTTGCGTCACAAATGAATTCACCATCCATCACCGGTATGCGCCAGTAACGTTTGTCCCCGAAGCGCTTGGAAATTTGCCAGCCATCGCCGAAAAAGCGCACCGCGTTGCCAAGCTTTAATTTTTCTTCCGCTTCCAGCCCCGCGTAACAGGCGGATCCCGGACTCGTCAGCACGCATTGGCCCACGCGCGCTTGCAGCTGTTTTTGCAGCTCGCTGGTGGAGATGGCAAAAAGAAGCACCCGCACGCCCGGTCTACCATCAGGCGTGTCATCAGGATCGAGGACACGATCGATCCCCGCCTCGCAACCGCAACCAATCACCGAAGTTGCAAACCCTGTCATGGTTGCGGCCGCCTGACGCGCCCAAGCCGCATTATGTGCGGTGATCGTTAGGGCCGTAGCCCGCATCTCGAAGGCCTCGGCGAAAGTGTCATCGACTCGGATGCCGTTCACGGTCAACTGAGACATGGAATGGTTTCGAAAGACTGCGAGCGGCCAATTGCTGCGTCGGCCACTGTCATAAAGTCGGGTGAAAGTCCGTATCGTTCCTCATAGTACTCGCGCATGCGCCGCTCGATCGCGCGCTCGCGTTCTGTGTGCACACCGAGGGTGCGACCGTAGGGACAGTCAAGTAGCGCGCCGTCTCGCACGATAAGCTGTCCACATTTGAACACGAGGGCGGCCTTTCGGAACATCTTAGCTTTGTCAGTGTCGGTCTCGTAGACAGCAACATCGGCTAGAGCACCAGGACCAAGATGACCGCGGTCCTTAAGGCCGAGAAGTTTGGCCGGTGCGGCGCGTGTCATGATCGCAACCTCGGTGAGGGTGTACTCGCGGGTAATAGAGGCCAGTATAGTCACTGCCATCGCCTCTTTTGGCAGGTGCGATATCCATTCCGTCCGCAAGTCGCGGTCCATAAGTAGAGCCAGGATATCGGGATAGGCCGTGAATGGTGCGCCGTTGGGATGATCCGTGGTGAAGAGCACGCGCCACGGATCTTTCGTTAATAAGAACAATTCGAGGCCCACCGCCCATTGCACAGCGTTGAAGAAATCGGTGCTTCGATAGTTATAGGGTACAATGCCGGCGCCGTTGGAATCGCCGTCGCAAATCATCCATTTCTTCGGACGCGCCCCGTTGCGAGCGTTAAACTGCCGCAGCACATCGCAAGAAATCGTGACGGTCTGTCCGAACATGACCTGACCGACGTCGACGGTCACGGATCTGGCCGCGTTTATTGCCTCCGCGAGACTCGCACCGCTGGAGGAGAAGCCACGCGGGCCTTCCTTGCCGTAGCCATAAAATTGCAGATGCGCGAGATGCAGCGGAAGGCTTTCCGCAGCGGCGATTGTCGCGAGCGCGGTTTCGACATTGCCAGCCATGCCTAGATTATTGCAATGGACGTGTAGCGGATGTGGCAGTTTCAGTTCATGGACCGCGCGCTGAAGCGCTTTCATAATGGTGCGTGAGGATACGCCGTAACCGGGCACTTCATCGTCAAGCGAAAACGCGCGCACATTGTCCTTGAATGCTGCCACGCCTCCTGCATTGATTACCTTGATACCAAGTCCGCGAGATGTGGCGAGTGTCCAGGCCACGTAGTCTCGCATGGCATCAGGGCCCTCGCGGCGATGCAGGAGGTTGAGCAAAAAATCGTCATTTCCGAGCACCGTCAGCGTTGCCTTGTCGATGACCGGAATGTCAGCCAATTCAAGATGCGCCTGCATGGCTTGATGTGGCAGCACCGCGGGTTCAACTACCGTGGTAAAGCCCATCATTGCGTAGATGCGCCCGGTCTCGAAGGTATTCCACGTCCCGCGCGGTTGTGGGAAGTGACCGGCATGAACGACATCTGAAGGGTACCGTTGCTCAGGCAACAACAACCGGCCCATCGTCTCGTTGTTGCCCGCGATGTGTGAATGAACGTCGATGGCGCCGGCCATGACGATCTTGTTCGAAACGTTGTATGTCTCGTCCGCAGCACCGCTAGATGGCGCATCGACAATGCGTCCGTCGCGGATGAAGATATCGCCGACAGCATCTCGACCATTTTTCGGATCGATTACACGTCCACCGGCAAGGCGCGTCAACATGGCCGTGCCGTCGGCAGCGCCGTCCTGATGCTGCCGAGAACGCTTGATACCGATATTGCGTTACTCGGTTTGCTGGCGCTCACAGCGGAAAGTGTTGCAGTTGCCCGAAGGTGCTCGACTGCATCGTGATCGATGCCTGGCCTGCCCACGGCGATCATGACATCGGCCTCAGGCAAGTCGGGCGCGGCAGTGAGCGCGACAAGCGTCGGTTTGCGCTTCCATGTTGGCGGTCGTGCGGCATAGGCGGAAATCCATAGTGCGCAATCAGCTTCGCCGCTATCGATGAGACGCGATGCGTCCAATCGCCAGGGGTCGTGCTCCGGGAAGCCGCGGCCGAAGCCTGTGCGCAAAGGAAAGCCAGTCATCCAACCGGCTACTTGTTGCACCGCGGCGGCATTGTCGGCAGCTGCCAAAGGCAGACCGGAAAAGCGCGTCCCGTTGTTAAGATCGTCCACCAGGCCGCATAACATCTCGATGGTAGGACTGTCGTGCCGGGCTGCCGACCATATTGCAACTCCGAAACGAACTTTTTTTAGCTCCGCCATCAGCGAATCGATTGTCGCCAAGGGAAGCGGTGGATGTGCCACTGGTCTTCCGGCGCAACGCGCGCGCAGGGCGGCGAGGACGACTGGCAATTCAAAGGGATCATCGCCGACGACGACCATATTTTCAGGCGTGTTTTCAGGCCGAGCCCCAGCATCCGGGCAAAGCCAGACGATACGGCGATTGGCAAATAGCCTTGCGGGTAAGGCGGGCCAAGCTTCAATCAGTCCGGGGCCGACCAGCAGAAGAAAGTCCGCGTGCACGCGCGTTTCGTTGGGCGTGGTGACCATCATTCCGGCCTCGCGCATGACGTCGAGGTCGCGCAGCAGGGCGTCGGAATGCATGTGATCGACAACACCGCCCACGCTTTGCGCTAGTTTGATTGCGGCGCGAGCCCCGGCAACATCGGTGCCGAGCCCGGCAATCACCGGCAAACGGCTAGCCGACAAGAGGCTTGCAGCTTTCGCGATCGCGGCTTCGAGCGCGGCTGACTTGCCGTGAATCCAAGCTTCAGCCATGCCGTTTCCTGTCGTGCGGTACGTTCGGCCGTCGTCAATCTGTTGTTACGTCCAAACTTACTTGTCGTACTTGATGTAGGCGAAGCGCGCATCCTGTTGCGGCGTGCCCTCCAGCGAGCCTCCTTTGGCGGGCTGCCACTGAACAATCTCTTCGATCTTCTTAGCCAATTCAAAATCCTTGTCGGTGATCCCTTTTGCCGCGTGATTCTGCAGGCGCACCTCGACCCAGGCGTAGGAAGCGGTGATGTCTGGATGGTGCCACGCTGCTTCAGCCAAATGCCCCACGGCGTTGATGACCATCAACGTGCCTTTCCAGCTGTTGGTGCGGTACTTGCGGCGAATCCAGCCGCCTTCCAACCACCAATGCGGCAAGTCGCGGGCGAGTCGCGCCTTGATCTCGTCTTCGCTGTAGGTGCGTTCTTTGGTTGCTTCTGTCGTCATGATGGAAGCCTTTCTCGTGGCCGATCAATCCGATCTGTTCGGATTGCCAAGCGAGTCCAACTGTCGCAGTCTAGTCCTGGTTTGCATAAATGAAAAAGCCCTGCTTGGGAGCAAAGGTTGAGTAGAGGTCCGAACGGCGTGACGGTTACTGCTTCGGCCAGGCTCCATCTGGGATTCCTTGATTTAAACGGCGAGCTTGGACGAAGTTTCGGCAGCTTCGGTCTCGCGATCAGCGACTTGCGTACGCGCGTTGTCATTTCCAGAGCGGCGGTAGCACAGGTGACCGGACCAGACAGCGAACGCGCGCGTCGTTATCTCGAGCGTCTGCAAGTTTTGCTGTCTGTCGATGGTACTCATCACGTGCACATTGCAGAAGCTATTCCGAGTCACGCCGGACTTGGCTCCGGCACGCAGCTCGCACTTGCGCTTGCTGCGGGCATCCGCGCGCTACACAACATGCCACTCGACATCCGTGGCGATGCATTTCGCCTTGGACGCGGCCATCGGTCAGGCGTGGGTATCGGTCTATTCGATTCAGGCGGCATAGTGGTCGACGGCGGATGTGGAGAGGGAACGCGCGTCGCGCCAATCGTCAGCCGAATACCTTTCCCGGACGAATGGCGTATCCTGCTTGTTCTCGACCGCAAACGAATTGGCCTGCATGGAGAAGAGGAAAGAGCGAAGTTCGCGCGTTTGCCAGCATTTGCTGCTATGGACGCTGCGCATATCTGCCGCCTTGTGTTAATGCAGGCGCTACCGGCGCTTGCGGAAGCGGATATCGATTCTTTTGCCGCGTCAATCAAGCAGATGCAGACGATTCTCGGCGCGTATTTTGCACCGCTGCAAGGAGGGTATCCGTTTGCCAGCTCCGATGTCGCTGCGGCGCTCGAGCTTCTTGAAAGTGAAGGAGCGCTCGGCATCGGTCAGAGTTCGTGGGGCCCGACCGGATTTGCGTTTGTTCGTTCGCTTAATGAAGCGAAACATTTGATCGCCTTCGCGCGCGGCCAACCGCGCTGCGAAACCCTGGACATCATCGCTTGCAAGGGGCTCAATCGCGGCGCAGATATAGAAGCTGCCACGGTTGCGGCGATGCCTGATCTGTGATCTGGCCAGGAGGCGGATGTGGCTGAAAAGCATATCCTGCATATGCTGACCCCGCTCAGGCACATGAGCCCCTTCGATGTAAATATGGCTCTCGATGCCGGTTTTGACGCCGCCATTCCCTATACCAACGTCACGCTCGCGGAAGTGACCGGTCTGGTACAGGACGCCATTTTCTCTCGCCCTCCAAAAATAGGAGCCAAGACCGGCATCTTCTTTGGGGGCAGGCAAGCGACCATGGCACTGGACATGCTCGAGACCGCCAAGAAGGCGCTCGTGCCGCCATTTGGTATTTCGTTCATCGCCGACCCTGCAGGCTCCTTTACTACGGCAGCCGCAATGGTCGCCTGCGTCGAGAAGTTGCTACGTGAAAAGAAAGGCCAGCAACTCAAAGGTGTCCGCGTCGCGGTGTTCGGCGCAACCGGGGTCGTCGGATTTTCCGCCGCCGTCATTGCGGCTTTGCAAGGTGCTGACGTCACACTTGTCGGGTACGACGGTATAAAGCGCGTGAGCGACGGCGCTGACGAAATGAAGACACGCTTCGGTGTCGAAGCTCGTGCCGCCGACGGTAGTAACGAGGAAAAGAAAATCGGGATCCTATCGATGAGCGAAATTGCCTTGTCCGCAGGCCGCGCTGGCGTACAAATCTTGACGGGCCCGCAACTAGAAATGGCAAAAGACCTTCTTATAGTTGCCGACGTGAACGCGGTTCCACCTCCCGGCGTCGAAGGCCTCGATATGACGGCAAATGGGAGCGAGGTTAATACACGTGGCACCCTCGGAGTGGGTCCACTCACCATCGGTAATATCAAGTACAAGACTGAGTTTGGTTTGTTCAAGAAGATGATCGAAGCCACAAAGCCCGTGTGTTTGGATTTCCGCGACGCGTTCACGCTTGCTCGCGAACTCAATGGATAAGGGTCTGGTGCTGATTGCCGCTGCCTCGGGCCGAGCGCTCGCCGCCTCGGCCCGGCGGGGCGGGTACGTGCCGCTCGTTGTCGACGGATTCGGCGATCAGGATACAATTGGCGCTGCCGCTGCTCACATTCGCGTCAGTTTCGCCCGTCCGATAAATGGCGATCGGCTCATCACCGCTTTAGAAACTTTGGCCGATAGCCGTGATTGCGTCGGCATTGTCTGCGGCAGTGGTTTCGAGGATCGCGCCGACCTGCTGAGAATGATAGGTCAGCGGTGGCGGCTTCTTGGCAACAGTCCGGAAACCGTCAAGCGCGCCAAAGACCCAATTGGGTTTGCGGCAAGGTGTCGCGAAGCCAACATTCCGCACCCGGAGACATCGCTTGTGCCTCCGCCGGATGTGGACCGTTGGCTAGCGAAACGTATTGGCGGCGCGGGAGGTTGGCACATTAGGTCAGCTGACGAGGTAAATAAGCGCGCCAAGGACATCTATTTTCAACGCCGCGTCAATGGAGAGCCAGTTTCCGCACTGCTGCTTTGCGATGGCAGCAATGTATTAGTGCTCGGGTTGAGCGCGCAATGGACGGCGCCGACACCGCGGCATCCTTTCCGTTATGGCGGAGCTGTTCGGCCCGCGCCGATTGGTGAGGTTATGAAGGAGGCCATGATCGCAGCGCTCGGGCGGCTCAATTCCATCATGCCGCTCGTTGGTTTGAACAGTGCCGATTTTGTCCTCGACGGAGATGTTTTTCAGTTGCTTGAGCTCAATCCTCGGCCCGGCGCGACTTTTGACCTGTTCGAGCCGGAGGGTTCCTCGCTGTTCTCTCTTCATCTCGATGCCTGCCGCGGCGCACTGCCTACGTCCGCTCCGAGCTATCGCACTGCGATGGCAGGCGCCATTGTTTATGCGCCACGAGGCATCTTGGCAGCACCCACCTTCGATTGGCCGGAATGGACCGCCGATCGTCCCGTCCCCGGCAGTCGGGTCGAGGCCGAGCAACCGCTGTGCTCGGTGTTCGCGTGGGGGGCGACGGTGCTAGAAGCGAAACAACTTGTCGAGAAACGTAGTGCGATGTTGCACATGCTTCTTGCCGAAGGCGTGTCATGACTGAGTCGACCTCCGTCAGCCTGAACGCCCGTGCCGCTGCGCTGATCAAAACGCTTGTGGCCGCCAAAGCCGAGCTCAAGATTGCGGTCGCACACGGCGAACGCGGCGAGACCTTAATCGATGCCGGTAGCAGCATGCAGGGCAGCATTGCAGCCGGCTTGGCGATTGCCGAGATCTGTATGGGTGGATTGGGGAAGGTGGAACTCACGTCGAGCACCATGACGCCGCGGTGGCCCTGGACACTATTGGTGCATTCGAGCAATCCGGTAATCGCGTGTTTGGCCGGGCAATATGCCGGTTGGCGGCTCATGCACGGAAAAGGCCCCGACGCTTTTTTTGCTCTTGGTTCCGGCCCTGCCAGGGCGCTTGCCCGCGTAGAGCCATTGTTCGAACTGCTCGAGTATCGAGACGCGGCGAAGGAGGCCGTTTTGGTATTGGAAAGCGCGCGTCCGCCGCCGCCTCAAATCGTGGACAAAGTGCTGCAGGCCTGCGGCGTTGCGCCGGAGCGCTTGACCATCATCTATGCTCCGACGCAGAGTCTTGCTGGTGCTACGCAAATCGTAGCGCGCACGCTCGAAGTCGCTTTGCACAAGGCGTATGAGTTGAAGTTCCCGCTCGACCGGATTGTCGAAGGCATGGCGGCTGCACCCCTAGCGCCGGCGCATCCCGACATGGTTATTGCGATGGGGCGGACGAACGATGCCATTATCTACGCAGGGCGCGCTCATCTGATCGTAATCGGCTCGGCCACCGATGCTCGCGCACTGGCCGAGCAATTACCGAGCGCGGGCTCGCGCGACTATGGTCAGCCGTTTGCTGAAATCTTCACGCGCTTCAAAGGCGATTTCTACGCCATCGATCCAATGTTGTTTAGTCCGGGCCAGGTGACGGTCACGGCGCTCGAAACCGGCGAGAGCTTCCATGCCGGCCATCTCAACTTGAAACTTCTCGATGCCTCATTCGCCTGAGTTGCTCGCGCCGCTTGCGTCGCCGTCCGGCCCGACTATTGCTCTTGTTACCGATTCAAACGACTGGCACACGCGCTCTCTCTGCAAAGCATTCGCCGCGGTGGGTGCGCGAGCGCAGCGGCTGATGCTGGCGGCTTGCCGTTTCGACACGACGAGTCCGAAGGGCCTCATCCTGCCTGGGTTAGGCGCTGGTTTGCCCAACGCCGTACTCGTGCGCGATATGGCGGGTGGTAGCTTTGAGGCGGTGACGCTGCGTCTCGGTGTCCTGCATGCGCTACAAGAAATTGGCATTCCAGTCTGGAACAATGCGCGGACCATCGAGCGGTGTGTCGACAAATCAATGACGAGTTTTTTGCTTGCACGCGCCGGTCTGCCGACTCCGGCGACCTGGGCTGCTGAATCATTTGAGGCTGCGGCGGAAATCGTGCGGCGGGAAACCAGCCCACTCGTTCTCAAGCCGCTGTTCGGCTCTCAGGGACGCGGCTTGAAACTCATCTACAGCCCCGAGGAACTTCCGCCGCCTGCCACAGTATCGGGAGTCTATTATCTGCAGCGATATGTCGGGGTCGAACGGGACGGCTTCCATGATTTTCGCGTGCTCGTCTCACAACGGCGGGTCGTCGCCGCCATGATGCGCCATTCCGCGCATTGGGTGACAAATGTAAAGCGCGGCGGAAAGCCAGTCGCCGCAGTTGCAGATGGCACTATGCGAGATCTTGCCATTGCTGCGACTGCCGCGGTCGGGGCCAATTTTGCCGGCGTCGACATAGTCTACGATTGCGACGAACGGCCGACAGTCCTTGAAGTAAATAGCATGCCGGCGTGGTCGGGTTTGCAACGAACCACACCCATTGATATCGCCGAGACACTCGCGAGCGATCTCATCTCCGGGCTCGCAATGCGGGCCCAGGGCAATGTCTGAGTTAGCGCCAGCGTGCGACTGGTCGAATCCGATCGCGCGCGCGTTTGAAGAAGCATGTCGGGACGAGCTGGACGCACCAAAGCCCGGCAACGTTCATGTCTTCGCCGACGGGCACCGTATGACGGTGACCGACTTCGAGCGCAGCGCGGCGGCTGCGACACGGCCACTTGCAGCTACGGGGCAAAGGGTCGGAGCGCGAATTCTCGGAGCTGTCGAAGCAAGCTTCGAAGCTGTCAAGAGCAATACCAATCTCGGTATCATCCTACTTTGCGTTCCGCTTGCGGTAGCAGCGGAGGCGCGGCCGTATAACCTGCAGTCATCGCTTTCGGCGGTTCTACAAGGACTTGATCGGGAGGATGCAGACCTGACGTTCCGTGCCATCGTGCGCGCATCGCCGCGAGGGCTGGGACGCGCCGAACGTTACGATGTGTTTAAGCCTGCGACGGTAACCTTGCGCGAGGCCATGGCCGAGGCAGCGGATCGCGATCGCATCGCTCGCCAATATGTGACCGACTTTGCGGACGTTTTTGACCTCGGCGAGCCGGTATTCGCAACCTCGCTTGCTGCCTCTTCCGATCGGCGTCTGGCAACACTGACTGCCTATCTCGGCTTTCTTTCAGCATTTCCAGACAGCCATATCGTCCGCGTACATGGCTTATCGGTTGCGGATCAAATTCGCCGCGAAGCTGCAAACCTAGCTGCACAGGCCGGAAAGGCCAACCGGCTCAACGATGTCCTTCCCGACGTTCTTGGCTGGGATGCCGCACTAAAGCACGCGAGCGTCAACCCCGGGACAAGCGCCGACCTGACTGTGGCGACTCTTTTTGCGCATCGACTGCGGAGCGTCTTGCCGACGGCGGGCAACAGTGATTGACTTTCGCTTGCGGAAAACCTTTGCCGCTATCTGGTTAACCGGTCCGAGTTTCGGACGCTGACAACAAGGATAGCTGTTCGGCCGGGTGCCCTACAATGGCGACCGGTGAAGGTGTAATATTTCGTTGGGAGGAGATGGCGATGGCAAAAATTAGTGGACTATGCGTTGGTGAATCACTCGTCGGCGATGGTAATGAGGTCGCGCACATCGATCTCATTATGGGGCCGCGGGGAAGTGCTGCAGAAACGGCGTTTGCAAATTGCCTGACAAACAACAAGGACGGATTTACAACGCTACTTGCGCTCGTGGCGCCAAATCTAATGTGTAAACCTGCAACAGTGCTGTTTAACAAGGTCACGATCAAAAGCGCCAAACAAGCGGTGCAAATGTTCGGGCCAGCTCAGCATGCGGTTGGCAAGGCGGTGGCTGACAGCGTGGCGGAAGGCGTGATCCCGCAGAATGAAGCCGAAAATTTGTTTATCTGTGTCGGCGTTTTCATCCACTGGGAGGCGGCGGACGACAAGAAAATACAAGACTTCAATTATCGCGCCACCAAAGAAGCCATTGCACGCGCAGTTGCTGGCGAGCCAAAGGTCGCCGAAGTCGTCGCCAAGCGCGACCAAGTCAAGCATCCTTTCGCCGCGTAGAAGACGGACCGGCGTGGTCAGACCGATCAGAGAAGGGAGCTACAACACGCAGCTCCCTTCTCGATTGATTTTTTCAGCTGTTGAATGTCGGCCGTCGTAACTCGTCCGTCGTGCAAGCTGGACGCGACGAGCGTTCCAGCTATGCCCGCAGCCGCGAGAGTGTGCAGGTCACCGGCATCGCGTACGCCCCCCGCAGCATAGATTGCGCGCGTGTTAGTCGCCGCCTTAATGGCGCGAAGGCGTTCCATGTCCGGTCCCGCGCGGCTGCCAACTCGATCTAGCGTCATGACGATCACTCGATGCGGCCAGCGGTCAGCGTGCGTCAATAGAGTTGAGGGGCCTTGGAACTCGGCTTCGCGAAAATCGAGCGACAGCACAAAGCGAGGATCTTTTGAAAAGCGATCAACAACAGTCGTGTCCACTTGCGTCTCACTGCCCAGAACCAAGTAACCAAGGTCTTGCTGCAGCCACTTCTCGGCCAGGTCGGCATCGGCAATACCGTTATCGAGCCAGAACGTAACTTGCGGAAATGCCTGTTTGAGTTTCACAATGGTGGCGTGATTGCTTCCGCTGCCTCCGATTGCGTCAAGGTCGGCAATATAGAAGGCTGCGAATGAGTAGATTGACATGACGCCAGCCACGACGTCGAGCGGATTGCTTGTGGGGGAAAGGGGGGTCTGGATTGGGCGGTAGAGTTCTCGCCGACCCATTCGTGCGTGAACAACTATTCCATTCTTAAGGTCGATGACGGGAATAATTTCCATGCCAATTTCTATCGTATCGGCCGATATACAGGTCCGACAAGGTTGATTCACTTAAAAGCACTTGAGTTTAAAGGAGAGTGCGATGGCGGTCGTGGGCTGGGATATCGGCGGTGCGCACCTCAAAGCGGCGCGCGTCGAAAACGGCCGCATAACAGCGGCGATTCAGGTCGCTGCGCCGCTAAGGCTTGGACTTGAGCGCTTGGCTGAGGCCTTCGGAGAGGCCAAGGCACTGATCGGTCAAGCTGATTGCCAAGCCGTCACTATGACGGGGGAACTGGCGGACACCTTCTCATCGCGCGCGGAGGGGGTTGCGGGGCTCACTACGGCGGCAGTGCGTGAATTGGCGCACAGCCGTGTCATGATCTATGCCGGCCGCGCCGGCTTTGTAGCACCCGCAGACGCAGCAAAGCATGTCAGCGATATTGCGTCCGCCAACTGGTTTGCCAGTGCGTCCGTTGTCAGCAAAGCGATTGGCTCCTCTTTGTTCATGGATATAGGTTCGACTACGACAGACATCGTTCCGATTGTAAACGGCACTATCGCCAATCGTGGCTACACGGATGCCGAGCGGCTTGCCACCGGCGAGCTTGTCTATACCGGACTAGTCCGCAGCGTCCTTATGGCTACTGCCGACCGAGCGCCTTTCGTGGGAGGCTGGACTGAGCTGATCCACGAAAACTTCGCGAACATGGCCGACGTACACCGGATCCTCGGCAGTCTCCCGGACGGAGCGGATCAGATGGCTAGTGCCGACGGCCGCGCCAAAACCGTCGCCGCGTCGCAGGCGCGGCTTGCACGTATGGTTGGGCGCGACGTTGATGATGCCGATACTCCGGCGTGGATAGCATTGGCGCAGTATTTTGCCGAAGCCCAGATCCGGGCGATTACCGACGGCGGCTTGCTTGTGCTCTCGCGAGGGCAGGTGCCGCCCGACGCTCCGGTTGTTGCCGCGGGCATCGGTGCCGGCTTACTGCACGAAGTCGCACGGCGCCTTTCGCGCGATTGCATTGGATTCGAGACATTGATCGATGCAGCGCCCAGCGTGCACACGCCAGTTTCGTCAGTAGCACCGGCCGCGGCCGTCGCTATACTCGGGTCCATGGCAAACGGCGATGCCGATACTGTACGACCCCGTCGGGTGTTGACATCGGCATAACTACCACTGCGGATCCACAAACAAGATGAAACCGCGACAATCAGCAACAGTTGTCACCCTGCCGATTGGGCGCTATCATTGGGCACGCGATACAATCGAAAGCTTGAACCGGAGGAAAGTCTCATGGTCTGGACGACTCCTACTCTCGTCGAAATCTGCATTGGCCTTGAGATCAACGGGTATTTACCCGCCGAATTCTGATATCGCCCGCAGCGGAGCGGGATCCTCAACAGGCTTCAGGGCAATCGGGCTGAGAACGCCCAAAAGCGGCATTCACTGGAAGGTGCCGCGGCAAGGACCGGTTGTTAATAGCGGTATCTGCCGTCCAAGCGCGCAGTCGCGTGAATATTGTTCTGACGCATCATGATTCGTCTCGACCGGGGAAAGCCAACAATCGGGTCGTATCGTACCGATTAGCCGGCCGCGCCGAGCATGCGAGGGAGTCAACAGGAGCCTGTAATGAAGCCGAGCAAGTTAGAGTTTCACGCGCAAACCCCCGTAAATCGCCAACGGTGCACCCGGGCTGAGCGTGCGCGGATCGGTCAAATTTAGGAATGGCACCTCAGTCGTATCGAAGAAAGTGCCGAAAGTGTAATATCGATTGTTGAACAGATTTTGAACAAGCATGAAGGCTTCGAAGTTTTTCGTGACTTGGTAAGTCGTGTGCAGATTGAGCACCCAGTAACCAGGCAGCTTGGGGTTCTGATTCGACTCGTCGCCATGGAGATACTGCCCGCTAAAAGCGACCAAATTCGCGCCAACTTTCCATTGAGGCAAAATCGAGTATTCTGCGCCTGCTTTAAAACGGTGCTGCGGAATTGCCGGCAGATGGTCGCCGGGCTGGACGTGAATAAGACCGTCAGCGTCAGCAAATGGGTTATTGGGCGATGACAGGGTTACCGCATCGCGGAATGTGGCATTAATGAAAGCGTAGCCCGCAAACAGCTTCCACATGTCGTGATCGTAGGTGACGCCGGCCTCCACGCCCTCGCGACGCGTGCCACCGACGTTCTGGAAAAATCCACGCCCCGTGATCGTGCTCGGCACGCTCAGAATGTCGTTTTGTGTGTCGGTGAGATAGGCACCGACATTCCAGCTTACTTTCCTTTTGTTCCCTAGATCATGCTGCCCGCGAAAGCCAGCTTCCCAGGTCCGCCCGACCACCTGCTGGAGCGGCGGGTCGGACACCAGGAAATTATCCAGCAGGCAGGGTCGGGCCGGATCGGCGCAGCCCAGTTCCGACGGGGTGGGGGCGCGGTTCGATTCCGAATATCCGGCGTAGGTGGTGACCTGCGGCGTGATCTTGTAAGTCGCCCCGATGACGGGGTTGAAATGCTGAAAATTGCTGGTGCCGTTCAGCGCCGTGCCGAGCTGGTCGTTGAGCTGGATGTTGGCGACATTGAACCGACCGCCTGCGGTCACTGACAGCTGGCGTGTGAGGTCAAACGTGTCGGTTACGTAGAGGCCGGTGTAGGTGTTGCGTGTGATGAGATCGACCGGCGCAACAAGACCATCGGGCTGATTGACAATTACTCCCGTGCCGGTGACGAAGAGGCCGCTCCCCACCGTGCCAAGTTCGCTCGCTGCCTGGAAATTGGCACGGCCGCGATCGATGCTGGCGCCGACAACGAAGTGATTTTGTCGTCCCCAGACTTCGCTCGTGCTGGTCAACTGTGCCGATGCACCGTAGGCGTCGGCGGTGGTCCGGGTGCGATCCACCGAGCCAGCCAGACTTCCATTGAGAATTGAAGTCGGGATGCCGCCGCCATTCAGCGGGCTGTCATCGAGGCAAAGGATCGCCGGATCGAAGCTGCACTCCTCAACGTCACTGGTATTGCCGTCGACATGTTTCTGGCGGAAGCCGCGGTAGTAGGTGTTCGCCTTGACATTCAGCGTGTCGCTGAAGTTGTAGCTGCCGATCGCGTTCACAAAATTCAAGCGATTGTTGTAGGTCTGCGGCGATGTGTAAATCGCGCTCCAGCGCTGATCCAAAAGCTGAATAGGTGTGCTCGCCAAAGCGCCGAAGGTGTTTTGAGCCCCCATGTAGTTGACGTGGAATTCCGATGTGTCATTGCGGGCGCCGATATCGGCGAAAACACGACGCAACTTTGACCGTGACTGGTCGCGCCAACCGTCATCGTTGAGAGCATCAGCCGCCACATAGGCTGCGACGTTGCCGAACTGCTGCCCCGACTGCAGCGTGAGAGCTCGGCGGCCGAAGTACCCGCCGCGAAACTCGGCTTCGCTGCCCTGGTAGTTGAAGCCGTTTTTCATCTGGATAGAAATCGCGCCGCCCAAGGCGTTCAGGCCGTAAGTGGGATCGTTCGGCACGACATCCAGGCGATGGACCGCATAGCTTGGGATGAAGTCCCAGTTGACGGTGTCACCGAACACCTCGTTGACGCGCACGCCGTTCTGGTAGACGGCAAGGCCCTGCGGCGTCCCGACCGTGGGTGAAGCAACAAAGCCGCGATACTGAACGTCGGGCTGGAAAGGATTTACCGCAGTATCATTGTTGAACACGCTCGGTACACGCTGAAGCAGGCTATCGGGTACGCTGTTGGATTTGGCGTGGTCAAAGTCTTGCGGCGTCAAGGTTTGAGTGTTGGCAGGTACCTTGTCGCGATCGATGCTTGTAATATCGATCGGCCCACCGGCGCCGGGGGCTGTCGACAGGGGGGTGGTGGCGATGACATCGATCGGGGGCAATTGTATGGGTGTTTGCGCGGAAGCGCTGCGGGGCGCAATCGCAGTCGCCACAAGTGCCGCA
>Ga0126376_10000742_pt1 | contig 16614 bp, 22 predicted proteins | sample PanSoiMetPlot_15_FD_92760 | JGI IMG/M metagenome (GOLD analysis project Ga0126376, IMG submission 92760) | Tropical forest soil microbial communities from Panama - MetaG Plot_15 | ecosystem: Environmental > Terrestrial > Soil > Tropical forest > Bulk soil | place: Panama | collected 2016-02-17
CTGGGCCAACAGCTTCTGCCGGCCGGTCAATCCGAGACTGCGCTGCTTAGCAATCTTGGAATAGTCATCGACAAAACCGATCAGCCCAAACAACAGCGTCGCGCCCATGGCGGTCCAAACAAAAACGCTGGACAACTTCGCCCAGAGCAAGGTCGAGATCAAAACTGATCCGACTATCAACACACCGCCCATCGTCGGCGTGCCGCGTTTCACCTGGTGCGCTTGCGGACCTTCCTCGCGAATCTGCTGGCCCACGTTCCACTGCTTCAATGCCTCGATCAACCTGCCGCCAAAGAAGAGCGATATCAGCAGCGCCGTGATCGTTGCGTAAGCAGTGCGAAAAGTAACGTACTGAAAAACGTTGAGCGCCTTTACGAGAACCCAATCCTTGTCCTTGAAGTGGGTATAGAGGAGCTCGTAAAGAAAGTAGTAGATCACTTCTCGTCATCTCCCACTAACGGAAAGTGTTCTCGCAGAGCTTTGACGATCTTGTCCGTCGCGACACCTCGTGAGCCTTTCACCAAAATCAGATCGCCTTCATTGACTTCCGTCGCCAGTTCCGCGGCGGCCTCGTCAGACGAATCGAAAAACTTCGTCGCTTTCACGCCCGCCTCTTTTGCGCCGGCGACGATCTCTTTGCCCAGACCGCGAACACCCCAAAGCACGTCGATACCGTTAGCTGCGATCTCTCTGCCCGCATCTCTGTGCAGTGCGGCTTCGTCTGGTCCAAGCTCGAGCATTTCGCCCGCAATCACGAACAATCGTTTTCGACTTCGACCACCCTCCGCCATCGTCCTGACCATGTTCAGCAACGATCGCGGATTCGAGTTGTACGAATCGTCGATCACCGTAAATCCGGCCGCGAAATCGAAAACTTCGCCACGCATCTTCGGCGGCTGCGCTTTGCTCAACGCCCGCGCAATCTCTTCCGGAGGTAACGAAAACGCCGTGCCCACTGCTGCCGCCGCCAGCGCGTTGCTCAAGTTGTGCCGGCCACTCATCGGGAGCGACGCACGCGCTTCACCGAGCGGCGTGCGTAAACGAAACTCGATCTTTCCCAGTGAACGCGTATCGATCTCACTTGCCGAAACGTCCGCCACGCTGTCGATCCCAAACGTCAACGTCCGTCCCTCGTGCTTGTCGCGCATCTTCATCACGAACACGTCGTCTGCGTTCAGGATGGCAACGCCCTCGGGTTTGAGTCCCTCGATCAACTCGGCCTTTGCCGCGGCGATGTTCTCGATCGTTCCCAGGTACTCGAGATGAACCGGCGCCACCATCAATTCCACCGCGACATCAGGCGGCGTGATCTTGCAGAGCCTCTGAATCTCATGTGTCGGAGACGACATTCCCATCTCGAGCACCGCGAGATCGAATTGATCCGGTGAGCGATCCTCACTGACCATGCGCAACACGGACAACGGCAGTCCCAAACCGTTGTTGTAATTGCGCTCACTCTTCAACACGCGATGACCGGCACTCGCCAGCACGTGTGCCGTTAACTCTTTCGCAGTCGTCTTGCCGGCGCTGCCGGTGATCGCCACTATCGGCTTTCCCCACGCCGTGTAGACGCGATGCGCGAGTAGCTGCAAAGCCGCGATCGCATCGTCAACCAACAGCAGGCGATTCTTCACGCTCTCGAGTCCGCTGAGATGATCCTTGCGCGCCACTGCCGCAACCGCGCCACGCTCGAACGCGTCGCCAATGAACCGGTGCGCATCTACAAACTCGCCGTTAAAACCGGCGCGGGCGTAGTCTTGCTGCGAGAGCGCAAAGAACAGTTCGCCCGCGCCTACTGAACGCGAGTCGATGGAATAATCTTTAATCTGTTTGTCAAACATCTCGGCGCTCATGCTTGTCGCATCCGCGCCCATCAAAGCTGCTGCCTCGCCAACCTTCACGTGATTACGGCCTCTTCCTGCTCCATCGATTGCTCCTGCGAGGTCGTGTTTGGGCGGGCCGGTTCGAGCAGGCATTCAACCAATCTCGAAAGCGAGCTCTGGCTCATGGAAATATTGGCCAAAACTTCGGCATAGCTTCCAACACGACCAACAGCAGGACGCAATTCAGTGTTCGAGCCATCTTTTGGGGGATGTTTTGCCCGGAGAGTTGATCGCTGATTGCGTAGTCGTTTTCTGCAGTCAGCAATGCCGTAGTTTACGTCATCTTCGAGTTTTTCTTCATCTATGGTCGGGGTAATCATGTCGGGTGTTTACTGCAACCTCCCAAAATCAACATAGATTAGCTGTCCCGTGTTCACTTCCGTGCCGGCTGAAGGATTTTGTTTCAAAACTCGTCCTTCGCCGCGCGCTTCCACCTGCAAACCAAGCTGCGCACAAGTCCGGGCCACGTCGCGCACGCTGCGTCCACGCAGGTCAGGCATAAGGATCGCCTTCTTCGTGGCAACTGCGTAGACAACTTCACCGCCTCGGCCCCCGTTGTTATCCACGGTCGGCATTGTGGCTTGCCGCTCCTGATCCGACTGCGCTTGCTCCTCTCGCAACTTCTCTGCGCGTTCCGGATTCTCGTAAACCTGTGCGATCAAATCGGGCACCGACTTCGTTTCGATGTCGGGTTCGACGCCGAGACTCGGCAGGATCTGTTCGGCGACTTCGCGAAAGATCGGTGCGGCGACGTCACCGCCGTGATACGCGCCTGCCGGCTCGTCAATCACGACGATGATCGCGACTTGCGGATTGCTCACCGGCGCGAAACCGACGAACGAACCAACAAATTTCGTATGTGAGTAGCTGCGCGTCTTGGGATCGATTTTCTGCGCGGTGCCGGTCTTGCCCGCTGCCGAGTAACCATCCAACTGCGCTTTCTTTGCGGTACCGTTCAAAGTCACGCCTTCGAGCATGCCGCGCAGGGCGACTGCTGTCTCAGCGCTGACCACGCGCCGCTGTTCAGGCTCGGCGCGATAGACAACTGTTCCATCACCGCTGCGCACTTCGCGAATCAGGTGTGGCGCGATTCGCACACCGTCGTTCGCCAGCGCGCCAAACGCTGCGACCATCTGCACCGGAGTGACACCGACTTCCTGTCCCATCGCAATCGATCCGATCGACGAAGGTTGCCAGCGTTCTGCGTTCCTGACGATGCCCGACGTCTCGCCCGGCAATTCGATCCCGGTCTTCGAACCAAAACCGAAACGCTTGATGTAGTCGTACATCGTTTCGTCGCCGACGCGCAGGCCCAACTTGATCGCGGCAACGTTGCTCGATTTCGCGAGCGCTTCAGCGATCGTCAGTAAACCGAATCGTTTATGATCGTGGACCACACGTCCGGCAACAGTGATCGCGCCCATCTGGCAGTCGATGTGATCTTCGGGTCTGACGAGCTTCTTCTCGATCGCTGCGGAGAAGGCGACGATTTTGAACGTCGAACCGGGTTCGTAAATATTCTGGAGGGCCCAGTTCGATCGCGTTTCGGGCTTTGCTTCGGCAACTCTGTTCGGATCGAACGTCGGCGCGTTTGCCAACGCGAGGATCTCTCCACTGCGCGGATCGAGCACGATCACTGTGCCCGACTTCGCATGCGAACGTTGCACTGCGTCCTGTAGCGCTTGCTCGGCGAGATACTGGATCGACTGATCGATTGTCAGGACAACTGTCTGGCCCGGCTTTGCCGCGATCTCATAACTCTCGTACGGTTTGCCATTGGCGTCCTTCTCGAGAAAAAGTTGGCCGGGCTCGCCCGAGATCTTTTCGTTAAAAGACTGTTCGACACCGCCGAGACCTTGCCCGTCGAGTCCGACATAACCAAGCACGTGCGAGGCCAGTGAACCGTTCGGATAGAAGCGTTTCGGCTCGAGTCGCGTATTTATTCCCGGCAGGTTGAGCGCGGTGATCTTCGCGGCGACGTCTGCGTCCAGGCGTCGCGCGATCCAGATGAATCGTCGTTTCTCTTCGAGAGCCTCGCGAAACTCATTCGCCAGGTCCGACGACTTTACGTTGAGAATCTTCGCGACCTGTTGCGCGCTGTGGTCCAGGGTCGTTGCATCGAGACCTTCCGGATCGAGAAACAACGAGACTGTCTGCACGCTGCGTGCGAGCTCGCTTCCGTGTCGATCGAGAAGCTCGCCACGTTGCGGGCTGGTCTCGATTGAGTTCTGCTGTTGCTGGCGCGCGCGATTGGCGAGACTGTCGTATTGCGAGAATTGCAGGTAGACCAGCCGGGCGGAAATTAAAAACATCCAGAAGCCAATAAAAGCCGCGACGTAAAGCGCGCGGCCTGCTGATACATCGGGTCTGGATTTCGATCGAGCGACGAGGCGTGCCAACATCACCTACTTGAATCCCTTCGTGACCAGTAGCGTGATGAGGCCGCTTTTCAGTTTTTGCAGCGGATTATCGCGGCTTGTTTCCTATTTGCCCTGGTCGCGCCGGTTGTAATCCGAGCCGGCGTGCGGCGGGCTCAAGCTTGTCCGGCGCGATGGCTTTCTCCTTTTCGAGAGCGAGTCGCTGGTTTTCTTCCAACAGTCGCTTGCGCTCGGCGCGCAAGCTTTCGTGTTCATATCCGTACTGAACGGCGGCGAAGTGTTGTTTAGCGGCGAAAACAAACCCGCCCGCCAGTACCAACCCGCAGAACAACAACAGCCCGAGCCGTGACAGCGCGGTCGTGTCTCGACTGCGACGAATCTTTGCGTTTGGTTGATGTTCAGGAAACCTGTTCATGGCGATTTCTTTCTGCACGCTCGAAGCTTCGCACTGCGTGCGCGCGGGTTTTCTTCAACCTCGCGCGTCCCCGGAACTACCGGCCGGCGCGTCAATACCTCCACAACGTCGCGCGCGCCACACTCACAAACCGGCAAACGTGGCGGACATTCACAGTGGCCCGAAAGCCTCCTCAACTCGCGTTTGAGAATGCGATCTTCGAGCGAGTGAAAACTAATTCCAACAAATCGTCCGTCGGGAATTAAAAGATCGACTGCTGACTCGACAAACTCTCCCAGCCCTTCGAGTTCGTGATTAACGGCGATACGCAGTGCCTGGAAAGTGCGGGTCGCCGGATGAATCTGATTCCGCTTGTGGCCGCCGGCAGCGAGGCGCACAAGGTCTGCTAACTCCGTGGTGGTCGTTATCGGCTTCCCTTGTTCGCGACGTTCCACGATGCGACGAGCGATACGTCGTGAGTGTCGTTCTTCGCCGTATTCGAAAATGATTCTCGCTATTTCCGATTCGGGAAGTTGTTGTAGAAGATCGGCTGCAGTGGTTCCGGTGGTCGGGTCCATCCGCATATCTAACGGAGCATCAAAACGAAAACTAAACCCACGCTCGGGCGAATCAAACTGCAGAGAAGAGACGCCCAAGTCAATCAAAATGCCATTCGCGTCGCGCTCATTCGCTTCTTCCAGCACGTTGCGAATCGCGCGAAAGTTGGCTTGAAAGGCGCGGAACCTTTCGCCGAAAGGCGCCAATCGATTACGCGCGTACTCGAGAGCTTCCCGATCGAGATCCATTCCGACTACGCGTGTCTCGCTGGAGGATTTCAGAACTGCTTCACTGTGTCCGCCCAGCCCAACCGTGCAATCAATGAAGAGACCGCCACGCTCAGGAGCGAGGAACTTCACCGTCTCATCCAGCAGCACGGGGCGATGGGGCGCGCCTCTGCCCCCCAAAGGCGCAGCCAACGCCACCGCCCCGTGATCTCGTTCAAAGAACTGTTGAGCTTTGCGCTTTGTTCTTTGTGCTTTGTTCTTTCTCTTCACAAAGTACAAAGTACCAACTACAAAGCCCTAAATACCAAGTCTCGCAATCGCGGCTTCGTCTTCTTCCGTGTATGGATCGGCGAGAAGACGCGCTTTGAACTTGTCGAGCTCCCAAACTTCCAAGTAGGTCAGATAGCCCATCACCGCCACGTCACCCAGCACTTCCGCGCTCTTGCGCAGGAGCGGATGAATCAACAGGCGGCCCTGCCCGTCTATAGTGGCTTGCTGACCGTAGTAGTTCGTTCTATCAAGGAACTTCCGTCGCGCCGGATCCATCGATGGCAGCAACGACAATCTCTGTTCGATCGACTCCCATTCCGGCAACGGGTAGATGCGAACGCAATCGCCCATCAAACTCGTGATATAAAAATCCTTACCGTGCTTCTCCTCAATGAGCCGCCTGAATTCAGTGGGAACTTTGAGGCGACCTTTAGCATCGATACGTGCTGTGTAATTTCCTCGCAGCATAATTTCGAGCCTGACGAGAGCCGATGGTGGGTGGCCCAAAGGAAAAGTTGTTGCTGATGATCGGTGTTGCTACGAGGTTGGACCCACTTCCGACCACTTTTGACCACCCAACGCCGGATACTACGCTGCGCTCCAAACTGTGTCAATAGGATAAAACGCCGAGGTGATCGCCTTCTGTCGGCCTGAATCGTCGCCTCGCCCGAGAAATATGGGACCGATAGGTCCTCTAGGACCTATACTCCGCGCCTCAGGGTTGATGCTATATTGGCCCACGATTCCATGACCTCGATTCTTCTGTTTGGTTTGCTGGCGGCGGCCGCCAATGTCTTCGGAGGGCTGGTTCTCATCAAATCAGGCGCTCACCGGATGGGCGAGCGCTTCTTGAAATACCTCGTCGCTCTCGGCGCCGGCTTCATGCTGGCCGCCATCTTTATTGAGATTCTCCCCACCACCATCGATATTTGGAGCAGAAACTCACAAGGCAGTTCCGCGTCCGAAGGCGGCGCGATGACGCTGCTTCTTGCCGGATACCTGTCGATACAACTCTTCGAGCACACACTCGCGCCGCACTTTCACTTCGGCGCCGAAACTCATCCGGAATCCTTCATGCGCCCCTCCGCGGCCTACACGGCGGTTGGTGGACTTTGGATTCACACGTTCTTCGACGGTGTTTCGATTGCATCCGCTTTCCTGGTCAATTTCAAGGTCGGAATCCTCGTCTTTATCGCGATTCTGCTGCACAAAATGCCCGAAGGATTCACTGTGGCATCAATCATGCTTGCTACCCGGCATTCGACGCAGAAGGCCTTGATTGCAACTGCCGCCATCGGCGCCGCGACCCTGGCGGGTGTGATTGGCGTTGCAATACTCGACGCAAGAATGAGCAACGCTGTTGGTTATGCTTTACCGTTCTCGGCCGGTGTAACGCTCTATGTGGCGGCCAGCGACCTGATCCCCGAGGTCAATCACAAAGAAGAAAGAAACCCCAGGGTCTCAATTGTCGTTTTTGCAGGGGTGGCCCTCTTTTATTTGTTGCACAGGCTGATAGAGGGTTAGGTTACGAGAGTTCGCGATTGCGTTTGCGCTTGATAAAACCAGAGTCAGTGCGGATTGGCTTCGGCCTGCTGCTTTTGATCTTTTCGCTGCTGGCAGTTGACGTACACGCCCAACCAACGCCGGAATCGCCGGTTCCCCTGCCCGTTCCCTTCAATCCGATCGTAGACAACGCACAGGTCATCGATGCCGCGACCAGGCAGCGGCTCGAGTCGATCTATCTAAACTTAAAGGAACGCGGGAATATCGAGTTTGCCGTGTTGACGGTCGATAGCACCGGTGATCGAGACATCTTCGACTTTTCACTGGCAGTTGCGCGCGGTTGGGGAATCGGATCGAAAGAAGGAGACCATGCCGGTTTGCTGTTGGTAGTTGCGATCCAGGATCACAAGTACTTCACCCAAGTGAGCCGTCATATCGAGGGTGATTTGCCGGACGGACTCGTCGGTCAGATTCAGCGCGAGCGACTCGTACCCGCATTTAAACAAGGAAACTACAGCAAAGGAATTCTCGACACGATCCAGTCTTATGCTGCGACCTTGGCAGCGAAGCGCGGTTTTAGTATCGAGGGAATCGATCAGCGTTACGCCTATCGCGAACGTCCGCCCCAGGAATCAGAACCGGTCCAGAGCACTCTCCGCAGCATTTGTTTCGGAATATTGGTGATTGTCGTCATAGTCCTCCTGTTCTCCTCTGCACGGAGAGGTGGGGGCGGCGGTTGTTTGCAAGCACTACTTTTGGCAAATCTGTTCAGTACTGTGACTGGCGGAGTTAGAGGCTGGAGAGGCAGCAGCGGCTGGGGAGGTGGTGGTTTTGGTGGAGGCGGTGGCGGCTTTGGTGGTGGTTTTGGTGGAGGTGGTGATTTTGGTGGTGGAGGCTCGGGAGGCAGCTGGTAAAGCCACGAACTAGAAGTATAGGTCGTATAAGTCCTATGGGACCTATACTCTTAATTATGGTTAACACTGCGATAAAAGAAGCACTCAGCGGACTCGTTGATGATCTGCGCGCGACGCACGGAGACAATCTCGCGTGTGTGGTCCTGTATGGATCGGCCGCGGCCGGCGATCACATCGAGTTGCGCTCCGACTACAACATTCTGATCGCCTTGAAGCGCATCACGCCGGAAGATCTGCGCCAGGCGCAGGCGCCGATGCGCGAGTGGCAGCGCCTGGGCCATCCGTTGCCGGTCTACTTCACGGTCGAGGAGCTCGCCGATGCCGCTGACGTCTTTCCGATCGAGTTTCACCAGATGGCAAACGCGCGCATCGTTCTTTACGGGCACGATCCTTTCGAGTTTGTAGAACTCTCGAGCGCGAACCTGCGCCATCAAACGGAATACGAACTCAGAAGCAAGTTGATCCAGTTGCGCCGGCTCTACATTCCCGCTTCAGTCTCGAACGAAAAGCTTTGCGACTTGATGAGCGACAGCTTGTCGAGCTTTGCTGCGTTGTTCCGTGCGGTGCTGATGCTGCACGGACAGGAAGCGCCGATCTCAAAACCCGATTGCGTTCGGGCCACAGCAAGACTCCTGCGACTCGACCCCGCACCGTTTGAAAGAATTTTTGAATTTCGTTCTGGCGGTAATCTCCCCACCTCAGAAAAAGAAGCTAATGATCTTTTCGGAGCCTACCTATTCCAAATTGAACAGGTAGTTGAAGCAGTTGACCGGCTGGGACAGTCAACACAGTAATTAACAATGGGAGATCTCAAATGAAGACTCGAAGATTGCTAATCCTTGTCGGCGTGGTGTTGGTTGCTTTATCTGCCGGCGGCTGCGGTTACAACACGTTGACCACGAAACATGAGAACGTTAAGGGGAAGTGGGCCAACATCGAAACGCAGCTACAACGTCGCAACGATTTATTGAATAACCTCGTGGAATCGGCCAAGCTCGCGGGAATTCAGGAGCAGGAAGTCTTCGGCACTATCGCACGGGCTCGATCACAATTGCTGAATGCAACGAGTCAGCCACCGCAGGGTGAAGGTGGCGACAGATCGCCGGAACAAAAGCAGGCGGTAATCGACGCGGCGAACAGTTTCGGCGGAACTATTGGTCGTCTGCTGGTGCTTCAGGAAGCGTATCCAACTTTGAAATCGAATGAGAGCTTTTTGAAGTTGCAGGATGAAGTAGCCGGAACTGAAAACCGAATCGCGACCGCGCGCAACGACTACAACGGCGCGACGCAGGACTACAACACTACGCGCGCGCGTTTCCCGACCGTGATCTCAGCGAAGCTTTTCGGATTCAAGGAAGAGCCCTACTTCAAGGCCGAGGAGGGAGCGAGACAACCGCCAACGATCAACGCGAATTCACTACGGTCAAATCCGACTAAGTAGTCCGCGCGGCTAAAACCCCCGCGAGCTACACATCGCGCAATGATCACAAGGCTTGCCGCCTGGCTCCAGGCTGCAAGCCTTTTCATTTTGAGAAAAATCCACCAATTCCGAGACCGTCGCTTCGTCAATACCAAACCTGTCCAGGCTCGGGTGCCACGGTGAATGCACACGAGGCGCGTCTACCTTCGATTCGATCTGAACCAGACGATTCTGCAATTCACTCAGGCTCGCACGCATCGCCGCGAGCTCCGAGCGGATGTCAGAGCTACTCCCTTGCGGTGCGCCCAAGCGCCGCGCAATCTTCTCAGCCATCATTCTTGCCTGATCATCCATAATCAGAATAGGTCCTATTGGTCCTGTAGGACCTATAACAAGTCAATCCGATCCACCACGCCGACAATCGCTGAATCGATCGCCGCTCCCGCCTGCCCGGTCGCGGCCGTCGACGCGCTCCAGCCTTCCTGCACGATCAGCACCGTATCTCCAACACCGGCATCGACCGAGTCCAGAGCCAATACCGAATAGCTCGTCTCATCACCTTCAGGCGTTATCTGCTGACACAACATCACACGCGCATTCTCATAACGCCGGTTCTTTTGCGTCGCCACGATGTTTCCGACTACGCGTGCGAGAATCATCTTGTTACGTGCTGCTCAGAATCAACGATGCCGACAATCGTGCAATCAGTCGGCGTGTCTTCGCGTTTGAACGGAAAGCTCGCTTCCTTGCCGCGACACCAGAACACCAGCTCACCGATACCTGCTCCGACCGAATCGATCGCGACCATCGGCTTTCCACTCGCCTCGAGATTCCTGTCGACCGTTTGCACGACGAGCAACTTCCGTCCTGCAAGCGAATCATTCTTGACGGTTGCCACTACTGTGCCGATGACGCGTGCGAGTTGCATAAAAAATCACTTGACGTCGACCGTATCAATCACACCAACGATCGCCGCATCAACGGGCACGTCCTTCATGCCCTGGGCCAATCGCGCACTCGAACCGGCGACCACCAGCACGCGCTCGTGAAAACCCGCGCCGACGGTGTCAACCGCTACGACGTAGCCGGTCGTATCGCTGCCGTCTACGTTGATAGGTCTCACGATCAATAACTTCTTTCCGTGTAACCGTTCGTCTTTTTGAGTGGAGACAACTGTCCCAAGAATGCGAGCGATGATCATGCCGGTTTATCGATCGAGCCCGACCGGGAGATTCTCGTCGACACTGCCATGCGGGCGCGGGATCACGTGAACGCTGACCAGTTCACCCACACGTCGCGCGGCAGCCGCGCCGGCGTCGGTAGCAGCTTTCACAGCCGCGACATCACCACGCACGATCGCAGTCACAAAACCGGCGCCGATCTTTTCGTAGCCGACGAGGGTGACGTTCGCGGCCTTCACCATCGCGTCGGCGGCTTCGATCATCGCCACCAGTCCTTTTGTTTCAACCATTCCGAGTGCTTCTTGCATTCGTTGCTCCTTTAGCCACAGATAAACACAGATGTTAACGGATTATTTACCATTTACTGCCTGACTTAACAATTCGACCAGTTCCTCGCGCGTGAGTGAGATCTTGCTGTCGCCATTTTCGGCGTTACCCAGATAACCGCACGACTGTGAGCGCGCTGACTCGCCGAGATAACCAGCAGCCTCGCGCACGTTGATCAACTTCTCGACCGCGTCGGGCGGTAAATTTCTTGAACCGCCGAGCACGCGCGAGAGGATTGCGATCTTCGCCGTGTGTTCCAAAGTCTCGAGTCGATCCCAAGCCTGCCACAAGTCAGCACCGTAAGCGACCGCACCGTGGTTTGCCATCAAAAGCGCGTTGTGATGTTTCACGAACGGTTGCATCTCGCGCGTCAACTCATCAGTCGATGGAGTTCCATATGCAGCGAGCGGCACGCAACCAAGCGTCAGGATCACTTCCGAAAGGATCGGTTGATCGATCGCGAGGCCCGCAACTGCGAATGCCGTCCCGTGTGGTGGATGAGCGTGGCAAACAGCCTTCACGTCCGGCCGCTCACGATAAATCAGCAGGTGCATCGCCAGCTCGCTGGAGGCTTTTCGCTCGTTGAGTGCTTTGCCTTCGAGATCGGTGATCGCAAGCAGATCTTCGGTCATGCGCCCCTTGCACGTCATCGTTGGCGTTGCGAGGATGCGGCCATCGTCCAGGCGCACACTGACGTTGCCGTCTGACGAAACGACATAACTTCGTTCGTACATCAGGTGGCAAACTCGGATCAGATCCCGTCGTGCTGCTTGTTCATCCATGCTTCTTTTTGCGAAGTCTTTCGTCGTGGCTGTGTGACCGTGCTGTTCGATGGTTGCGATAGGAAGTATGACAACGACTCCAGCGAAGTTGTCAGGTCAACTGTCTTAACTTTTACTCCGCGGCGCGCAGTCAGCGAGACCGGCGCGAAGTTGAGCACTGCCTTGATGCCCGCCGACATCACCTGGTTGAGAACTCGCTGCGCCGCCTTCGCGGGCACGGCGATCACCATGACGTCGATCGACTGTGCACGAATTACTTGCGCGACCTCGTCCACATCATGCACGACAATCTTCGCGTCGCCAATCCGGCCGCCAATCTTCTGCCGGTCGTTATCAAACAGAGCGACGACCGTGAAGTTTGAACGACCGAAACCGTTGTAGTTTGCCAGCGCAGTTCCGAGGCGACCGGCGCCGATAATGCCGACGCGATGCGGACTGTCGAGACCGAGTATCTTCGTGATGTGATCGCGCAGGTCGGCGACGTAGTATCCCACGCCGCGTACGCCAAACTCGCCGAAGTAACCAAGATCTTTGCGAATCTGCGCGGAGTTAAGGTTGAACTGCTCGGCCAGCGCCTGTGACGAAACGGTTTTGATTCCGGCCGCGTGAAGCGCATTGAGGCAACGAAGGTAAACGCTCAACCGGCTGGTTGTCAGCTCTGATATTTTCTCAGACTTCATGTAGAACCCGTCGCGGCAAGTATAGCGCTATCGCACGAATAGGTACTATAGGTCATATAAGAACTATGCTTTTTTGCTACAATCGCCGCCGCAATGATTGCACATCTCAGCGGCACACTGCTCTCCAAACAGGCGACGTCTGTGATCGTCGATGTGGGCGGCGTCGGTTACGAAGTCACCATTCCGGTCTCGACTTTTTACGATCTCGAAGATGTTGGCGGGACCGTTCAACTACGCGTCTACACACACGTGCGCGAAGATGCGCTGCAACTTTACGGTTTCAAAACCGCGCGCGAGCGTGAGTTGTTTTTGAAGATCATTTCCGTGAGCGGCATTGGTCCAAGGTTAGGCATCACGCTGCTCTCCGGCATGAGCGCCGACGAATTGATTGCTTCAATCAGAACCAACAACCTCGCGCGACTGACGTTGATTCCCGGCGTTGGCCGTAAGACTGCCGAACGGTTGATAATGGAGTTGCGCGAGAAGGTGGCGGAGTTGTCGTCAGCGCAACTCGAAGAAGAGTTCGGAGCTCAACCGGAAGCTGCCGAACCAACTGAAGACACCGTGCGCGGCGATGCGCTCTCGGCGTTGCTGAATCTCGGCTATCAACGCTCCGCAGCGGAAAAGGCGATCGACACCGCGTTGAATGAAGGCGGCGACATCACAGTCGAATCCATCCTGAGACGCAGTTTGAAGAAGCTCGCAAGGGTTTGAAAACAACATGCCTTCTGAGTCAATATCAGCGCGCGTGAAAGACACTTTTCCGAGTGACGAGGAACGGCAACTCGATCTGACCCTGCGCCCGACACGTATCGACGAATACATCGGCCAGCGCCAGGTCAAGGAGAACCTGCGCGTCTACATGAAAGCCGCGCGCGGTCGTCGTGAAGCGTTGGACCACGTACTGCTGACGGGCCCGCCGGGTTTAGGCAAAACCACGCTCGCCAACATCATTGCTAACGAGATGGGCGCCGAGCTGCGCTCCACCGCCGGTCCGGCGATCGAGAAAGCGGGCGACATCGCCGCTCTGTTAACCAACCTCCAGGAAGGCGACGTTCTTTTCATCGACGAGATTCATCGCCTGCTGCCCGCGCTCGAAGAGAAGCTTTATCCGGCGATGGAAGACTATCAGCTCGACCTGCTGATCGGTCAGGGCGCGGCGGCGCGTTCCATCAAACTCGAGCTGCCGAAGTTCACGCTCATCGGCGCTACCACTCGCGCTGGTCTAATCACTGCGCCTTTGCGTGGTCGTTTCGGTATCGTCTTCCACCTCGACTTTTATCCACACGAAGATCTCGAAGTCATCTGTAAACGCTCGGCCGAGATTCTCGGCGTCGAGATCGACAGCGAAGGCGCGCGTGAGATCGCACGCCGTTCGCGCGGCACGCCGCGCATCGTCAACCGGTTGCTGCGTCGCGTTCGTGATTACGCGGAAGTCGATTACGACGGGCGTATCAACAAAGAAGTCGCAAACGATGCATTGAACCGAATGGAAGTTGATACGTATGGTTTGGATGAGATGGATCGCAAACTGCTGCTGACGATCATCGAGAAGTTCGGCGGCGGCCCGGTTGGGCTGGGCACGATTTCCGCTTCCATTCACGAGGAGAAAGACTCGATCGAGGAGATCATCGAACCATATTTGATTCAAATCGGATTTCTCGATCGCACGCCGCGCGGGCGTTTGGCGACGCCCCTGGCGTATGATCATTTCGGTATCAAGACCCCCGGCTCGAGAGTACCCAGCCTGTTCGACCCCCGCTGAAAGAATTCGCGTTAATCTGTGTTCATCTGTGGCTCATGAAGCGCTTTCTTTCATTCTCACGTGATTCATTCGGCGTTCGTAATCGTTCGCCCTGGACCTCGATGCTGGGCCACGCGCTGCACCAGTTTCACGAAAAGGATCTCTTCACTTCAGCCGCTGCGATGAGTTACTTCGGCTTGATGGCACTCTTCCCTGCGCTGCTGCTGTTGTTTGCGATCGGAAACAAGCTGGCCGGGGGCGGTCAACTGCTCTCGCACGCCGTCGACGTGTATCCCGGTTCGAGCAAGTTCCTGCGCGACACGATCGAAGCGTTTTCCGATCTTGGCGTCGGCGCGATCATTACGTGTGTGATCATCGTGCTATGGGCCGGCTCGTGGGTGTTTGCGGTCGTGGAGCGCGCTCTCAATCGCATCTGGGAAACAGTGTCCAGGACGTTCTGGCACGGGCGCGCACTCACCGTCGGCATGGTCGGGTTAGTGGGATTGCTGCTGGCGTTGTCGGTAATGGTGACGTCAATCCTTCTTGCACTCCGAGAAATGACTGGCCGGCTTTCGCCGCGACAGATTGAGCGCTACACGTTACTGATCTCAGTTGGCAGTGCTTTTTGGCAGGTACTGTTCGCGATCGTGAGTTACCTGGTGACGGTCGTGTTGTTGGTACTCATCTATCGCTTCATGCCGAAAGCGGCGGTCACGCTGCGAGACACTCTGCCGAGTGCTTTTATCGCCGGACTGCTTTGGGAAATTGCGAAGTATGGCTTCGCGTGGAGTCTGAACTATTTCCACTACGACCAGATCTACGGCTCGGTCGGCGCTGTCGTTGCAGTGCTGACGTGGAGCTATGTGTCGAGTTTGATTATGCTCTTCGGTGCGCAGCTCACTGCAGTCTTCCATTACGAACATCCTGCCTGATGCACATCTCAGAGTTTGATTACGAGCTTCCGCCTGAACTCATCGCGCAAACACCGCTCGAACAGCGTGACGCTTCTCGGATGCTCGCGCTCGATCGTGCGCGACAGGAGTGGGTCGATTCATACTTCAGTCAATTCACTCATCACCTTCGCCCCAACGATGTTGTGGTCGTGAATAACTCGCGCGTCATTCCGGCGCGATTGATCGGGCGTCGCGAAGAGACCGGCGGACAGGTTGAGATCTTTCTGGTGCGCGAGCTTGAAGCCGAGGTGTGGGAAGCCCTCGTCCGCCCTGGCGCAAGACTGAAGAAAGGCGCTCGCGCCGTCTTTGGCGAAGGTCGCTTGGCGGCGGAAATGCTCGATGAACCGGGCGCGGAACTACGTCGTGTCCGCTTTCATTGTGAGGGTTCTTTTGACGAGACGCTGGCCGAGATCGGATCGACACCACTGCCGCCATACATCAAGCGACCGGCAGGTATTTCGAACTCCGATCGCGAACGATACCAGACTGTTTACTCCAAACAGCGTGGCGCGATCGCGGCGCCCACTGCCGGTCTACACTTCACGCCCGAGGTGCTCGCTGAAGTCGCGCGCGTCGCGTCACTCGCGGAGATCACGCTGCACGTCGGTTACGGGACTTTTGAACCAGTTCGCGTCGACGACGTAGCACAACATTCCGTCAGCAGCGAACGCTTCGAGATCTCCGAATCAGCCGCACAAACAATCAATGAAGGAGATCGAATCATCGTCGTTGGGACCACGACGATGCGAGCGCTCGAATCGTGCGCGACTGAAGACGGACGCGTCGTGGCTGGTCCGGGTGTGGCGAGTCTGACAATCAAACCCGGCTATCGTTTTCGCATCGCCGACGCGTTGTTAACCAACTTCCATCTGCCACGTTCGTCGCTGTTGATCCTTGTCAGCGCCTTTGCCGGATGTGAGCTCGTCGTGCGCGCCTACCGCCACGCCGTCGCCGAGCGCTACCGGTTTTATAGTTACGGCGATTGCATGTTAATCCTGTAGGCAAGATAAAAAGCGCGATGGTAAACTATTGCCGGTCGCTTCTCTCCCAACGCACCAACGAAAAAGGGTATGGCAGTACTAAAGAAATTTCGGTCCCGCTGGTGGTCGCAGTCGGACGTTCCATACGACCCCGAGAAGAAAGAGAAGGCACCTACGCCTTCCTGGAACACCACCTACGACATCCGCCCGTTGACCATCTCGCAACTTGATGAATGCTGGCGACTCGATCAGCGCTGCTTCATCGACGGCGAGGCCTATAGTCGCGAAACGTTTGACTATCTGCTGACGGCTCCGGAGTCGGTTTCGTATCGTGCGGTGACTACAGGCGGCGTGATGGCAGGCTTCGTGATCGGACTCGTCGAACCGGATCACACGGGACACGTCACGACAGTGGGCGTC
>Ga0126376_10000744_pt1 | contig 16576 bp, 14 predicted proteins | sample PanSoiMetPlot_15_FD_92760 | JGI IMG/M metagenome (GOLD analysis project Ga0126376, IMG submission 92760) | Tropical forest soil microbial communities from Panama - MetaG Plot_15 | ecosystem: Environmental > Terrestrial > Soil > Tropical forest > Bulk soil | place: Panama | collected 2016-02-17
GTCATCGAAGTAGCCACTGTCATTGGGCTCTCGCTGCTCCTTTTCTTCTACGGTCTTGGCAGCTTCGGCCTGGTGGGTGCAGACGAGCCGCGCTACGCGCAGGTAGCGCGCGAGATGCTGCACAACAACGACTTCGTTACGCCTACCCTTCATGGAACTCCCTGGCTGGAGAAGCCGGCTCTTTATTATTGGCGTGCCGCCGCTGCTTTTCGCACCTTCGGCGATAAGGATTGGGCAGCACGCTTACCCTCAGCGACCTTCGCCGCCGCACTCGTAATCATTATTTATTTCCACATGCGGCGCTTCCGACCGGGAGCGCAGTTCGGCGCCGCGCTCATCACAGCCACATCCGCAGCAGTGATTGGGTTTTCTCGCGGCGCTTCCACCGACATGCAACTGGCCGCGCCATTCGCTTTCGCCATGCTTGGATGGTACGCCTGGTTCGAAACGGGAAAGAAGTTCTGGCTATTTGATCTTTATTTCTTTCTTGCAGTCGGTACGCTGGCCAAGGGACCGGTCGCGCCAGGTCTCGCGTTCTTTATCGTGCTGATCTTTGCGATTGTGCGGCGCGATCTGAAATTGGTTTGGAAAACCGTGTGGTTGCCCGGAGTGCTGGTCTACTCCGTAATAGTGCTGCCCTGGTACATCGCAGTGCAGATGGCAAACAAAGATTTTTTCAAAGTCTTTTTTCTCGAACACAATCTCGAGCGCTTCGCCACTGACCTCTTCCAACACAAGCAGCCATACTGGTTTTATGTACCGGTAGTGATTCTGTCGCTCCTTCCCTGGACCGTTTACGCTTTCGCTGCCCTCTCCTCCGCAGCGAAGCAGACATGGCGCGATTGGCGCAGCTCGTCCCCGGGACGCGTGCGCGAGAGTGAGCAGGTAGGCGACTCCTTCCCGGAATTTCTTGTGATATGGGCGTTATTCCCAATTCTGTTCTTTTCGTTTTCCCAGTCGAAGCTGCCGGGCTACATTCTGCCTTCGATCGCACCTTGCACGATTCTCACCGCTGACTACCTTCATCGCAGAAAGCGGGCGGCCATGCGCATCGGACTGCTGCTTGGCCATTCCTTGATCACGGCGGTGCTCACCACCGCAGTGCTGCTCGTGCCCCATCTCGTGCTTGATCCGAAATCCGTACCTCCATCGCCTGCACTCACTTACGCGAGCATTATCGGCGCTGGTGTGTTTTGTTTCATGTTCTTCATGGTGCGTCGCCGAGGAGCGCGGATGCTGCTGTGGACGACCATAGTGCCAGTAGCTTTTGGGGTTTTCTTTTTACTGCACTATGCCGGTCGGATCCTGGGCGAGGCTTACTCGAGCCGGCAGGTTGCAGACTACGTAAAAAAGTTAGAACGTGATAATCTCCAGAACCGCATTGGTCCGGTTGCGGTGCTCGATACACGCCGGGATGTGGAGTATGGGCTCGGTTTCTACCTCGACCAGAAGATTGGACGCTACGAGCGCGGAGAAGTCCCGGCTGTGGATCACATCCTGGTGGCACGCGAGGGTGAGCATGACCGGATCGAGAAGCTCATTGGACCTGATCGAAAGTTCATTTCGCTCGGTTCTCCGTTTCCTTACAGTGGAAATCCGCAGCATTTGGAGGTGCTCTGGATTTCGTCAAGTGGATCGCTAGCAAGGTAAGCTGAGTGGTTACGGCTGCACGTTGTGGTTCCTGCGTTGGAAATCGCTTTCCGTGCGGCACGGCTACTCTTAGACTCTGGTTCCCGACTCTTGCTGCCTGCAGTCGCCCCAGGCGGCAGGGTTTTGCTGATTGCCCAGGAGTGGGATTTGGCCCTAAGAAATGCCAGAAGCGCAGCGGCTGTGAGACAGGTCCACGAAGCTGTGGACTATTTGCCCGTGGAAATCATCGATCTTCGTCATTTCGGCGCCGCTGAGCTGCGTCCTCTGCTGATGGAGGAAGCCCGGCTTTGGTCGGAGCGCATGAATTGGGACTACCACAGCTCAGCCGAGATGATCCTTCGCTATCTCGACTCCAAAATACTTCCAGGATACGCGGCTGTTGATGAAGGAAGAGTCGTCGGCTACTCGTTCTTCGTTTATGAGGGCGGCAAAGGCGTAATCGGTGACATGTTTACCACCACTCACTCGCAGCCGGATCTCACTGAACGACTGTTGAACCACGTAACCGAGACTCTGCAAAACTCTCCCGGCATTCACCGAATCGAAGCGCAGTTGCTTTTGCACAACACGGGATCCACTACGCCTCCGTTCGTGCGCCGGGGGTTTCAGCGTTTTCCGAGGCTCTTCATGTCCCTTCCCTTGCGACCGGTTCCCGAGTTTCGAGCGCCCGAGCTTCGTGGCATTACACTTCGTCCCTGGGCAGAGCAGGACTTTCAGGCTGGTGCAAACGTCATCATGCAGGCCTACACGGGTCACGTAGATTCGGAAATCAACGATCAATACCGAAGTATCGCCGGCTCATTGCGCTTTCTGAACAACATCGTCCGCTTTCCGGGTTGCGGAACCTTCGACGCCGGATCGTCGCTCACGGCCGTGCATACTTCTTCTCGCGCCATTATAGGAATGTTGCTGTGTTCACGTGTGCGCGATGACGTTGGACACGTGACCCAAGTCTGCGTCCTGCCCGAGTATCGGGGACAGGGACTTGCGCGCGCCATGATGGCTTCCTGCTTGCGCAGCCTGCTTGACCGCAAGTTCTCCGAGCTGTCCCTGACGGTGACTGCAGCAAACCACAATGCAGTCGCGCTCTACGAACGACTCGGATTCCACACGAGAAGGGTGTTTGACGCTTTTGTGTGGGAAGGGTAACGAAGCGTTCCTCCGTTCGACGTGCCAGACGGGAGAAACAGTTAAACTCAGGCAGTCCCCTTGCCTCCGACTCGTCCACTCCTGCTCGGCCACCGTGGTGCATCAAGCTATGCGCCCGAAAACACAGTTGCTGCCTTTGAGCTTGCGTTGAGGCACGGTTGCGACGGCTTTGAATTCGATGTGCGTTATACACGTGACTCAGGTGCAGTCGTTTGCCACAACCCGTTTTATCGACGCAGGCGCATTGAAAAGCATCTGCTCTCAGAATTCAAACTTCCTTGTGCGGACCATGTAATAAGTAATTTCCTGGGTCGCGCATACCTTGATATCGAACTTAAGGTTCCGGGCCAGGTTGAGCCAATCCTGAACGCGCTGCATGCGGCGGATCGAGACAGCTTTGTAATTTCGTCATTTCTACCCGATGTGCTGAAGGCAGTTCATGCTTACGCAAAGCAGATTCCGCTCGGGCTCATTTGCGAAAACGCGCGTCAGCTCAGACGCTGGCAAACACTGCCGATCCGGACAGTGATGACACACCGAAAGCTGGCGAAGAAGGCGTTGATCGAGGAGCTGCACTCCGCAGGCAAACAAATCTTCGTCTGGACGGTAAATCGACCAAGAGAGATGCTACGGCTAGCCGAACTCGGCGTTGACGGATTGATCTCCGACGATACTCTCCAACTAGCGCGTGTCTTCGGCCAAAAGTGATTCCGGATGCAGGGCAAGGGAAGAGCGCGAAGGATGCAAGAAGCGTTGTCGCTCTTCTTCAAAGCTTTCCAGCTCCGCATTCTGTTGTGTCTCGCTCCATCCCAGAACAGAACCAATTCGGGCAGAAGCAGTCTGGCTACATTGCTGGTCCCAACAAGGTCCCAGGGCAACGGGAACACGACGCAGCAGGATGTCCGCCAACGTGATTGCAGATTCGTTCTGAACGGCCGAAACCGCTTCAGCCACGATGTGCTCTGAATGAGTGCAGAGGGGTTGTCGTAACGCATCGTCCTGTGCGGCCATGCGTGCCACGGCCTCGGCGCGAGGACCGTGCCATTCCACAAGTGCCGATGCGGTCGCGGCGGGGATACGTCCGGTCGAGGCCGCACTCCGCGACCAGTCTTCGACAATGTTTACGAGATTAAGCTGGCGACTCATTGCGGCGAGACTCGAGTGAGATTCAGGAATCTTGATTCCCATCATCCGCGCACAGTCTCGCGCCAGGGACGGCGCAGTCGTGAGCTTTCCACCGATTACCGTAATGAGCCCGGCGGTTCCATCTTCAAGATGGTGGTGCAAAAAGTGGCGACGAGAGATTGCGGAGAGTGATTCATTCGGGCTGTAGGGGAGCGGTCTTACACCCGCGTACGAGTAGCGAATTTCCGAAGTCCCAATTGCGGCTTTCGGAAAAAGTCGTCGTACAGCGGCCAGTAGATAGTCAATTTCAGATGCCGTAGGCTCCGCGCGGTGAGGCGACTCCTGCTGCGGAACTTCAGTAGTGCCGATCAGAATTTGCCCTGCCCAGGGAATCACGAATACCGGACGCCTATCCGCAGCTTCCGTGTACAACGCCTGTTCAGGTGCGCCAGGGAATATGGGAACAACGACGTGCGATCCGCGGACACCGCCGATCATCTGTTTTTGCTCGAGTTCGGAAGACCTAAGAATCTCGTCTGCCCATGGACCGGTGGCATTCACAATCCAATCGGCAGAAATCTCGCTTTCTTCGTTTGTGATCGAATCACGCAGACGCAAGCCACGCGCCTTGCCCTGATGCGTTACGATCTCAAGCGCACGGGTGTAATTGCGAACAACGGCTCCGGCTTGAGCCGCTTCGGACACCCATTCGGCCACCAGCCGCTCAGGGTATTCGCATTGCGCATCCTCGTACGGAAAAAGGCAGAGGTTCAAGCCGCCGTCGAGACTCGCTTCCAATGCCGTCAGGTCTCGCTTCGCCGCGGAGGCATGCGACCGAGCGGCCCGGCGATAGAGCCAAATTCCGATCCGAATTGCGAGGGCGCTCCGCCTGAATCCATGCGTCGGCAGAGCCAGGACGAAATCAAGCGGATGAACCAGGTGCGGACGTTCCCTTAGCAGTCGCTCGCGTTCCCGCAGGGATTCACGCACCAGCCCAATTTCGCCGTGCTCCAGATAGCGCAGGCCCCCATGGATAATGCGTGTCGCGCGGCTGGTTGTCCCACTGGCGAAATCTGCTTGCTCCACCAACAGCACGCGCCGACCGGCCAGGGCGCACTCCCGGGTAATCGCGACGCCATTGATGCCTCCACCAATGACAGCGATCTCAAAATTGGCGCCCTGCAGGCTCGGACGCGGTCGACGCGAGTAGCTCACTGGGTATATAGATGCAGAGTAGTTGCGACCGTTTGTTGAATCAACAACAACCGCGCGGTGCGAGTTTCAAGTTCAGAGTCATCGTCTAACCGAAGGATAGGGAGGCTATGGGGAAGAAGAATGAGTTCGAACCTGGTGATGGTCCATTTGAATTCCGCGTGAAGCTACAAGGCGTGGATGGCATGGACGCGGCGGCTCTGCGTCCTCCGTTCGATGTCCCAACGGTGTTTGGCACGAAGGCTCGAGTGCCAGTCCGCGGGACCATAAATGGTTATCCTTTTCGCAGCTCGCTCTGCAACATGGGGAGTGGACACATGATGGTCGTGAATAAGCAGATGCGCGAAGGCGGAAAATGCAAAGCTGGCGACCTCGTCGAAGTAGTCTTGCAGCGCGATCGCGATGAACGTGTGGTCGAAGTCCCCTCCGAGATCAAGAAGGTGATTGCATCCAACAAGACCGCAGAGAAGACTTGGGAATCCCTGTCGTTCACGCACCAGAAAGAATGGCTGCGAGCTATCGGTGAAGCCAAGCGGGAAGAGACCAAGCAAGCGCGTATCAAGAAGATGATGGACGCTTTGAAGGCTGGCAAGCGCGTGGGCGTCTAAACCATCGCTATCAGGTGATGTCAATTCTGACACTGTGGTTTCGCGAACGAACTGCCCGGCCCAGGGTGGCCGAAACCGCGTAGGCACTCGCAGGCAACTCTCAGGGAATCGTGTAAAACCGCCGATTTCAGCAGGAAACTCGGGAAAATTTAGTCTTCACTCGAACCTGACGCTCGAACCAAGCTCATTATCATCAGCAACTTACGAAATTGCACTACGTGGAACGAAAGTTGCTGAACTAGTGTGTAGGGCGCAATCTGCGTCCAGGAGTTTTCCGGTCATGCTAGAAGAAGAAAAACCACACGTAGAACCCGAACCAGCGCCAGAAGAGGCGTCTGAGCCTGAGAGTTCGTCGTCCGGCTTTCGTTTCGGCTTCCTTGCTGTAGCGCTGCTCGCTTTTGTTGGACTATTCGGATACTCGATCCACGAGCGCAACCTCGCCCGACAGCTTGCCAGCCAGAACGACCAGACGGTCGCCACCCTGAAAGCAACGCAAGGACAGATGGACGCGCTTAACGCCAAGCTTGACGCCCTGGCAGCGCCCCGTCAGCCCGCCCCTGTAAATCAAGCGGTTGTTCCAGCCGCGCAAACCCGTCCGGCGGTAGTTCGCCATAGCAAGCCTGATCCGCGCTGGAAGAAGTTCCAGAATCAGCTTGATGCGCAGAACAAGGCAATCGAAGATACGCGCAACAACCTGCAATCCACCCGCCAGGATTTATCGTCCACTCGCACCGAGCTGCAAGGCTCCATCGCCAAGACGCATGACGAACTTGTAGTCCTGCAGCGCAAGGGCGAGCGCAACTATTACGAATTCGATATCGACAAGTCCAAACAGTTCTCGCACGCAGGCCCAGTTGGGATCAGCCTGCGCAAGGCAAATACAAAACACCAATATGCCGATTTGGAACTAATGGTCGACGACCAGAAGATGTCGAAGAAGCACCTGAACCTGTATGAGCCGGCGATGTTCTATCCCGGAGACGAGCAGCGTCCTCTGGAGCTGGTGATTCAACGCATCGGCAAGGATCACATTCACGGCTACATCAGCGGGCCGAAGTACCGCAATTCGGAACTGACAGCGATGTCAACTGACTCAGCAGCTCCGGCAACCACGACGGCACAAGGCACAAGCAGCTCCCCGCAGTTGCAGCCTCGTCAGCGCTAATCGCGTCATGAAATCAAAGGCACGGCTCAACGCCGTGCCTTTTTTGTGTTCATTGGTATCTCCATGATGGGGTTCTTTCAATGCTAGTTCGACGCGCTCCCGGCGGGAACCAACATCTGCGTGTACCATTCGACGGTACGCCGCAGGCCACCTTCGAAGCCCACTGTCGGTTCATAACCCATCGCTTCCTTTGTCCGGGAGATGTCGGCCAATGAATGCTTCACGTCGCCTGCGCGCGGCGGAGCGTACTGAAGCTGTCCTTTGTATCCGATGATCTCGGCCAGAATGCGGAAGGTTTCATTTAGGGAATAGCGCTCACCGGTCGCCACATTGAAGACCTCTCCTGCCACCTTGTCCGCTGGAGCCTTACATGCAAGCAGATTCGCATTGACGGCGTTCTCGACATAAGTAAAATCGCGGCTCTGCTCACCATCTCCGAAGATTGTGCAGGGCTTCCCCGCCAGCATTTGCGTGACGAACTTTGCCAGCACTCCGGAGTACTGCGAGGTGGGATCCTGGTACGGTCCAAAGATATTGAAGTAGCGCAGCGAGACCGTCTCAAGGCCATATACATGGTAGAAAGAACTCATATACAACTCGCCGGCGAGTTTCTGAACAGCGTACGGAGAGATGGGATTCGGCAGCATCGCCTCGTGCTTCGGCAAAGTCGGGGTGTCTCCGTAGGCGGAGGAAGAGGCCGCATAGACGACTCGCTTCACCTTTGCTTCCCGCGCACCCATAAGCAAATTGAGCGTGCCATTGATATTAGCGTTGTGGGTTTCAACAGGCTGTTCGACGGATCGTGGAACCGATGGAATGGCTGCCTGGTGTAGGACGTAATCGACTCCGCGACAGAACTCGGCAATGCCTCGCTCGTCGAGAAGATCGATTTCGCGGAACTGAATCTTGCCGATCAAACCCGCAAGATTCTCGCGTTTACCGGTTTCAAAGTTGTCGAAACCGCGCACCTGTTCGCCACGACGCACAAGTTCACGGGCGAGGTTGGATCCGATGAAACCGGCCACGCCAGTTACGAGATATAGAGCCATGAGAAAGTCTGAAAGGATTTTTCGTGCCTTGCTTTACAGTCCTGGAGCTCAAATACGGCAGGCCATTGGGAAATACTAATTGCGACGATCCATTCTAGTACTCGCTGCGAATTCCGAGGATCCGGAAGTCCGACAGAAAACCCTTCACCACATACACTACACGGTTATTGCTCTGGGGATCAGGAGGCCGTAGGAAAAATCCGGCGTCCGCCACGAAGGGCAGAGAATTATGGACAATTCCTTCGGTTACTTCGCCATCTTTGAACTTGATTTTGATCCACAGTCCCTCGATCTGCGGATTGCGCTCGAAGAACTTGACCTCAACATAGTCTTGACGACCTTCCAAGGACTTAACGAAGAACAGCGCCTTCGCGCGGCTGACATCTACAAGCCTCTGGCCTGCTCCAGGTATTTCCAGCGAGACGGTGGAGGGAAGAGTTTGGCCGATTGCACCAGCGGCAAGTGGATCGAATGATTCTGAGTGCCGAAGAATGCCTTTAATCAGTGATCCATCGGCGAGGTGGGCAACAACCTTCAGCTCGTCCCGTTCTGGCATATGCAGGACAGCTTACCGCAATCCTGTACGTGGCTCCGATAGCCGGTTAGACCCGGGGGGAACAATTTGATATTGCTTAATCTTGTACAACAGCGCTTTGTAGCTGATATTTAGCCGAGCCGCCGCAAGTTTTCGGTTCCAGTTCGTTGCGACCAACGCTTGCTCGATCGCGCGAAGTTCGGCCTCGTCTTTGAGGCTGCGGACCAGCGACTTGAGTCCGCCTTCAGGTGCAGCGGTGGCCGCACTGCCGGATGAAGCGTCCGCAAGTCCATTCCCCTGACCTTTTCCCTTTGCTTCGAGTTCCGAAATCGCCATGTCTTCGTCTTGAAGTACGAGATAGCGCTTGACGAAGTTGCCGAGTTCGCGGAGATTGCCCGGCCAGTGATACAGCATGCAGGCCCGCACCAGTCGCTCAGAGTAGCTAAGCGGAGCATGCGCGTAGCGCTCCGACAGCCGGTTCATGAAGTGTTTCAGTAGCAACGGGATCTCTTCCCGGCGCTCGCGCAGCGGCGGAATGTGCATGGTGAACGCATTCAGGCGGTAATAGAGGTCTTCGCGAAGAGTCTTGTGGGCAATCGCTTCTTCAATGTTCACGTTGGTTGCAGCCAGCACACGGACATCAACTGTGACGTTCGACCTGCTACCCAGGCGAGAGAACGAGCCGTCCTGAAGCACATGCAAAAGCTTTGCCTGGAGCGGTGTACTCATTTCGCCAATTTCGTCCAACAAAATCGTCCCTTTATTGCACTGCTCGAACTTGCCCGGCTTGGATCGCTGAGCTCCAGTAAATGCGCCAGCCTCATATCCAAAAAGTTCGCTTTCCAGGAGCTCGGCAGGCAATGCCGCGCAGTTCACCTTCAACAACGGCCGATGCGCACGGATCGACATCTTGTGGATGAGTCTGGCGAGAATCTCCTTTCCTACTCCGCTCTCGCCGAGCAGGAGGACAGGAACATCCACCTTTGCGACCAGCGCAACCTGAGCGCGAATCTGTTTCATCTGCGGACTTGCCGCCAAGAAGAAAAGATCGTCTTCGAGACTCTCGACCTCCACGTCGTCAGAGACGGTGTAGCGTTGTAAATCTGCACTGTCCTTTGCCGGCTTTTCCGGCTCAAGGCAACGCTTCAGCACTGCGTCGAGCTCCGATTTGTAAAAAGGCTTCGTAACGTAGTCAAGCGCTCCTAGTTTGATTGCCTGCACTACAGTGCTGGTGTCACTCACGCATGACAAAACAACGATCTTCTGCTCAGGACGAATCTTTTTGCACGCTTCAATGGTCTGCAGGCCATTCATGCTGGGCATGGCCATATCCAGAAGAATAAGATTCGGTTTCAGCCCGTCCTGAACGCGCTTGATCGCCTCGAACCCGCTGCCTGCAGTCTCGACGTGGTAGTTATCCACCTCAAGCAAAGTCTTCGTGTAACGAAGCATGCTGGGTTCGTCATCGACAATCAGAATGGTCGCGGTCGGTCTCATGACCTACTCTTTGGTACTCATCGGCAGAAGGAGGCAGAACGTACTGCCATGCCCAGGTTCACTCTCAACCCAGATCTTTCCTGCATGTGCATCCACCAAGCGCCGCGCGATTGCCAGTCCGAGCCCCATGCCATGGGACGAGGAAGTCTGCTGTAGCCGTAAGAATTCGTTGAAGATTTCCTGATGATACTCGGGGGGAATGCCTGGCCCGCTGTCGGTTACGCAAATCCGAATCGCATTGGGCTGGTGATCTCCCCCGGAACGGCGCTCATTCGCTAACGGCAGGGTTTGACGGTAGCTTCGTCGTTCCCACAGATATGTGCTGGTGGCCACGCGGATCTTGCCACCCACGGGTGTAAATTTCACCGCATTGTCGATCAGGTTAGAGATTACATGTTGCAGTTTGAGCGGATCGAAAAGCACTTGCTGCAAGTTGGAATCTGGCCGGAATTCCCATCGCAACTTCTTCTGTTCCAATCGGCCCGACCAGTGCTCCAACACCTCTGCAATGCATTCGTTCAAATCCCCGACCTCTTTGGAAATCCGGATTTTGCCTGATTCCAAAGCACTGAAGGCCAGGAAATCCTGGACGAAGCGCTGGAGACGCAGTCCACTCTGCTTCATTTCCTCGAGAACCTTGCGCTGCTGTTCGTTGAGTGGACCAAGAAGCTGACCAAGGAGCAGGTCGGTGTATCCCGTCATGACGGACAACGGGGTCTTTAGCTCGTGTGCGGCGGAGGCAAGAGCGATGGTACGCCTGAAGATGTCTTGTTTTAGAGAATCCTCGATTTCAAGCCGAGTGGCAGACGACTGCGCATTCGCGACGGCCTGACCAGGGGCACTAGACACGCTTATCTCCGTTTCCGGTACGAACTCCGTACAGCCGGGAACTTTCTCAAATTGTTACCGAAACAGGGGTTTCCTAAGGCTGAGGGAGGAGTTTTAGCCTCGAAGTGAGTCCGCTCGGCCAACCGTTGGCCTACGATATCGCAATATTTTGCAATTCTCAAGTTAAGGTTTGAGGCATATCGTACCGAAGTTACTGAAAGCAAAATCACTAGTAACCACATTGTAATTACTAGCTCAACCGCTTAACCCGTAATGATTCGCTTAGTTTCGTCCGTTGAAAAGACTTTACGCATCGCCGAGGGTGGAAGCCGCTTGGGCAAGAAAATCGTAGCTGTGGATTGCGGCCGCGATGCCAATCTTTCCCGTTTCAACGTCGTTCTGCACTCTCACAACTTTGCCTTTGCAGGAGACTTGAATTGCCGCAGTCCGCGTTAGCTCCGGGGGAAGCGTCATGGTGAATTCGATCTCTGAGTCGGGGCGAATCTCACAGTTGACGTAAAAGAAGACACCGCTTGCACTCACGTCACGTGTTTTGGCATGCACGGTCGCATCAGATCCGGGAAGCCGTAGCCAGACCGGCATCTCCAGTGGAAACCTTGGGAGTACGCGTTTCTCGTCCACAGGCAAGATTCCTGAAACTCCTGAATTTACTGTGCCGCGCTCGGGGCCATCAGCTCTTTGTCCAACATTGGCCTTACAACGGGACTAAAACATGACTTAGTTAACAGGCAAAATCCTACCGGTTGTTTCTCGCGAGACTAGCAACCAATAGCATCCGGCTGGCGTTCTTGAGCTGATTGCAGTTTCCTAGCCATCCTTAGGACAGGCGTAAACACATATTTATATAGCTACTTCCCCAAGTTTTCTAACAGTTTCCGCCAACAACCAAGTGAAAACTTGTGCATACTTTATGGAAAGCAAGTAACCGTCAGCTGGGTATTTTGTGTGACTCAAGTCCAGTCCTTTCGGCAGTTAGATTCAAAATAGCCTGTGATCGAAATCGCTCTTAGATTTTTTTTTGTAGTTCGAGAACTGCGTTCCCGCTGGCTAGAATCCCGGTTTCAGGTGAGGTTCGTTTGCAACGATGGATGCGAGGTTCTAAAGAGCCTCGCATTTTTGTCTTAACCGTGGACAAAATTCGTCTCACAACCTGCAAATCTTTGCGTCGAAAACGATTTCCAGCAATGTGGCCTGGCTCTTAAAAACACGGATTTTCCTCATGCGGTAGGCCTACTCACTTTCTCGTAATGAATTGAGCATCTTAGGCTTTTGTTCATCACTGTAAAGTTTTCCACAGGCGGGAGGAGTTGATTCGAGGTTGGTCGGGAATGTGCACGATGGTGCGACGACTCGGCATTCCCATCTGATGCGTATGGAGCTTGCTCTTGAGTGCAACCGCCGTATCTAGTAATGGACACGGTCTGCTGACACCCGGCTTTCCACCTGAAGCCGTGGTCTTCGGCAGTACAGACCGCATGCAGATGCTGCAGCACAAGCTCCGAGTAGTCGCACGGGCGAATGTCCCGATCTTGATCACCGGCGAAAACGGCACGGGCAAAGAGATCCTGGCTCGCATGATTCACCAGCAATCGCCCTGGAGCGACGGCCCGTTCGTGAAGGTCAACTGTCCGGCAATTCCTGGAACGCTTCTCGAGAGCGAACTTTTTGGCTACGAGCGAGGTGCTTTCACTGGAGCGCTCAAATCCAAACCTGGACGAGTCGAAATGGCCCACCGCGGTACGCTGTTCCTCGACGAAATCGGCGAAATGGAGTTGGGCGTGCAAGCCAAGCTGCTCCAGCTTCTGCAGGACGGACAGTTCTGCCGCATAGGAGCCCAAGAAGACATGAAGGTGGAAGTCCGGGTGATTTGTGCGACAAACCGGAATCTCGCTGACGAGATTGCTGCTGGCCGATTCCGTCAAGACCTCTTCTATCGCATAAATGTGGTCCAGATCCAAGCGCTCGCCCTGCGCTATAGAGTGCGCGACATTCCCGCATTAACGAACTATTTCCTGGAATACTACGCGGATAAGTTTTCCGTGCAGCCGAAGCCTGTATCAGACGGGCTAATGTCGATGCTGCAGCGCTACGAATGGCCTGGGAACATCCGGCAACTAGAGAATCTGATCAAACGATACGTGGTTCTAGGTAACGAGGAGGCGATCACTTCAGAATTGGTTTCTCGCGGAGGCGGAAGCTGCTTCGATCCGCTGATACCTTTGGATGGCAAAATTTCTCTGAAGAAGGCTACTCGCGACGCCGTAAGGGAACTGCAGCGGCGCATCATCCTCAAAGTGCTACAGACCCATAACTGGAATCGCAAGAAGGCGGCGAAGGCGATGAGCATCAGCTATCGCGCTCTGCTCTACAAGATTCAGGAAACCGGAATCGCGTCGAAACGAAAGAACGCTGTCGAAGACGTAAGCGCCCCGACCAGCAGCGGGATGATCAACTAGATTTTGTTCCCGCGTCAGGTGCCGAGAAATCCTGGTCTGATCTTCAGGGCGAATTTCAGATAACAGGGGAAAAAACAGGGCAGATTTTCAAGTCTGCTCGAAAATCATCGATTTTTGCCCAACATCCGCAAATTGCACCTCAGGGCGGGAACCATGCAGGGAATTTAGGGAACTCTGGGTTAACTATTGCCCTCACAATCTGTTACATAATCGTTGAAAAAATTGGCGAAATCAAAGCAGGGAACCACCAGGGAATTTTTCGTTCCAATATGGAACTCGTTTGCGCGGAAACGAAGTGATCGGTCCGGCAAAACTCCGCCCTAGCTTGCGAGCTCTGGATGCCGAAGAAGGGACGAGTACAATCGCCTGATGCTGCCTTTCAAGACATTGCTGATTGCAATGCCGCTGTTGCTTTTGGCTGCCTGCACCGAAGGCAAGCCTCCAGAATCCCAAAACTGGTCGAATGCCACAGGTACCGAAGCCTACGAACGGCTTTGGTGGAAGGCGATTCAGGATAAAGATTTCAAGACTGCCTACTGGCGCCTTAGCTCCATTTACACACTGACTACTCCCGCGGGAATACGAGATCGCGAGCAAGCAGAACAGTACTTTCAGAATCTGGATCTTACCAGCATCAGCTTGGGCGAACTCGACGTAAAGCCACACGGCGCGGACATGGTGGTGAGCTACGTTGCTACAGTGCAGAGCAAGGCATCGCCGACTCCGCAACGCTTCTACATGATGACCGTTTGGCAGGAAGCAAAAAGGGGCTGGATGGCGATCGCTCACAGCGAAGTGCCGGCGAGCTGATCGCGGTTACGAATCCTCGAACGAGCACAAAGAAAGAAAAACGGAGGCAGAGCTTACGCCCATGCCTCCGATTGTGTGCTCGATTGAAAACGCTTTCTTACTAGTCTTTGTCGTCCTTCTCGTCGTTGTCGTGGTTGAACCTGCGATCGGCCGCATTTGGATCCGTGTCGTCGGTGCACTGCAACGTATAGCCCTGGCTAAGGTCGATATTGGCGCTGGTTATACGTCCGTCAGCAACCGTGACGAGCAAGTTGGACAAGAACTCGAAGTTGTGAGATCCCTTATCGACCCAGATCGATTCGAACGGGATTTCATACATTCCAGATCCTGGCTCGACCTGAGCCCTGCCATGCAGAAATGCCGTGACGGGCTGCCCCACGCTGTCAAGTCCTTTACCCAGGAAGCGGACGTGAATCGAGGCATGGTGCTTGTTTGCGTGGTAGCGAGCGATGTTTGTGCCGTCGACTTTGAACAATCCATGGTCGGCGGTCGGGCACGGGTTGATCATCCGGATCTCGCCAGGAAAGGTCGTGACCTGACTTCCGTGGCTCTTCTCTTTTTCCTGTTCCCGGCCATCTGCGGCTAGGAGCGTCCCGCTTAAGCACAGGACCAAACCGCAGGCCAGAACAGTAAAGTAGCGCTTTGTGCTTGGCATCATTATCCCTCCGTGTCGGTGGGGACTTCCGAGCACGGGAAAAATCATGCCATAAGGTGCTGAGCTTAGCGCACCGTCGCGGAACGAAGGTCACATCTCTCTTTTCTCATTTTTGGGCAACTGTGTTGCCAAGTTTGCCCCAATTTGAGACGGACATATCCCATCGTTCATACGATTGGGACATGTCCTCTAGTAACGTGCCACTCAGAAACGCCTGTTAATGCGTAAGTCGAAAATAATCCGTAAGTCGAAAATCCCTCAGCTCAGACGTTTACGCGAGGCGAGTATCCCAGGACCAATCGTAGTTCGGGCACTTTCTAAGTTTGTTTAAGTGAACGAGCAATAACAGATTGACGATCAGCAGGCCCTCAATGGGCTTCCTATACCTGCCTTCCATCACCGCCGGCAATAGCGGAGTGAATGTCCATGCAATGGTTGTAAGTGCCGCAAACATTGCCGCTGTAGCTGTTCCCAAATGCCTTCTGAACCGAACGTTACCTGCTATCACGCATGCAGCAAGCGGGAGCCAACACCATCTCATCCACTTCGAGGAGTTATCCCAAAACCGATCAGGGTTGTCATCGGGCCAGGATGGAGCAAAGTTGAACATGATGTAGTTCTCGCGCCACTGCTGGAGTCGTTCTTTCAGAGACGGGTTGTACTTCTGGAGAACCTGGTCCCAATCGACCATTCCTTTATCCGCGTCGATCGAAAAACAGACTATGCCTTCACGTGCTGACATCCACGATGAAAGAGGCTCGAAAGGTGCCTGATACAACGAAGGAGAGCCAAACTCATATCTCCATCGAAAGCCCCCGCGATCGCGCGAGACTTCGAATCGCAGTGTCTTCTTCCCACTCACCATGTAAATCTGATTCATTCGCGGGAAGCCGAAGGGACGCCAGATCCGCAGGATGTGATGTGCGCGAATCGACAGCGGTGTTGCAATCGCGGCGAAAATTACGATGGCCGAAACGAGCTTTCTTGCTTGCTGCTCTCGTCCCCAACTGATCCAAATCAGCACGATCAGTGCACAGGGAAGGGCGAAGACACGCGTGGCAGAGCTGAGTGCCCATATCAGCGCCGCCATAGCATAGTGAGTCATGTAACCCGTCTTGTACGCCTTCACACTACACCAAAGCGCAACGCCGAACAGAGGCAAGAACAAGGTTTCGCTTAGGGTGTAGGAATAGACTGCAATCCATGAGGGGAGCCAGACGAAAATTGCCCATCCTGCAAGAGCCAGATCGCGGTCACCCGTGAGTTCTCGTACGAACCGGTGCCATATCCAGGGTGTCAGAACAGAAAGCGCCGCATTGTGAATCGCGATCGCAATCGCGCCGGTGCCGGCAAGAGCGATGAAGCCGCCCAGCCACAGCGGATATCCAAACGGATCAATCGCGGTGATCGGCTGGAGGCTCGAGAAGTGAGTTGCGGTAAACCACCAGCGACCTGGATCGGTATTCAAGACTTCAAGAGGGTTGTACTCAAAAACCGCCGCAATTCTCAGCAACGTGCCCAGAACCGTCACTGACATCAGCAGAGCCCACAGCGAGGCTGCGCGAGAGCTTGTTCCCGTTATGGAAGCAGCCTGTACCTGGCTGGCGTAGAGGTAGGAGGTTCTCGCTGTCTGAATCGGCTCGAGTTGGGAGGCTGTTGCCAATCAAACAGGCTCGCACTGAAACTTTGTAAAGCGTGTACAAATTGAAAAGCGCAGCGGGGAACCGCTGCGCTTTTCTGTTGCCCAAGACATTCCTAGTAAGTGATCTCGCGGCGCGCGATCACGGTGTAACTCGCCGACTGCATCCCGAGATCA
>Ga0126376_10000746_pt1 | contig 16559 bp, 12 predicted proteins | sample PanSoiMetPlot_15_FD_92760 | JGI IMG/M metagenome (GOLD analysis project Ga0126376, IMG submission 92760) | Tropical forest soil microbial communities from Panama - MetaG Plot_15 | ecosystem: Environmental > Terrestrial > Soil > Tropical forest > Bulk soil | place: Panama | collected 2016-02-17
GCACCATTGCGCGTTGTCGCTATCACATTCAGCCCTGCATTAGCTGCGATGTTCAACGCCGCCTGACCAAGAGCAGAAGTTGCCCCTCGAAGGAGGAGAGTTTTCCCCTTTTCGATCTGCAGGTTGCCATAGAGACAGGTCCATGCCGTGGAATACGACTCCGGTATCACCGCGAACTCCTCCCACGGTAAATCTGTTGCGATCTTCATGACATTCGTCGCCGGGACAAGCGTAAGTTCCGCGTAACTACCATTGATCGTTCTCCCCATGCCGCCCATGAATGCGGCTACTTTGTCGCCGGGCCGAAATTCTCCACCGGGTGCTGCGAGTACTTCACCCACGCACTCAATTCCGCTGACCTCGGCAGCCTCAGCCCATTCGCCTTTGCGCATATGGGTTTCGGCGTGATTTACGCCAAAAGCTTTTACTGCGATCAAGACATGGCCAGCTCTTGGCTTAGGGTCCGGCAGCTCTTTAATCACCAAACTCTCAAGTCCACCGAAACCGTTCAAAACAATTGCACGCATGTTGCTCCTAGCGTTTCCTACGCACTCCAATACCGTTTTCCTGCAGGAACTCTTTCATCACGGAAGCAATTTCAACGACGTGGGTCTCTAGCGCGAAATGTCCCGTATCGAGGAACTGAATCTTCGCGCCGGGTATGTCTTTCCGAAATGCTTCTGCTCCGGCGGGAATGAAGAACGGGTCGTTCTTACCCCAGATCGCCAGCAAAGGTGGTTTCGACTTACGGAAATATTTTTGGAATTTCGGATAGAGCTTTACGTTCGAGGCATAGTCGAGAAACAAGTCGAGCTGAATCTCTTTGTTCTCGGGCCGTTCGAACAGCGCCGTGTCCAAAGTGTAGGACTCGGGCGGAACACTTTTCGGATTCGCTACGCCATGCGTGTACTGCCACCGCGTCCCTCCCGCGGTCAAAATAGTTTGGCGAAGGATGCTCCTGTTTTCTGCCGTGGGCGCAGCCCAGTACTTTTGGATCGGACCCCAAGCGTCACCAAGGCCTTCGTCGTATGCGTTCCCATTCTGCGAAACAATGGCCGTGATCCGATCAGGGTGAGCCATCGCCAGCCGGAAGCCGGTCGGCGCTCCATAGTCGAAGACGTAGATTGCGTAGCGGTCAATGTTAAGTGCGCGTGTGAATGCCTCGATCGTGCGAGCCAACTCATCGAACGCGTACACGTATTTTCGTTCAGGCGGCACCTCGGTAAATCCAAAACCCGGAAGGTCTGGTGCGATCACCCGGTAGTCGTTGGCCAAGCGTGGAATGAGTTCACGGAACATAAACGATGAGGTTGGGAATCCGTGCAGCAAGAGAACCACGGGCGCGCTTTCTTCCCCGGCCGCGCGATAAAACACCTGCACGCCATCTGCTTCGACCCTATGAATTGATGTGTGAGGTACGCTGAATCGGGGATCAGCTCGCCGCGGCCCAGCCCGTCCCACGGAGGTTTGCGGCGTTGCATCACTCATAGAGCCCTCTCCTCATTTCTTTGGTACTGAGCGCAGGTGGGATACCAAAGACGTTTGGTGCCCAAAAGAGAGAACACTCAATGCAAATCGTTCTGTTGGCTGAAGTTGGTGAGAAAGAATCTAACGAGTCCCGAATCATGCGTGACAGACCACCGACGGATGTCCGCCGCTGACGAATTTCCGTCGGGCCCACTGACACTTGGCGATTTGCTGCAACGGCCTAAAAACTTAGTCGTCGCTCGACGCAGCGCCGACTCCGCGTTTCCGGGGAACCTCCGCAGGTCGGCGAATGCGAAGCTTCTTCATCCTGTAAGCCAAGGAGGTTCGCTTCATCCCCAAACGCGTAGCCGCGCCACTTTCACCGCCGATCACCCAGTTGCTTGCTTCCAGGGCTCGAAGAATATGATCCCGCTCGACCTCGGCGAGACCATTGATTGGGGCATTGGAAACTTCGCGAGGTTGCAACGGCTCCAGCTCGGAAATTGGTGCACGCAATGTCGAAAGCGGCGAGAGAATCACGGCGCGTTCGATAAAGTTCTGCAACTCGCGGATGTTTCCGGGCCACGGGTATCGCACCAATGCTTCCATCGTGTCCGAGGGGAATACGTCAATTCGTTTGTTCATGCGTTGCGCGTAGAGTGCCGTGAAATGCCGTACCAGTCTCGGAATGTCCTCGGCGCGTTGCCGCAGAGTTGGAACATGGATCGGAAATACTTTCAGACGATAGTAAAGATCCTCGCGAAACGTCCCTTGTTTCACCATCGCGGGCAAATCCCGATGCGTCGCTGCAATCAGGCGCACGTCAACCTTGTGGGTGCGGTTGCTGCCGAGCCTCTCGAATTCCTGCTCTTGCAAAACGCGCAGAAGTTTCGCCTGAAGTTCCAGAGGAATATCGCCAACTTCATCAAGAAACAACGTGCCTTTGTCGGCGAGCTCGAACCGTCCTGTTTTTTGGGCGATTGCTCCTGTAAATGCTCCTTTTTCGTGACCGAAGAGTTCACTCTCAAGAAGTCCAAGAGGAATTGCGGCGCAGTTCAATTTTACGAATGCTTTTTCGCTGCGACCGCTCAGCTTATGGATTGCGCGCGCAACGAGCTCTTTGCCGGTTCCAGTTTCTCCCAGGATGAGTACGCTCGAATCCGTAGGGGCCACCACCGACACTAGACTTAATGCGGTCTTCAAGGCTGGACTCTCTCCGACGATTTCGCCGAACTCAGCCCGAATTTCCTCCTCAAGGTAGAGTCTCTGTTTCGTTTCTTTATCCCGATCTTTTGTCGCCCTTTCGTACTCCAGCGTGTTCTCAACTGCAATCGCCACCTGACAAGCCACCTGCTCGAGCAAGGTGACGTCGTCCTTGCCAAAATGACAATCCGAACGCCTGGCAAGCATCAAAACGCCAACCACGCGATCGCGGCCTATGAGCGGAAGATAACACCCCGTTTTGAGGCTTTCCTCGACCACGCACTTATAAAGAAACTGGCCGTCAGGATTCCCATAAATTTCAGGATCCTCCCGGACCTGTGCGTAGCTGTCGATCCGGACGCTCTTGGCCTTCCGCAATACCTGACCCGAAATCGAGCTATTCATCGGCACCAACGATCCCTCGCGGAAGGGCCCTCTCGCATCGGGGTTGTACAAGGTTGTGACGCGCAGTTCGCCGCTCTCGGAGTCGGGTAACAGCAAGGCAGACACATCACACCGCATTATCCTGAATAGATTCGTCGAAAGCGCCTCAACCACTTGCCGGAGGTCTAACCTGGATGTCACGCTGCTTGTAATTTCCAGAAGCAATCGCAGACGATCGCGTTCGCGCTGCAGCGCTTGTTCGTTCATGTGACGCTCGATCGCGATGCCTGTAATGTGGCTGGCATTTTCAATCAACCGGAGGTCATTGGCACTGGGGCTGCGTGACTCACGATAGTTAATAGAAAATGTGCCGAGGGTTTTGCCTCCTCTCGTGAACAACGGGCGCGACCATACGGAACGAATTCCATAAGGCAACATGCGGTCACGATAGAGATCCCAGGCGGAGTCGCGGAGGATGTCGGTTACATACACAGCCTCCCTCCGGTAAACCGCTGTGCCGCAGGATCCGCCTTTCGGACCAATCATCATGCGCCCTACGTTAGTGATAAACCCGGGAAGGCTAGGCGCCGCCGCGCAATAAAGCTCTTTTTCGTCCTCATCTGGTAGCCAGATCGTGCAGGACATGCCTTCACCCTGCACTTCAACCAATTGGGCAATGTTTGTAAGAACTTCAGATAGGGGAGAGCCGGCAAAAATCAGCCTTTGCAGCTTGAGAACAGACTCGATGGAAAACGGACTCCACTCACCCTTCCCCGCTTCGTCCCGGAATGGGACTTCTGCAGGAGACTGTACTCCTCGCCCCATAATTGTCCTTCCTCGAGATGTTAGATTCAGCTTATTCCTTTTTGATTCCGACTATGACGGAAACTGGACGGTGCCAGCGAGCCTGAATCTTCAACGAAGTTCTTTCCCGTTCTCACCTCTTTGAACCCCAACTTGAATCTATGATGTAATGCTTCCTTAACACTAGCACCGTACCATCCACCGCAACAGGTGCGAGAAACGACATCTATGGAAACGCAGGAAGCGCAAAAACAGCAGCGCTCTGAACCAGCAAAATCTACTCTCCCCCAGCCAGGGCGCCCGGTCCCCAGCCGCGCTTATCCAGGCGCTCTCATCGTGGTAGAGGGTACCGATGGCTCCGGCAAGAGCACTCAGCTCTATCTTCTAAAACGCTGGCTTGAAATCGGTGGCTATCGACTTCACTTCACCGAGTGGAACTCTTCTCCGCTCGTCAAAGCCGCCACGCGCCGTGGCAAGCAGCGCCGCCTTCTCACTCCCACCACCTTCTCTCTCCTGCACGCCGCCGATTTTGCCGACCGCTGCGAGCGCCAGATCATGCCGCTCCTTCAGGGCGACTATCTTGTTCTCGCTGACCGCTACGTGTACACCGCTTTCGCGCGAGACGGCGCCCGTGGCTGCCCGGAAAAATGGCTTCGTAACCTTTATCGCTTTGCCCCAATTCCTGACATCACTTTTTATTTCCGTGCGCCACTCGACGTCGCCGTCCAGCGCATCCTTAGCGGCCGTCCAAAACTCAAATATTATGAAGCTGGCATGGACCTTGGTCTCTCCTATGATCGCGCCGAAAGTTTTCGCCTGTTCCAGGCGCGCATCCTCGAGGGCTACGACAACATGGTCGAAAGCGATAATTTCGTCGTGCTCGACGGCACTCTTCCTGTCAATAAGCTCCAAAAGCAGATGCGCGACATCGTTGCTTCCCGAATTGATCTAAAACGTTTCGCGCCGCACGCCGCCGAGGCCGAATAAAACATGCCCGAGCCTGAAAAGCCAGAGAAACCAGAAAAGGAAAAAGCTGCAGCTACCGCCGAGCCGCAACAGCCCGCGGCACCTCCTGTCGCCGCGAAACCTCCTATGCCTCCCCTCGAGGAGGAGGCGTCGCTGCCATTCTTTGGCGAGCCACTTGTCGGCTTCGATCCCAGTGAAATTAGCGGCAGTCTCATCGTCATCGAAGGCATGGACGGCTCCGGTCGCTCCACACAAATCTCCTTACTTCAGGAGTGGCTTGAGTCCGAAGGTTTTTCTGTCCAGACCAGCGGCCTCCGCCGTTCGAATCTTGTCGGCCGCGACATCGACCAGCTGCTCGCCAAAAACGCTGTCACCCGCCTCACTCTTGCCTTGATGTACTCCACCGACTTTTTCGATCAGATCGAGCATCGCATTGTTCCCGCGCTCAAATCCGGCGCGGTCGTTCTTGCTGACCGTTATGTCTTTACGCTCATCGCCCGGGGCGTCGTTCGCGGAATCAACCGCGACTATCTCAGCGGTCTCTACGCCATGGCACTTCGCCCTCACCTCACTTTCTGGCTCAACGTTCGCCCCGAAACCGCCTTCGGCCGCGAATTCAAAAAAGCACAAGCCATCAGCTACTGGGAAGCCGGCCGCGATATGTCTCTATCTCACGATTTGTACTGGTCTTTCATCCGCTATCAGACGATGATTAAGCGCGAGTTTGAAGCCCAGGCCAAGAAATACAATTTCATCGAACTCGATGGCGAGGCCAGCGTGCCCACGGTGAACAAACTTTTGCGTCAGCGTATCGCGGAGCATCTCGGCATTCGCGGCACGAAATACGCCCCTTCGTCCGCTCTCGCGCATCTTTGGCGCTGATAACCGCGAATGCCAGAGCCGGTTCACATTGCCGCGATTGATGCCGGTTCGAACGCAGTCCGTCTTTCCGTCGCTCGAGCCCACTCCGCCATCGACCTCGAACCCCTCCTCGACGAACGCTACCCGCTTCGCCTCGGCGAAAGTGTTTTTGTCCGCCATCGCTTCAGCGAAGAGATTTTCAAAAAGGGAACCAAGGCTTTTCGTCATTTTAAGCAAGTGATGGACGAATTCGGCGTAACTCGTTACCGCGCCGTCGCCACAAGCGCTTCGCGGGAAGCGCAAAATCGTGATGCTTTCGTTCGCCGCATCCGCCAAAAATCCAAAATCCGTCTCGAAGTCATCAACTCGGCGGAAGAATCGCGTCTCGGTAGGGAAGGAGTCTTTGCCGCGCTCGGTCCGGAGTCTCCTCTGCGTTGCGTCGCCGACCTCGGTGGTGGCAGCCTTGAAGTCAGCATTCTCCGCGACCACAACGTCGTTCAGTGCGCACAACTTCCCGTCGGCACAGTTCGCTTGATGACCACGCTTGGTATCACTGGCCCCATCTCTCCTGCGCAAGCCGATCAGGTGCGTAAATATCTCCGCGCTCTTCTCGAGTCCAAGCTCAATCCTCGTCCGAATCTCGGCGGCGAACTTGCCGTCGCCCTCGGCGGAAACGCGGAAGCTCTCGCTGAGCTCGCCCCCGGTCCGCGCGAACATGGCCTCTCTACTCTCGAACTAACTCTCCTTCGCGAACGGCTACCCGATCTTTTGCGTCGCGACGTCGAATCACGCATGAAAACATTCAGCGTCCGCCGCGATCGCGCCGATGTCATGGGCATCGCCGGTCTGATTTTCCTCACGCTCGGCCGCTACTTGAACCTGCGCACATTCTCCATCCCTCGCGTCGGCATTCGCGAAGGCTTGCTGCGCGAAATTGCGCGCGAAGCATTCTCCCGCAAAGAACCGCACCGTTACGATTCGAACGCACGCCAACTTCTCGTCGGAACGCGCGCCTTTGCACGCCGCCTCGACAGTGACCGCCGCCACGCCGAACACATCCGCGAATTGAGTCTTCGGTTATTCGATCAGCTTCAGCCCGTTCATCATCTTCCTTCCGAATCTCGGGTTCTTCTCGAGTCTGCGGCGTTGCTTCACGATGTCGGCCACACCGTCAGCAATCGCGGCCACCACAAGCACGGCGAATACCTCACCCTTAACGGGGACATTTCCGGCCTCACCGGCCGTGATCGCAATCTCGTCGCTGCAGTCGTGCGTTACCACAATCGAAAGGCGGATCCTTCCAGTAATCATTCGTCTTACGGCGCGCTCAACAATCCGGACAAGCAGCTGGCCCGCCGCCTCGCGTCAATTCTTCGCATTGCGGAAGGTTTGGATCATTCACACCGGCAGCGTATCACTGCCATTCAAGCAAAGTTCCAGCGCGGCGCAGTCGGTTTGCAGCTTGCGACGCGCGGCGACGCCGCCGAAGATATTCGCGATGCAAATCGCAGCGCAGAACTCTTCGAGCATGAATTTCACGTTCGTTTGTATTTTCGTCCTGTCGGTGCGCAAGCGTCGTTGTAGAATTTTGAAGTACGAAGTTTGGAGAGAAAATGCTGCTTTATCTCGTGCGTCATGGAATTGCGATAGATCGCGAGGATCCGAAATGTCCCGCCGAGGCGGAACGCTATTTGACGGAAGAGGGAATCAAAAAAACGCGCGAAGTTGCGCGTGGCGTCGCGTCGCTCGTGGAAAAATCCAATTTATTTATTTCTTCCCCCTATGTTCGTGCAATGCAAACCGCAGAACTTTTTGCCGCTGCTTTCAAATATCCAAAACAAAAGATCCGCAAAACGAATTTGCTTCTTCCAGGCTCCGAGCCAGGCGCGTTTTTTCGCGAGCTCGCAAAAAACAAAGAAGTGGAGTCCATCTTCTGTTTTGGACACGCGCCACATATGGATGAGCTGGTTTCCACCGTTCTCGCCTGCAAACGCGACGCCACGAGTTTGAAAAAGGCGGGCGTAGCCTGTCTTGAATTGCGTCGGGTAGCGCCGCCGGCGGGAACTTTGGTCTGGCTGGCGACGCCAAAGCTTCTGAAGAAAGCAAGCCGTTAATACGTCCCCTGAAAGAGTCTAGTCAGCGCTGGCTTTCAGTGGTTCTTCCTTTGCGGCGGGGAATTCCAGCGGCAGCATGGGCGCCAGTTTCTCAAAGCCCCGGACCGCAATCGTTTTGCCTGATGCGCTTTCGAGCATCTGCTTTCCCACAGCAAACCCTTTCGGTACCGGTTGTCCTTCCAAAAATCCTTCGACAAAAAGTGCGACGGAATCTGTCTTTGTTTCCACGCGAATTTTCGCGGCCGGCTGTACCCCTGTCTTTCGTAACGCTCGCGCAACTCTCAACACACCCGCGATCACCAGCAACTTGCTTTGCTGCGCTCCTTCCAATTTCGCAAATTTGCCGCTATCGGACGAAGGTGTCGCGCCGCGGTGATACCGCACAATCAGCGCGAGTAGTTGCCAATCTTCCAGGCTCCATCCGGGAGGCGGCGGCAGCTCTGCCAGAAATCTTCGCGCGTCCTTGTTTGCGGCTTTTCTTGTTCCTTCCGGTTCGATGCCATGAAGCATCGCCGCTGCGCGCACTATGACCTCAAGCTCTCTTTGTTTTACGGCTGGCGCAAATTGCGCGCGCTGCAGCTCTCTGTAAATCTTTTTCGCGAGGCGGCCTTCGCTCGCCGTTTTTGAGAAATTGGGATTCGCGGCCCGTGCCGTCACGCGCAATCGCGCTTCTGCGACTTCCGCCACTCGTCCGTTCGTGGGAAGCCCCGCGCGCCACTGATTCCACAAGCTCGTTGTGCCCAGCGTCAACTGTCGGTATGTCTCGATTCTCTCGTTGCGTTCGCGGGCGATCGTTTCCTGCCACTTTGTCACCGAAGTCGAGTCCGCCGCAGTTGCGCGCACTGTTTCGGCCAGCACGTCCAAATCGTGCACGTCGCCAAGCAAGTCCTGCAGGCGCTTCAAATCCGATGCCCATGCGCCGTGCAACTTCGGGAGGAGATTCTCCATGGTATAGCGGAAATGCTTGATGCCGATGCGCAACTCGTGCCATGGCTTCATCTTTTCCGTGCGCAACGCGCGCCGGTGCAGCTCGGCTGCCTCGCTATGCCGCTCCAACGCGAGGCATAACGCCGCGTCGCCATCCGCTGACAGCATACGCACGCGTGGTCGCAACTCCCGCGCCAGGCGCACCCAATATTTCTCGTCGAATTTGGCGGCACTCTTTTTCGCGTCGCGCTCCTGCCTTAGGCGCCGGGCTTTCAGGGCGTACAAAATCTGTCCGCGCAGAGCGTCCTCGGCGCCGGCAAGTTTCAGCGTCCATGCTTCCTGCACTTGCGCGTCGCGAATCACACCAAGACTACGAAAAAGCTTCTTGCTTGTTTTGCGCAGCGCGCGCCACGCGGGATGGGGATCGACTTCCTCAAAAACTGATGCAAGGGAACGGCAGCGGCGCAGGGCCACCCGCAAATCGTGCACGGCCTCTTCGTTAGGAGAAGTCATGGCGCGCTCGCGTTCTTCGAGCACGCGCTCCATCCAGTACAACAGGCCTTTAGTTTCCGCAGCCTTGGCTGGAAGCGGAATCACTGCTGCCATAACGAACGACCTCGACTTCTGAGTGCTCCAGAGCCCGCGGAGGGCTCCCCTACGGAGCGGGGAGGTAATAGAGTATCGCCCTGAAATTGGCTTGTCCATGACAGTACGCCTAGCCTGTGGAAAACAGTCCTTGGATTCGGAGACTGGAAAGAGTGGGTGGTTTAGGAGTTGCGGATCTGCCGATTCTTCAAGAGTTAGCGCACTTGAGGTGCCGTTTTTACGAGAGAGTATATCCGAAATAGTTATAACAATTAAGTAATAAATTCCTCTTGACCCATCGGCTTGACCGCAAAGGCATGCCGAAGTTGACTAACGACGAACACGCACCTAACATCGCTTCCATTCCAGGCCCTCGCCATGATCGGCCAGGCAATTTCTCATTACGCCGTTCTTGAGAAGTTGGGCGGCGGCGGCATGGGGGTGGTGTACAAGGCCAAAGATTGCCGCTTGCACCGCTTCGTTGCCCTCAAGTTTGTCGCTGACCAACTCGCCGGCGATTCCCGTGCGCTCGAACGCTTTCAGCGTGAGGCGCTCGCTGCCTCGTCTTTGAACCATCCCCACATCTGCACGGTATACGACGTCGGCGAGCATGAAGGTCGCCCCTTCCTTGTGATGGAATATCTCGAGGGTCAAACCCTGAAGCACCGCCTTCGCGACGGTCCTCTCGAAATCAGTGAAGCACTCCGCCTGGGAATTCAAATCGCCGACGCTTTGGAAACCGCCCATGGAAAAGGCATCGTCCATCGAGACATAAAGCCTGCCAACATTTTCGTAACCTCAGAAGGCCAAGTAAAGATTCTCGACTTTGGTCTCGCCAAGTCGTTGCCCGCTTACGACGATGCCACGCTGACTCAAACCTTCACCGAGAGTTTAGCCGTTGTTGGCACCCTCCCTTACATGGCACCTGAACAAGTGTTAGGGAAGCACGTCGATAACCGAACGGATATCTGGGCATTCGGTGCGCTACTTTATGAAATGGCTACGGGCGTTCAGGCATTCCAGGGAGAGACCACCGCAGCGCTAACGGATGCGATCTTGCATGCCCAGCCGAATGCTCCATCTCGCGCAAATCACAAGCTCCCTGCTGAACTCAATGGCGTTGCGTCTAAAGCGCTGGAAAAGAAGTCCAGCGAACGCTACCAGACCGTGTCCGAATTGAAAGCGAATCTGGGGCGGCTGCAGCGCGATTTACATGAAGGCAAGGTTGCGCACATGGCGTGGGCGCGTGCCGCAGGATCTCTGACGGTTAGGCGCGTCGTGGTTGGTGTGGTTTTGACTGTGCTAGTTCTGGCGAGTGCGGTCGGTTGGTACCTCATGAAGGCAGACAGGGGAATCACGCGCACGATTTCGCGGCCTACAACTGTGGCGGTCCTGCCATTCCACAACGCCTCAACGGACAATAGTTTGGACTACCTGGCGATGGCGCTGCCGGATGAAGCCGTCACCACACTCAGCTACGCACCTACGTTGAGCGTGCGCCCTTTTAGCATGTCCCAGCAGTTTGCCGGGGGCAACGTCGACCCACACCGTGCGGGCGAGCAACTGCGCGTGGCAAAGGTCGTTACTGGCCATTTTCTTCGCCAGGGGGATCGCCTCGGGGTAACGCTCGAGGGTGTTGATGTTGCCAAAGACGAAATGATTTGGCGCGTCTCGTTTGAGGTACCTGCGGACGACATCTTTAGTTTGCGGCAACAATTAACAGGCTCGTTGCAAAAGGGTCTCCTGCCTGCCCTCGGCGTGCAGGATGTCCAGCTCTCCGTCACAAAACCGAAAAACTACGAAGCTTACGGACTCTACCTGCGTAGCCAGGACAGCTCCTACTGGAATATGGCGCGCAACAAGGAAGCGATTCCGCTTCTCGAAAAGTCGGTCGAGCTGGACCCGGGGTATGCGCCCGCCTGGATGACGCTTGGGTTGCGCTATTTCCTTGAAGCCAACCAAGGCGGCGGCGGAGAGGAGATGTACAAGAAAATGGTTACGGCCTACGAGCGGGCCCATGAACTCGATCCCGGGCTGCTGTTTGTCTCGACTGAGTTAATCGAGGTCGGGACTTTTTATGGAGACCTTTCTGAAAGCTTTGCGCGGGTGCAAGAGCTGGCTCGAAGGTGGCCGCGGCGGGCTGAGGTCCATCTCGCGTTTTCTGAAGTACTGCGCGCGGCAGGCGCATTCGAGGAGGCCGCCCGCGAATGCGAGACCATGCGCGAGCTCGACCCGGATCTCTACAGCGCTCCTTGCTACGTGCTTTACATACATATGGGGGACTTTGCGAAGGCACGCCAGGAAATCGAACATTCACCGGGAGAGTTCAGCACGATGATGCTGGGTCAGATTCTGCTGCGGGAGGGAATGGTAGAAGAAGCGTTGCCCAAATTGAAGATGATACCCGGAGGCAAGGGTTACGAATTGATTCGCGACTGCTGGCCGGATTCATCGACCGCGAAATGTGCTGAGACGGCAAAGGAATCGGAAGCTAGCTTCCGCAGCCTCACCTTCACGGATGCCTGGTATTTCGGGGCCGCCATGCAAGCCTTTGCCGGAAAGAAGGATGCGGCGATTCGCTTGCTGCGTGCCGCTTCCGAGCGCGATCTCTGCATTTATCCCTCGGTGGATCGCGACCCCTTATTCGACAAAGTCCGGAATTCGACGGAATTCAAAGCGGTCCGCCAGTCTGGAATCGATTGCCAGCGAAAATTTGCTCGTTACGCTCGAATCCAAATTCAGTAGCAAAGTTCCGGACTCAGGACGTCCCAAGCTGCAAGTTATCGTGGGTTGCTTATGCCTTTGGACTCGTGCGGGAGCCGGTGATGAGGATGTCCACGAGGCGTTTTGCACTTTGCTGCCAATCGGGAGTGGAAGCGACGTTGGAAACGCCGATTAGGGCGCGAAGCAGATCGAATGGCTCGATGTCCTCGCGCACGTCACCGCTCTGGATGGCGCGCTTCACCAGCGCTTCAATCGCTCCTTGGATCTGACTGCGGGAACTTTCATACAGCTTCGAAGGGCCGCCGACGAACGTGTTCAGAGCAGGGGCGATAAGGTGTTTCGCAGCGATGTAGTCCACGAAGAGCAACATCCAGCCGCGCAATGCCTCGACGGGAGGCAATTTTGCGGAAAGCTCCCGTTGGGCTGCGGCCAACTTTCCCACTTCGGTGTGATAGACGGCCTCGATCAACGCATCTCGGGTTGGGAAGTGGCGGTACAGCGTTCCCGCTCCCACCTCAGCCTCTTTGGCAATGTCGTCCAGGCTGGCGCTCGCGCCGTAGCGGGTGAACGCTTCTTTGGCCACTTCCAAAATGCGCTCGCGATTCTTCTGCGCATCCGTGCGTGGCTTCCGGGTGCCGACCTTCGAAACCTTTTTTGCCATGCCCTCAGATTTCTTGTAACCGGAGACAGCCTCCGGTACTCTAACTAACCGGAGACAGTCTCCATTTTACAGATTTTGATGCACGGATGGGATGGAAAAACACAATGACAAAAGGCTCAAAACTTGGTGGCACCTTCACACTTCCTGGCACCTCAACTGGCCTGAACCGCATGGGATACGGCGCAATGCAACTCGCCGGTCCTGGGATTTTTGGACCTCCACGGGACGTTGACGCAGCGATTGCGGTTCTGCGCGAAGCAGCGGCCTCTGGTGTCAACCACATCGACACCAGCCACTTTTACGGTCCGCATGTGACCAACCAGATTATCAAGAAGGCCCTTCATCCCTACCCAAAAGACCTGGTCATCGTAACCAAGTTCGGAGCACGCCGCGGCGAAGACAAATCATGGATTCCTGCACTTTCGCGTCAGGAACTAATCGACGGCGCTCATGACAATCTTCGAAATCTCGGCGTGGATCGCCTCGACGTCGTCAATTTGCGCGTCGGCGGAATCACCGAGCCAACCGAAGGCTCCATCGAAGAGCAAGTTACCACGCTTGCCGATCTGAAACGCCAAGGGCTGATTCGCCACGTCGGCCTCAGCAACGTCACTCCCCAGCAGTTTGCGGAAGCTCAGAAAATTACCGAAATCGTTTGCATCCAGAACTTTTACAACATCGCCCAACGCAGAGACGACGCGTTCATCGATGACCTCGCCAAACAAGGCGTCGCTTATGTCCCGTTCTTCCCATTGGGAGGATTCACTCCGCTGCAATCGTCGGCGCTCGATGGAATTGCAGCATCTCTAAATGCAACGCCGATGCAGGTCGCCCTTGCCTGGCTTCTTCATCGTTCGCCCAACATTCTGCTCATCCCGGGCACTTCTTCCGTAAACCACCTTCGGGAGAATCTTGCTGCCGCAACATTGGAACTGCCTTCGAATGTAATCACCGAACTCAACGGAATGGCCGGAAGTTTCGCAAGATCCGGGTATCCCAGCCACTAAATTCATTTACCGAATATTTAATGCCAAGGAGCAAAAATGAAAGTCTTGGTCACGGGAGCAACCGGTTTTGTCGGTTCTGCAGTTGTTCAAGAGCTTATCAGAGCTGGCCATCGGGTGCTTGGCCTTGCTCGATCCGACGCCGGGGCGAAATCTCTAATCGCCGCCGGCGCTGAGGTGCATCGCGGAGAACTGAAAGATCTGGAGAGTCTGCACAGCGGGGCGGCCGCAGCAGACAGCGTGATTCATACAGCGTTCATCGATGATTTCAACAACTACGGTCCTGCAGCCGAGGCCGACACGCGCGCCATTGAGGCGCTCGGAGCCGCGCTGGCTGGCACGGGCCGCCCTTTAATCATTACTTCGGGGACCTTGCTCGTTCAACGCAAAGGCCCCCTCGCACTGGAAGACGAAACGCACAATCCAAATTTTCCCCGCAAGTCGGAAGAGGTGGCGCTCGCGCTGGCTTCACGTGGCGTGCACACGTCGGTATTGCGGCTGCCTCCCTCGGTCCACGGTGACGGCGATCACGGATTCGTTCCAGCTCTAATCAGGATCGCGCGGGAAAAGGGAGTCTCGGCGTATGTAGGCGACGGGCTCAACCGCTGGCCCGCAGTGCACCGGCTCGATGCCGCGCCTCTTTACAGACTTGCACTGGAGAAGGGTTCCGCAGGAGCTGCTTATCACGGAGTGGCCGACGATGGCGTGCCTTTCCGCGAAATCGCGGAAGTCATCGGACGTCGCCTGAACGTGCCGGTCGTGAGCAAGTCTCCAGCGGAAGCCGCCAAGCACTTTGGCTGGCTTCGGCACTTTGTTGGCATGGACAGCCCCGCTTCAAGCCAAAAAACTCGTGAAGTGTTGGGATGGCAACCCAAGCACCCCGGCCTGATTTCAGACCTCGACCATCCACGATATCTCCAAACCTTAGCCGCCAACGCATAAGCGTCGGCGAAAAGCATCTATCCACACAATTCGAATCGAACAAAAAGAACAAAGGAGAAAGTATGAGTCAGGTAGCACAAGCATTTGGAGCAACTTCAACAACGGAAGAAGTTTTGTCGGGAGTTAATTTGAAGGGCAAACGGTTTCTCGTGACCGGAGTTTCCGCCGGACTCGGTATCGAAACCGCCCGGTCACTGGCAGGTCACGGAGCACACGTCCTCGGTGCGGCCCGCGATTTGTCCAAAGCGGAATCCGCAACCACGCAGGTAAAGAAAGATGCCGCAGCCAACGGCGGTAGTTTCGAACTGATCGAGCTCGATCTCGCCAGCCTCAAGAGCGTCCGCGCCACATCCGATAAGCTCATCGCAAAAGGTGAGCCTTTCGACGTCATCATCGCCAACGCCGGAGTCATGGCCACACCGTTCACGCAAACAGTTGATGGCTTTGAAATGCAATTCGGTACCAATCATCTCGGCCACTTTGTTTTCATCAACCGAATTGCTTCCCTCATCCGCTCCGGCGGCCGCGTCATCAATCTGTCTTCTGCCGGCCACCGCTATTCGAATGTCGACCTCGAAGATCCAAACTTCGAACGTACAGCGTACGAGCCCTTCGTTGCCTACGGCCGTTCGAAGACCTCAAACATTCTCTTCTCCGTCGCATTCGATAAACGCCACAAAGCGCGTGGCGTTCGCTCTGCCGCCGTCCATCCTGGAGGCATTCAAACTGAGCTCGGTCGCTACGCCGAACCCGGCCGCATCGAAAAGGTCGTAGCCCAAATCAACGAGCAGCTCGCCGCGCAAGGCAAGGGGCCTTTCGAGTGGAAGACCGTTCCGCAAGGAGCCGCAACTTCCGTTTGGGCCGGAGTCGTGGCCTCGGCCGATGAAATTGGGGCCAGATACTGCGAGAACTGCCATGTCGGCAGTGTCGTTCCGGACGACGCAGTCATCACCGTAGTAAGCGAAGGCGTTCGCGCCTACGCTCTCGATCCACAGAATGCCGAAGCCCTCTGGAAGAAAAGCGAAGAAATGGTGGGAGAGACGTTCTAAGCGGCAATCCGATTCCAGAGTTGCCTTGCAGAAGCCGAGGCTCGCCTGATTCCAAGTTCCGGTGGTCCTCGGCTCTTTTCAGTTCGAGATCAACGACGCGGTGGGAACGGCGGCCAAGGTAGTGGGGAACCGTCACGAGTAGTCATGTTCCGCACCTCCTTTCTTGCATCTTGTGCGCAGAGCATATCAGAACGGCTAATCGAGAAAAACCGCGCGCAAAATCTTGAGGTGCAAGACAGACTCGGCATTCTCGCGGTACAATATCGTCTCTCAGAACGAAGAAGCAAAGCCCGGAGTGGCGGAACTGGCAGACGCGCTGGACTCAAAAGCTAATTCTGGCGTGCTCAAAACAGAAGACTTGCAAGAAAACAAAGCCACTTAACTCACCGAGCTGCACCGAACTTCACAGGCCCTCAGGGATCGATAATTCATAGTTGATTCATAGTCCCAATAAGGACGAGTCTCGTAAAACAGTAAGCAAGCCGCGCCGCTGTTTGCAGCGCCGAGACCCATGCTTGGCGATCTGCATCATGAGCGCGGTAAACAGGCCGGCCACCATGGCGCGCGATTTCCCGGCCCACCGTTGAGGATGCTCGATCGAGTTGTCTGGCTATCTCACGAAGCGACCAACCAGACACCATTCCTCGCGAGATGTCTTCTCGCTCAGCCAGCGTGAGCGCAAGCCGCGAACGCCGACGAGCCGCTGGCGCAATACCGCCGCGAGGCAACAATAGACATCGGATGTAAGGATGAGGCTTGCCATAGGCACGCCCGATCTCATGCTGCGTCTGCCCGGCCTTCCAACGTCGCCAAACATCCGTTATCTGCGCAGGAGAAAATCTCGTCCTCTTCTGTTGACTCATAGCAA
>Ga0126376_10000747_pt1 | contig 16553 bp, 15 predicted proteins | sample PanSoiMetPlot_15_FD_92760 | JGI IMG/M metagenome (GOLD analysis project Ga0126376, IMG submission 92760) | Tropical forest soil microbial communities from Panama - MetaG Plot_15 | ecosystem: Environmental > Terrestrial > Soil > Tropical forest > Bulk soil | place: Panama | collected 2016-02-17
ATCGGGGATGTGCTCTTCCGGAAAATGATTCCGGATGCGCTCCCACTGCTCGTTTGTCAGCCGAATCATCCGACATTTATAGCCGATCGACTCCGCCTAGCAATTTTGAGATAGGTTCTAGCCTATGCGCCCGGGTTGTGCGCAACGCCCTCGCGAAGGAGCCGACCATGTCGTTCGGCGCAAAACTTGCGCTTACCGCGGCAATCGCCATGAGCATCGTCGCCACGGCAGCGGCCGCGCCCAGGCAACAGAAGAATGCCGCCTATCGGAACACCCCACGCGCGCAGCCCAGTACTCAACGCACCGTTCCGTTTGCCAATCCTTATAGCCCGGAAGCTACCGGCGGTGGCAGCATTGGGTATAACAACAGCGTGCTAATCCAGAGGTAAACGCCGCTCACTCGACCACTTTGTCGGCGCGCAGCACGAGACCAGCCGGAATGTCGTGGCCCATCGCCTGCGCGGTGCGAAGATTGATGACCAGCTCGAACCGCGTCGGCTGCTCGACCGGCAAGTCGGCCGGCTTGGTGCCGCGCAGCAGCGCCGCGAGCTGTCGGCTCATTATGTCGCGATAGAGTTGAAGGATGCGGGGCCCGTAGCCAATGAGGCCGCCCTCCTCCGCCCATTCAGGCCATTGATACATGGCCGGCAGTCGCAGTGCAGCAGCGCGGTCCAAAATGATGTTGCGGTTGTTGAAGAAGAGCGCGGACGCCAGCACGTTGAGCCCCGCGGCGTTCGAAGCTTTCGCCGCGTCGACCGCAGGCGCGATTTCTTCCAACTGCGTAACCCGATGGACCGAAAGCTCGACCCCGCGTGCGCGAGCGGCATCTTCCAGTGCCTTGAGCTCCGAGGGCCTGCTGACATTGGTATCGGAAAGTGTCGCGATGCGGCGAGCCCCAGGAAGCGCCTCAAGGAGAATTTCTTGCCGCTTGCCGTCGAGCTCGGAGGCGAGAAGGGTGACGCCCGTCGTGTTGCCGCCGGGCTTGGCCAGCGAGCGCACGAACCCCTGGCCAACCATGTCGTCGGTCAAGGCGAGGATCGGAATCTGGATCGTCGCCTGCTGCGCGGCGCGAACCGCCGCGTCTCCACCGACCATGATGACGTCGACGCCGGATTTCACAACCTCGGCTGCATGCTCATCCATCTGATCGACGCGCAGGCCGTACCCGCGCGCGTCGACCGCGAGGTTCTGGCCCTCGATGAAGCCGAGCCGCCGCAGCTCCGCAAAAAACGCGACATGATGAGGGGCCTCGCGTGGACTGGCAAACACCGCACCGAGCCGATAAATCCGCCCGGGCTCTTGCGCGCGCGTCGCAAAGGGCCAAGCAACAGCGCAGCCGAGCAGCGATATGACCGCGCGCCGCTTGAGCTGACCAAATCGCATCGGTGTTTTCGCCAGGCGGGTTGCGTTGGAGGGTGTGAGGCAATGCCAAGTCGAGGCGTGAGGGCTAGTTAAGGTTGCGCTCTAGGTCAAGTAACGTCCCGGCATCACCGTCCGAAACGCTCCGCGCCATAGGGCGCAGGATCGCAGAACGGCGTTGCTCCCGTCATCATCTCAGCCAAGAGGCGGCCGGTCGCGGGACCTAGCGTCAATCCCCAATGAGCGTGGCCATAGGCGAGCCAGAGCCCGCGTTGTCCGGGCGCACGTCCGATCACCGGCCGCGAATCCGCAAAACAAGGGCGGCTCCCCATCCACGGCGATGCTTCCACTGGCGCGCCAAGCGGAAAAAGCCCGCGCGCTGCCGGCAACAAGCGGTCGAACTGCACCGGCGTCGGCGGCGCATCGCGCGCAGCAAACTCCGCCCCGGTCGTGAGGCGGATGCCTTGCTCCATCGGCGCGAGGCAATAGCCGTTCTCGATATCGACCACAGGGCGCGCCAGCGCCGCGTTGCCGGCGGCGCGGTAATGGCGGTGATAGCCACGCTTGATGCCGAGCGGCAGCGCGATGCCGAGCGGGTGCAACACATCGGGAGCAAAGGGTCCGAGTGCCATCACCGCATGCTCGGCATCACGTGACCCCTCGGCCGTATCGAGGCGCCAGTACCCGTCGGCGCGGCGCAGCGAGCGCGCGTCACCCCGCATCGCAAGCCCGCGGAGTGCGGCAAAGCGCGCGGCATAAGCCTGTGTCACGGCCAGCGGATTCGTGATGCTCGCGGCGCGTGGCCAGTACATCGCGCGACGAAATACCGGCGCAAGACTCGGCTCGAGCTCGCACGCTCCATCCACATCGAGCGGCTGCTGGGGAATGCCGACTTCCTGCGCGAGCGCACGCTCGATTTTGAGTGCCTCGAACGCCCGCTCGCTGCGATAGAGCTTGAGCCAGCCTTCCTTGCGCAAATAACGGGTAGCGCCGGCTTCCTCCAGCAGCAGCTCGTGCTCCGGGAGCGCGCGCGCAAACAACGGCCGCATCAGCCGCGCGGTCTCAATCAGCCGCTCGGGACGCGATGCGGCACGAAACGCGATGAGCCAAGGCGCAAGCTGCGGCAGATAGCTCACGTGATAGTTGGCTTCCGGCGCGCGCTTGAGCGCAATTCGTAATAACGCGATCGGATCGGACGGAAAGGCGGGCGGAAAAATGGTGTTGCCTTCGATGACGCCGGCATTGCCATAGGAGGTCTCTTCGCCGACCCCGCGGCGATCCACGAGCGCCACCGCAAGCCCGCGCTTGGCAAGCTGCAGCGCGACCGAGGTGCCGACAATGCCGGCACCGAGCACGATGGCATCAAGCCGCGCCATGCCGCTTCCTTCCAAACATTCGCCGCCCGCGCGGGAGACGGGCGGCTTCGTTGGTGTCTCACCCCATCATATGTGAACGTTGCTGCGAGCGGCAGCCCCGTCCTAACGCGTTGCCCCTAGGCGCCCCGCCGTGTTAGGCGAACCGCATTGAGGAGGAGGCGATGCCGCGCCCGCTCATTGTCGCTCCGTCGATTTTGGCTGCCGATTTCGCCAAGCTGGGCGAGGAGGTGCGCGCGGTCGATCACGCCGGCGCCGATTGGATCCACGTCGACGTGATGGATGGGCACTTCGTTCCGAACATCTCGATCGGCCCCGGCATGGTGAAGGCGTTGCGCCCGTACACCAAGAAGGTGCTCGACGTGCACCTGATGATCGCGCCCTGCGATCCCTATCTCGAGGCGTTTGCCAACGCGGGTGCCGACATCATCACTGTGCACGTGGAGGCGGGGCCGCACGTGCATCGTTCGCTGCAGGCGATCCGCGCACTCGGCAAGAAAGCGGGGGTAACGCTCAATCCCGGCACGAGTGAGAGCGCGATCGAGCCAGTGATCGATCTCGTCGATCTCATCTTGGTGATGTCGGTCAATCCCGGCTTCGGCGGCCAGGCCTTCATTCCATCCGCGCTGGAAAAAATTTCGCGGCTGCGCGCCCTCGCCGGCGCGCGCGCAATCGATATCGAGGTCGACGGCGGGATTACAGCGGAAACCGCACCGCGTGTGGCGCGCGCCGGCGCCAACGTGCTGGTCGCGGGCTCGGCCGTGTTCAAGGGCGGCAAACCGGATAATTATCGCATGAACATCGCGGCGATCCGCAATGCCGCGGCGATGGCGCGCGGGGAGGCGGCGTAATGGGCGTTCTCGTCGACGGTGCTTGGCGCGACGGTGAGCTTCCCCAGGAAACGGGCGCGGCCGGCGAGTTCCGCCGCGCCGACAGCCAGTTCCGCGACCGCATCACGGCGGACGGTGCATCGGGCTTTAAGGCTGAGGCCGGGCGCTATCACCTCTACGTCGCGCACGGCTGCCCGTGGGCGCATCGCACGCTGATCTATCGCTCGCTCAAACAGCTCACGAACGCAATCACGGTCGCCTATGCAATCCCCGGCTTGAGGCAGCAGGGCTGGACGTTCGAAGACGATCCCGTTTTTCCCGACTGCGCGCCGGACACGGTCAACGGCTTTCATTATTTGCATCAGGCCTACACCGCGAGTGACCCGCGCTACACCGGCAAGGTCACGGTGCCGACGCTTTGGGACAAGAAGACGGGGCGCATCGTCAATAACGAGTCGTCCGAAATCATTCGCATGCTCAACAGGGAATTCGACGGCCTCGCGGGCGGCGGCACTGATTTTTATCCCAAGCCCCTGCGCGCCGAGATCGATCGCCTCAATGAGACGATTTATGCCAACGTCAACAACGGCGTCTATCGCTGCGGCTTCGCGAAATCGCAATCAGCCTACGAAGCGGCCTACGACGCGCTGTTCGCCACACTCGACGAGCTCGACGCGCGGCTTTCGCGCCAGCGCTATCTTCTCGGCCGCACGATCACGGAGGCGGATTGGCGGCTGTTTCCCACGCTGGTGCGCTTCGATGTCGCCTATTTCTCGCTGTTCCGCTGCAACAAGCAGCGAATCGCCGACTACCCCAATCTCGCAAACTACATGCGCGAGCTCTATCAGCTGCCCGGCATCGCCGAAACGGTGAAGCCGCGCTACTACGTGATCAATTATTGGTCGATCGCACGGCTCAATCCCTTAGGCATCATCCCCAAGGGAACGCCGGTCGATTACACGCTCCCGCACGACCGCAGCCGGCTCTCGAGTTAGGCATGTTCATACGATGGACGCGGCGCGCGAATTGAGCTTGCTGCGGCGATCTGCTACAGCGCGGCTATGACTCGTCAAGGCTGCCGATGATCCCGCGCTACACTCGGCCGGAAATGGCCGCGATCTGGGACCCGCAGACGCGCTACCGCATCTGGTTCGAGATCGAGGCGCATGCGGCCGACGCCATGGCCGAGCTCGGCGTCATCCCGAAGGCTGCGGCCAAGGCGATCTGGGAGAAAGGCAAGCAGGCCAAATTCGACGTCGCGCGCATCGATGCGATCGAGCGCGAGGTCAAGCACGACGTGATTGCGTTCCTCACGCATCTTGCCGAGATCGTGGGGCCGCAGGCGCGTTTCGTACATCAGGGCATGACGTCATCCGACGTGCTCGACACCTGCCTCAACGTGCAGCTCGTTCGCGCCGCCGATCTCCTTATCGCCGACGTCGACGCACTCATGACGGCGCTCAAGCGGCGCGCCTTTGAGCACAAGATGACGCCAATCATCGGCCGCTCGCACGGCATCCACGCCGAGCCGACGACCTTCGGCTTAAAGCTCGCCTACGCCTACGCCGAGTTCTTTCGCGCCAAGGAGCGGCTGATCTGCGCGCGCGCGGAGGTCGCAACCTGCGCCATTTCCGGCGCGGTCGGTACCTTCGCGCAGCTCGATCCCCGCGTGGAGGCGCACGTGGCAAACGCGATGGGCCTTGTCGCCGAGTCGATCTCGACGCAAATCATTCCGCGCGACCGGCACGCCATGTATTTCGCTAGCCTCGGCGTTGTCGCCGCCTCGGTCGAGCGGCTCGCCACTGAAATCCGCCACCTGCAGCGCACCGAGGTGCTGGAGGCCGAGGAGTTTTTCTCGGAGGGGCAGAAGGGCTCCTCCGCCATGCCGCACAAGCGCAATCCCGTTCTGTCGGAAAACGTCACGGGGCTCGCCCGCATGGTGCGCGCCTATGTGACGCCGGCGCTCGAGAACGTGGCGCTCTGGCACGAGCGCGACATTTCCCACTCCTCGGTCGAGCGCATGATCGCGCCCGATGCCACCACGACCCTCGATTTCGCACTGGCGCGATTGACGGGCGTCATCGACAAGCTCGTGGTCTATCCCGCCAATATGAAGAAGAACCTCGAGCGGCTCGGTGGGCTTATCCATTCCCAGCGGGTCATGCTCGCTCTGACGCAGAAGGGGATGGCGCGCGAGGAGGCTTACGCCGTCGTCCAGCGCAACGCCACACTCGCCTGGAAAGGCGAGGCCAACTTCTTCTCCTCGCTCACGGCCGACAACGACGTGCGCAAGCACTTGAACGAGGCTGAGTTGAAGGAAAGCTTCGACCTCGCTCACCATTTCAAGCACGTCGATGCGATCTTCGAGCGGGTCTTCGGCAAGACCACCGTCGCATCCGATCCCGGCCGAAGCTAGGCTAGCTCGTGGCAAAGACTATTCTCATCTTCGACTCCGGGGTTGGCGGGCTGACCGTTTTTCGCGAAGTGGCGAAGGCGCGACCCGACGCGCGCTACGTCTATGTCGCGGATGACGCCTTCTTTCCTTACGGCGGGCGCGGCGAGGCGGAGCTCGTCGGGCGCGTGGGCGACCTCATGGGTGAGCTGATCGACACCCACCGTCCCAATCTCATCGTCATCGCCTGCAATGCCGCTTCGACGCTGGTGCTGCCGCATTTGCGCACGCGCTTTGCCGTGCCGTTTGTCGGCACCGTGCCGGCGATCAAGCCGGCCTGCGCCGTCTCGCGCAGCAAGCGCGTCGCCGTGCTCGGCACCGAGGGGACCGTCGCTCGCGAATACACCCGTGCGTTGATCCGCGACTTCGCCAACGGCAGCGACGTTGCGCTGGTCGGCTCGGCGCGGCTCGCAGCTTTTGCGGAAGACGAGCTCAACGGCACGCCGGTCGCTGATGAGCTGATCGCGCGGGAGATTGCGGCCTGCTTCATCGATGCTGACGGACGGCGCACCGACACGGTCGTGCTCGCCTGCACGCATTATCCGCTGCTGCTCGAGCGCCTCACGCGGCTTGCGCCTTGGCCGGTCACGTTCATCGATCCCGCACCGGCGATCGCGCGGCGTGTCGCCGATTTGCTCGGACCGGCGGCGAGCACCGAGCCGCCCTCCCCCGCGCGAATCGCCTTCACCTCCGGCCGCTCGCCCTCGCCGGCGCTCGGCGCGGCGTTGACGCGTTTCGGCATTGCCGGCTGAGGCGGATCTCGTTGGGCCGAGGCGCCTGGCGGGAGCGGTTTCCGATTTCAACGCGGCCAAAACCGCTCTAGCATCTTCCGCAACCAACCTCTTGGGAGGGGGCGCTTACGATGGCCAACGAGTCACAGAAGGTGCGACGAACGGTACAGTTCAAATTCACGCTGCCGAGCGCAAATTCCGGCCAGCTCGCCTCGCTGATGAAATCGGCAGCGCCGTTCTACGAGGCGTTTGGCGCACGCCGCATGCGGCTTCTGCAGAACGTCGACGATCCCGCCCGCTTCGTTCACGAGATCGAGTATGAAACCCATGAGCTGATCGAGATCAATCGCCAGCGCGTCGCCAGCGACCCGCGCGTGCAGGCCTCGATGCAGACGTGGCGCTCACTGTTTCCCGGCTCGGTCGAAATCGATGTCTATCAGGAGATCGAGTGAGGCAGCGGGTCGACGTCCGTTGACTTGACCCTGCTTTGCCCCTAGATACCCGGCGCCGCGCAGCTTGGCTGCGCGGCGTTTCGCGACCCGCGGTCTTGCCCGGCGCTTCGGTCAAGACCTGTCGGTTCCGGCAACCCCGGGACAGAGGAGGGCGCGATCCTCGAGAAACCAAAGACAGAGGACGCGATGACCAAGCGCCACGAGGCGAAATACAAGATCGACCGCCGCATGGGCCAGAATGTCTGGGGCCGCCCGAAGAGCCCCGTGAACCGCCGCGAATATGGTCCCGGCCAGCACGGCCAGCGCCGCAAAGGCAAGCTCTCGGACTACGGCGTACAATTGCGCGCCAAGCAGAAGCTGCGCGGCTACTACGGCAACATTTCCGAGCGGCAGTTCCGCGGCATTTACGCCGAAGCCATTCGCATGCGGGGCGATTCCGGCGCGCACATGATCGGGCTGCTCGAACGCCGGCTCGATTCCATCGTCTACCGGGCGAAATTCGTTCCCACCGTATTCGCCGCGCGCCAGTTCGTCAGCCACGGCCATGTCAAGGTGAACGGCCGGCGCGTCACCATCCCAAGCTATCGCGTCAAGGTCGGCGATCTCGTCGAGGTCAAGGAGCAGTCAAAGCAGCTCGCCATGGTGCTCGAGGCGGTCGCGCTGGCCGAGCGCGACGTGCCGGACTATCTCGAGGCCGACCACTCGAAAATGACGGCAAAACTAACGCGCATCCCGCAGCTCGGCGAAATACCCTACGCTGTGCAAATGGAGCCGCATCTCGTCGTCGAGTTCTATTCGCGTTGACGCGAAGGCCGGCGTTCCGGATCTCGCAGCACGACGCCCGGATTCGATGGAAAATGCCGCAGCCATCAGCGCTGCCGGCCTTGACGCGCGCAAAATAAAAGTCCGCAGGAATCGACGATTTTGTGATGGCCGTCACACCGGCCGAGGCCCCCCTTCGGCATGCTCCTCCGGTCGGGGCACCGGCGTTTGCCGGAAAACAGGGAGGAGGGTCATGATCGATGTCTTCGTAGTCGCATTTCTCTCTGTCGCCCTGGGCGTACCCGCCCTCATCCTCGCCACCATGCTCGGCTCTAATCTCAACATCGACTGATCGCGAGCTATTGGCCGCCTGCCCTGCTCTTGAGCGCCGCCAGCTCCGGTTCGCTGCGCACAGTCATGACCGCGACTTTGCGCGTGCGGTAATAGGGCAGAACCACCTGCAGCTTGCCGTCGCGCTCGAGTAGCGAAATGTAGCGCGTCTCCGTCCCCCGCGTCGGCAGGTCGAACAAGGTCCATTGCGACACGCTCGGATCGTATTTGGCGATGCGATCGGTACTCCAGAGGTTGGTCCACACATTGTGATTCTGATCGATCTGCACCTGGTAGGGTTGCAATGCTTCCGGATTGGGCAGCGGAACGAGCGTCACCTCTTTGCTTCGGATGTCGATGCGCGCAAGGGTGCCGCCGAATGAATCGCCGATCCAGACGAAATCACCGTTCTTATCCGCGCCGAGGCGGCGCGGCCCCTGCGCCCACGCAAACGGGGCATTGAAATCCGGCGCCACGAAGGTTTCGTACATCTTGCGCTGCTCAGATGTCAGATTTTCCATGATGCCCGGCTCCGGCGGCAGCTTGAGCTCCGAAGTCCTTCCCGTGGTGATGTCGCTGTAATCGATCAGATCCTGGCTCATCAGCGCCCACCAGCCGTTGCCTTCGCGATCGACCGCAATCCCGTAAACCGTCGCGGTGCCGTACTGATTTTTGTAGGTGATCGATTTGAATTCGGCGAACGTCTCCTTTTCAATGTCGAAGCGCAGCGCACCGTCAGGCGCTGTCACCCAGACATGGCCCTTCAAATCGACGTCGAGCGTGCCGGCCGTTCCCGACATCGTCTCAGGCGGGGCATAGACGCTGAGCTGCTCGCTCCGCGGATCGATCTTGCCCAGCCCCCCATGCATGCGTGCGACATTGGAGCGTGTATTGAACCAGAGCATGCCGTTTTCGTCGCGCGCCATGCCGTGGCTGCCGGCCGCGAAGCCTCGGGTATCGTCCAGCCGAAACTTCTTCACGGCGCCGGTCTTGGCCTCGATCCTCGCAATCGTGGTGTCATAGCTCGGCAGACTGTACGTGATCCACAGGTTGCCGTCGAAATCAGCCTGGGCGTCATGCACGCCCACCATGCCATTGAGTGCCGACGGTGTTCCCAGCGACCAGTCGCTGCCGTCGTTGGAGGGTATGTCCGCATCGATCTCCTTCGGGAAATCATATTCCCTGAATACGGCCCGCGCGGCCTCTCCCGACGGACGCGGGCCGAGCTTGATCTTCATCGAGCTTTCGCCGGGGCCGCGTGCGCGCGCCAGATAAGCGGCCAATTCCTTCTGGTGGAATTCGATGTTCGGGGTGGCTTTGTGATCCGGCCCGAGATAATTGCCGAGCACGTTGACGTGCTTCATCAGATCAAGAACCGCGTTCCAACCCGCCTCGTCGAACTTGTGCTGCAGAGGGTAGCTTGCGCTATGGCAGCCGGTGCAATTCTTGCGCACCTGCGTCTTCATCCGAAAATCTTCCGGCGTGTCGCCAGGCAGCGCTGCCAACAACACGTCGCCGGGCAGTTGTCGTACGAAATCCTGCATCGGCTTGAGCAGGAAATCCTGGCGCTTACCAACAGCGAGATCGATGCTGCTCTTGGCGGTTTCGTAACTCAGCGCCTGCGCCCAAACGCGATACTTTGCAGCAGGCATCGGCGTAAAATAGTAAGCACCTGCTTCGTCGGTGAAGACACTCGTCGTGATCGTGCCTCCTTCAGGCTTGGCAGATACCGTCACACCGCCCATTGTCTCGCCTGACGAGGAGACCACGGTTCCGCTCAGGATCACGTCGTCGGCGCGGCCACTCGCCACGGCGAGCACCGTTGTTGCAACGGCCAACGCGGTGACCGCCATGAATTGCAGCAGGGTCATGACGTTTCTCCCTTCACTGCTTGCGTCCGGCGTTGTCCTCCGGCGGCGCTAGCGTCTGCAGATAAGCGACGATCGCGTCTGTCTCGTCCGGGCCGAAATTGTATTTGAAGCCGGGCATGCGCGGCGTGCCGTTGCCGATGACCTCGCGGATAACCTCGGTGCGCCCGGCCAGCGTTTCCCGGGAGAGCGCCGGCCCATAAAGGCCGCTCGCCAAAGTGGGCTTGGTGTGGCAGATGCCGCAGGATTGCTCAAAGAGGCGGCGGCCAAGCCTCTGCGCGTCACTCAGGCGATCGTCCGCTTCAGATGGCTGAGCGTACAACGCTGCCGCGCCGACCAGCAGCGCGAAAACTGGAAGGCTGCGCCCCATTATTCAACTCCCGCGGAATGTTTGGGGCTAGCTTATGCCGCGCAGCATTCGAACGGAAGGCCATGCCGAGCAACACCCGTCGGTCACCGTTTTGGCCCTCGCTATGCGTCTGAACTCCGCGCTTTCATCTCGCGCCCGAGGGCGAATTGACCGACCGGCCCCTCGACGTGAAATTCGATGCCCGTCATTTTCGCGAACAGATCGATATTGCTGATGCCGATCGCGCATCCGCCCAGCCCCATGTCCGTCGCCATCAGATAGAACGTCTGCATCAATACGCCGACGTCCTTGAGAACGAGCGCATAGGCGATCGAGCTGTACTTCCATGAGGTGCGGGCGAAGCGCGCGGCAATCGTGATCAGGATCTGTGGTGCGCCTTGCGCCCCCATCGCAAGCTTCGCTCCTGCCAACAAGGTGTCGAGTTCGACCGCGCGGACGTCGACCGGCACCAGCGCGTGGGCGCCCGCGTCGTAATGATAGAAGCCCCGCGCCAGCCCGTCGCATTTGTCGACGGCGAGATAAAGCTCGAGCCCGTAGCTGCCGCCTCCCGATGGATAAGGCCGCACCGCGTAGGTCACCCGCGGACCGCCCTCGCCGATCGTGCTCTCGAATGTCGACTGCACCCGCCCCACGCCGTCGAGGAACCGCGCAAGCTCGGCGAGCGTGATTGGTCGCCGGTCATCGAAGCTGCGGGTTGAATGACGTTGGCGCAGCAGCTTTGCGGTCCGCGAGAGGGCCGGCGATTGTGCGATCTTGCGTAGATCGACCCTCTTTCCGGGCCAGCGCGGTCGCACTGCCGGCGGTGCCGGCATGACGCTAGCGTAGGGATAGACTGCGCCCAACGGGTTGGCATGTCGGCCTTCGCTGCTGCGCGCATGGAACAAGAGATCGTGAAAATCCCAGAGCACGAGGTCGTCGTCGCCCTCTGCCCCGCGCAGGCCGCCCCCACGTGCAGGATCGACCTTGAACAGGATTTGGCAATCCGTGAGCAGCGCAAGAAGGTCGAGGCCCGGAAAGCCATCCTGCCGACGCAGCTCTTTGACTGATCGCGGCACAGACAGCGTGGCGATAGCCGCGGCAATCGTCGCATCGCATATGCGGAACACGGCGCTCGCGCGCGGCGATTCAAGGACGAAATCGTTGCCACGCCGGCGCATGCAGGCGAACCGCGACAGGACGAGAATGTCCGCCTCGCCGGGCCGCGTTGCTTGCGGCCAGTAATCCGCGACCTGCGGCTCGATGACGGCCTGACCCTCCGCGTCTCCTGGACGCTCGAGGCGGTACTCCAACAGGCCGTGCCGCGCCAATCGCCGAACCAAACGGTCGACCTCCTTCTCGATGCCACGGCCGGATGCAAAAGAGGCAAGCGGCAGCCCCGTGCGCAGAGCCTGCGCACGATCGGCCGTGCCCGCGCTGAAGTTTCCCAAGCCGACCGAATGGCCGTCGAACCGGGCGGCGATCTCTCCCTTGGAGTCCGCTTCAAGTGTGACCTGACGCACGAGCCGCGCGGATAACTTCGCTGGCGCGGCGCGTCGCGTTCCGCTTGTTCGAGGAGCGCGCAAGCCGGCCCCTCAGGTCTGCGGATGAAGCGGATTGAGCTCGTGCTCCGACAGCGCCCGATCGTGCCATCCGAGCTTGACCGGGACACCGTAGAGCCGGCCCGGCGCGAAGCGGCGGTAAAAATGCCGCAAGCCCGGAACAATCACCCTGACCACCGGGACCTCGATATCGGGGCGCGTCTGATCGAGCACCAGAAAATCCATCCCCGCGCGCTTAGCAATCTCAACGCACGCGTTCGCCTGCTCGCACGCCTCGAGCCGGCCGAACTTCGCGCCGGGATCCGGCCGCATGGTCGAAGCGCCGCTCGGGGTCAAATAGGGATGCTCCTGCAACCGGAACGCGGAATCGCTCGACTGGGCGCGCGCCCCCATCAATCCGATCGACAGGAATTGGTTGAGCTCGGTCATCGCGCGCAGCACGGCGATGCGCGCATCGAAGTGTGCCCCGGACCCGAAGTCGATGAACTCCTGCCCGTCTTTCATCCAATGCGCGATCGTCACTAAACTCGGGATCCCGAGATCGCCGGTGACGTCGAGCACCCACAGGCGGCGCCCGGTTTCGGCGAGCTGATGCTCCAGGTCACGAATATAAGAATCATCGAATTGACCCAGGTCGACTTGCGGCCGCTGCAAGCGGTTGTACCACCAGATCGCATAGGCGTCGCGTTCGACGAGCTCGAGGAAGCCTTGCACGATCGCCTCCTCGAGCGTGTTGCCGGCGGCGCAGCCGTTCGAGTCCGCATGGTGCTGGTAGTCCCCGCCACGATAGAAAAAATAGAGCAGACTCGACGGCACGTATTTGAAGCGTTGGTCGCGCAGCGACCACACCGGCGACCATTCGATTTGCATGGATGGATCGAACGGCGCGGGCGTTGGCGTGATTTCATCGCCATCGCTCCGCTCCTGATGTCGCCGGTACTGGGCGTCGCTGAATAGCAGCACGTCGTTCGGGTGAATGGCCTCGCCGGCGGCGAAGTCGGTAAACCGCCGCGTCTTTCTGATCTCGTCTCCCTGAAAAATCCCGGAATACCGCTCGATCGCCTCCATGAGCGCGCTCGCTTCGCCTTGCTCGGCGGTGCTGCCCTTGCCGAAGCTGCCGCCGCTCAAGCCTGCCCTGAGCTCGTTGACGCTCATAGCGGGTGCCGAAAAATTATGGGTGGCGAAATAGTTGGTGTTCATGGGCAGGTCAGCGTCGATCCGCTCGAGGCGAGATACGACGCCGGTGAGCGGGCTCACGTGCTTACGGAAGCGCGCGACCGTCGCGCCCGAGGAGATGCTGCGATAGCCGCCGCTCGTCATGACGAGCTTGCCGCCAGCAGAAAGTTTGAGCGGCACCGGCGCACGGCTTGGGTCACGCAGCTCCCTGCGCCCACAAGCCGGGCATTGCGGACGCGCCGGCACGTAATGGCGGACAACGGTCGAGCCCAACAGGTCGAGGCTCACGATGTGATCAGAGAGATCGGTGCGAAAGTCGGTGGCGATCGCTTTTGCGATCTCGACCGCCGCAAGTGCCGTGCCGCTTTGTCCAACCGGCCGCAGGGCGAGTGGCGAGGCCGCAACCTGGCGGGCGCCTTTGCGGTCGAGCATTGCCTTGATCTCGCGGTTGCGCGCCATGCGCGCGGCAAGGCAGACCCAGCAGGCGCCTTTGCCCGGGCGCAACAGCGGCCCGACCAGCGGAAAAATGCCGGAGGGTTGGACGAGCAGCCAGAGCGTGCGGTCCAACAAATTCTTCCGGTTCAATTCGGCTAATCGCGCATCGAGATAATCGCCCACCAGCACGACCGTCAGCTCGGCTGAACGTTGGACGGGCCGAACGCCGAACCCCTTCAGCGCGGCTGCGAGTTCTTTTGCACCCCGCACGCCGAGCGATTCAATACGCAATCGGCAGTTCTCGAGATTCTTCTCCGCGGCCGCCGGGGAAAGACCGAGGCTCGCCCAATACGCCGCCGCCGTGTCCGCGCGCGCCTTCGACAGGACAAAGCGGCGATCGAGGAGGCGCTTGATCGCTTCGTCGATCTTCTCGCGGGGAAACTTTTTCGCGAGCTCGCGAACAAGCGCCTGAGCACTGCTTCCCCGCTCGCCGATCGCGGCGGCGAGCGCACAATAAAGCTCGCCGTGGAGAAAGAACTTCCGATCCTCGGAATAGAGGCACACCGTATCGGGCGGCAACACATAGACGCTGAAATTCGGCGCAAACCGCAGAACGTCTTTGCCGCCGCGCTGCGCGAGGCGATTACCCCTCATGCGGCGAGCATGCGCGGCTCTTCGCTTACCAAGACCAGTCCGGATCGCCATTGCAAGGCACGTCGTCTCGGGCTTCCGCCGTCATGTCGCTCTCGCGCCGACGTCCCGCTGGACATGCGCAGGCGCAAACGCGTGCTCAATGGCGCTGCAAACTGGTTGGACCACGAAATCTGGAGTGACGCGAGTGCGTCTGTCAACGCAAGCGGGAAGTGCTGACGTCTAGCACCACCACCGGCAAGCGCCCCAGGACAAACAGCAGCCGCAGCCGCCACAACCGCCACAGCCGCAGCCGCCACAACCTCTGATGGCGCATCCTCTGCACCCTCGGCAGCCGCCGCAGCCGCAGCCTCTACCACACCCGCCGCAAGCGCGCGCTACCCTCTCGCCGAGCCGAGACGTGCCGGCGTCCTCTCTGTCGAACACGTAGAAGGTGCCCAAGCTGACGTCCGCCACTTCCTCTTCGCTGAGCGTGATCTGCGGCGGGGTCTGGCCCCAAGCGGGTGCGTCCGCGGCCGGGACAGCAGGCGCTGCGGATGCGCCGCCCGCAAGCGCCAGCGATCCGCTGACCATCCCGACGACCGGTACGGCTTCCTTAATCTTTCGCTTCGAGGCAGGCTTCTTACGCGCCATGGTCGAGTCCTCCCGTACCTTCCTGATTCCAATAAAAGCGGACGATGATTCGTACGCCTCGTGCCGGTAGCTTACAAGACCGATTCACCTGTCCCGGCCGAAGCTTACGCCAAACTTACGCGCGCCGGAGGTATCCGGCGGTGACCCCTTCAAAACGCGCCCGGACGCAGCAAGTTCCCGATCGTATGAACAACGTAGTTCCCATTTCATCATCAATTAGCCTCGGCCGCCGTGAACACCTGCGATGAAGTCTGCGCAGGCGCGAAGGAATGAGACAGGGATGCGCCATTTGCACGGCCGCTTCGTATGGTACGAGCTGGTCACCACCGATGTGAGAGCGGCGAAACGCTTCTATGTTGACGTTGTCGACTGGGGCACTCAGGACGCCTCGGGGGACGGTCCCGCCTACACCTTGTTCACTGCTGCAGGCGTCCCGGTGAGCGGGGTGATGGCTCTACCGGAAGCGGCGAGGCGATCCGGCTTGCGGCCGAGTTGGGTTGGCTATGTAGGGGTCGAGGATGTCGATGCTGCCGCCGCGCAGATTCCGCGTCTCGGCGGCACCGTGCATGTCCCGCCAACCGATGTCCCCACGATCAGCCGCTTTTCCGTCGCCGCCGACCCGCAGATGGCAACGATTGCGGTGCTCAAATGGGTGAACAACGAGCAAGCCCCGCCCCCCGATACCGACGCGCCGGGCCGCGTCGGGTGGCACGAACTCTTCGCCACTGACTGGGAGAAGGCGTTCGCTTTTTACCGCGAGGTTTTCGGCTGGCAAAAGGCGCGCGCCGATCCTGGGATGGCCGCCATTTACCAGTTGTTCTCGGCCAGCGGGCAAACGATCGGCGGCATGTTTACCAAACCCGCGAGCGAGCCGGTTCCGTTCTGGCTCTTTTATTTCAATGTCGGCGACATCGATGACGCCGTACAGCGGGTCAAGGCCGGCGGAGGGCAAATCGTCAACGGGCCGATCGAAGTTTTGGGCAATCGCTGGATCGTGCAATGCACGGATCCGCAGGGCGCGATCTTCGCATTACTGGGAAAGCGCAGCCATAACGCCCTCGGATATTTCGCGCCGTCTGCGCCCAGGCCCTCCGCGGGTTCGCGCGAGTGACACGCGGCCACTCGCAGTAAGGAGCGAGCAGCCGGGATGAGCGAAGCTAAATCTGGGTCACAGAAGGGGCTAATCCGTCGGTTTATTTGATTGAAACGAAGATAGTGCCTAACCGTTCTGGTGAAGAAAAATATTCCGCCTGCAGCGAGCCCGCAACATACCAACCACGGCGCAGCGTCATTTCATTTCGCTTATCCGGGCTACGACTGCTAAGAATGAAGAAGTGACTTGGCAGCAGTGAGCGTTGAAACCTGTGGCTTCGACTATATGTTGAACGATGTCACGCGGGGACGTTCGGAGGTCTTTTCATGAGCTGCTGCGACGAAACCACGGCCCGCGTGCCCGAGACCGACGTGTCCCGGCGCGCGCTGTTCAAGGGCGCGGCGCTCGTCACGAGCGTCATCCCGGCGGCACGATCCACCTCTGCCGCAGCGCAGGGGCAGCAGATCAAGCTTGCCTATTGCAGCCAGCTCTTGTGCGGC
>Ga0126376_10000748_pt1 | contig 16536 bp, 13 predicted proteins | sample PanSoiMetPlot_15_FD_92760 | JGI IMG/M metagenome (GOLD analysis project Ga0126376, IMG submission 92760) | Tropical forest soil microbial communities from Panama - MetaG Plot_15 | ecosystem: Environmental > Terrestrial > Soil > Tropical forest > Bulk soil | place: Panama | collected 2016-02-17
TCGAATGAGGTAGGCGCGGTGCGGACTTCGACTTCCGCCCGGTCGGCCGCCTGTTCCGGTGTCTCGCCCGAGATGAAGGCGTTGCGCCAAGCGCGCTTAAGCCGGACGCCGGGCCGTCGACGTGGCCGAGACGGCGCTGGCGATCGCCCGAGAGAAGGCCGACGACCGTGGGATCCAGGTTGAGTTCGCTGCGGCTGACGCGTTCCACCTGGAGCGATTGGGGCGCAGGTTCGAGACCGTACTGGACTGCGGACTGTTCCACACGTTCGACGGCGACGAGCGACCAGGATACGTGGCGAGTCTAGCGTCGGTGACCGAACACGATGGAACCCTGTATGTGTTGTGCTTCAGCGGCGATGGTCCCGATACTGGCCCGCACCCCATCAGTCAGGAAGAGCTGAGAGCGGCGTTCAATCCCAGCAATGGATGGAATGTCGCCTCCATCGAACCGGACCGGATTCAGACGAGATACCACGACGACGGCGCACCGGCCTGGTTTGCGACAATCAAGCGGATCTAGAGTGCAGCGTTTGGGCCGGCGTCCGGCGCGAGCGCCGTGGTGCAGTGCTTCCATCTCGGGCGAGACACTGGAGCGGGCAGCCGACCGGGCCGAGGTCGAGGCCTGCAACGCGAGCACGTCATTCGAGCGGCAGAAGCGCCGATGAAATCTCCCAAGTCGATTATTGGCGAACGGCGCGGCGGCACCACCGATTTTCTTCTCGACGCGGATCGCTTTCGCCTGCAGCGCCTCGACGCCTTCGCCCACCGCTTCACCGACCTGAGCTGCCGCGGGCGCTTCGGCCTGGGGTCCGCCGAACGGCCGTCGTGGCCCGCGACGCGCCCGGTCTACGCGCGGCAATACGTGTTCCGCTGCCGGTAGATATTGATGACACACGGCCGACCAGGACTTCGGGCGCCGCATGCGACTGAAAGCAGGCCTATCCTCAGCTCGAAAACCTTCAAGCAATTATGCCGGACTATCGATCCAGAGGGTGTCTTCCACAACGCCTACACCAAACGCGTGCTGGGGCTTTAGGGTCTGCCCGGCGGGATGGTGCAGAGCTACGGGTCCTACTGTATCGCCCGCCCTTGGGGGCTCGTTTCGCTTCGAAAGACCTGGAAGATTACGGACCCGGTCTCCGACCATATCTCGTTAATTATCAGGCGGTCACGAAGATGTTGAGCTCAGTAATCAGACCTCTTAATCTTTAGGTTTCATCTTATAGGTCTCAGCCGATGTCGAGAGGGGCTGCGCGGCGGCGGCATTGATGCAAGCAATGACCCGCGTCAGCGTGCCGCGGCCTTATCTCCGATGACGAGCGCTCCTTCGGCTACAGCCTCGATGAACATCTAGCTCAGGGCGCTGCACTAAGAAAGCGAAGGCGACGCCTCGTTACCCGCATAGGTATATCGCCGCAGGCGAGCGTCGACTGGACGAAGGTGATGGTCGAAGACCATGTATAGGTACATGCAATCGGAGGCTAGTAGAGCAGGTGCAGAATGGTACCGTGTGATCGAAATGGAAGGGATAACCATGGATGGGAACGGTTACGTGCTTTTTGTGTGTGTGCATGGATCGGCGAAGAGCCTGATCGCAATGCAGTACTTCAATCGTTTTTCAGCCGAGCGCGGCCTCGCGTCCCGGGCTTTCTCGGCCGGCATCGAACCGGACGACACAGTGCCGACCGAGGTGGTTGAGGGGCTGCACGCCGACGGTATCGACGTCATCAATTATCGGCCTCAGCGCGTGACGGCCACCCTTGTCGCCGGGGCTGAGCACATTGTCTCCTTCGGCCCCGGCCTTGATGAGTTCCTGGCACCAGGCGGCAGGGTTGCGCAATGGGAAGACATGCCGCTGGTAAGTGATGATTACGCGATTGCGCGCGACGCCATCGTGGCGCGGGTGCGCCTGATGTTCCAGCGAGAAGAGTCCGCAGCGCGTGGCAGCGCCGATGTGCTTCAACCCAGAACATCTTAAGTGCTCGGGACGAATGCTCCATCGCGCTCGTTATGAACAGCGATGCCTGGTCAGCCACCGCGGGTATTTCGCTAATTTGAGTGCCGTTCGGAAAAGACCATGTGTAGCTACATTCAATCGGCAAATCAGGCGGGACCCAGGCTGGGATCTGTTGAACAGAGCAACCCACTCGCCACCATAAAGGTCTTCCGTGACCTTACCTCGGAGGCGCTGGAGCAATTTGCCAAGCGCTGCCACCTGCAACGCTACCATCCCAAGACAATGATTCTCGAATTTGGCGAAGTCAGCACGGACGTGTTCTTTATCATCAAAGGAAGAGTACAGGTGACCTACTATTCAGAATGGGGCCGGGAGGTCACGTTTGGCGATTATCGGGAAGGCGACTTGTTCGGCGAAGTAGGCATCCATGGCCTGCCGCGATCGGCCAGCGTGTTTGCGGTGACCGAGACCTTGACTGCCGTCATGGCGGGAACACACTTCCAGGCAATTGTGCGCGACAATAGTCAAGTTGCCAGCGCCTTGATCGCCAGCCTTGCCGAGACAATACGAGGTCTGGAAAAACGCGTCATCGAAATGAGCACCCTGACGGTTCAGAAGCGCATATACGCAGAATTGCTGCGCTTGGCTCAGCAAAGCAGCCCGATCGGGCAGGACAAGGTTGCCATCATTTTGCCGGCACCCACTCACGCGGACATTGCCAGCAGGGTGAGTACCCATCGCGAGGCGGTGACGCGGGCCCTCAATGAGCTTATCCGTAGAGGCCTGATCGAGAAGCGAGGGAGGACGATGGTCATTCGCGACATCACTGCCCTCAATTCTATGGTCGATCGTAGTTAGGTCACCAACCAGGCTCGGCCTGTCCTACCGACCCGCGGTTTTTCACTGGCGGCCGCTCGCACGACGAAGTGATCGTCGCGGCAGCGGCGCTCGACCATTGGCATGCCTGCGTGGATTGAGCGCGGAGCTGCGCGGGGGACGACCAAGTCTTTGTGCCGCAGGCCGCGCGCTACCCACCCGGAGACATGAATCGCGGTCGATGTGGGAAAAACCACAGATTGGCGCGTCATCGAAGTGTATGGTGCAGTTTCGGTGCAGGAACCATTGCGGGCGCGGGAGTCCGTCCATACTGCCGTTCATCTATTTGCAGGCTGGCGGAAGCCCCGCATTCGCTGTGCTTTGGAGGACGCGTCAATGCAGGCCCTGCTATTGAATCCCAGAGCCCTCTATATCACGGCGCGTTTTGCCGAGGCCTGCCGGCGGCAGAATGTTGATCCGACTGTCCTGCTGCTGCCTAAGCCGCCGTCAAAGAGCTACCTTTTGACCTATGTCGACGACACATTCGAAAATGTGATCGAGCTGCCGGCGCCGGAGGAGAATGGTGACAGTATACTGCCGTTTCTCCCGCACCTCGAAGCCGTTGTTCCGGGCGGCGAATTTACCGTCATTCTCGCTGAGACACTCGCTCAAAGGATGAGCCTGTTTCACAATCCTTTGGAATGCGTGCCGGCTTATCGCAACAAGTATCTGATGCGAATGGCGTTTGCCAAGCATGGCGTGGACCAGCCGCGGATTCTGGCGAAGTTCGACTCGATGGAGGAGGCGGAGCGCTTCGACTGGAACTCGCTGAAGTTCCCGGTCATCGTCAAGCCGGTCGACATGTCGGCCAGCCTGCATGTTCGCCTATGCGATGGTGCGAGCGAAGCAAAACAGGTCTTGCGGAGAATCTTCAAGCATAGCCAGTCGTTTTCCGGACTATCCTTTTGCGCACAGGGTCTGGTCGAAGAGGTGGTTTTCGGCCCCGAATTCAGTGCCGAGTGCATCGTTCAGGATGGTCGGCTGGTCAGGCTGTTCCCGACGACGAAGTTCGTCACCCCGTTTCCCGCCTGCGACGAAATCGGCCACTTGTCGGGAGAACTTCTGGCCGAGCCGATTGCGGATAAAGTCGTCGATGCCGTCGGGCGCATCGTGCGCGCCTGGTCGCTCGAGGCGGCCGTCATGCACATCGAGTACAAGATATCCGGCGGGAGCGTCAAAGTCATTGAGGGCGCCTGTCGAATCGGCGGCGACATGATCTCCGAATTGGTCGAACTGAAACACGGGATCAGTTTGGAAGAATGTCTTTTGCTTTTGCGAGCGCGGCGACCGATCGCTTCCGCGCTGCAGCGCGAGGCGATCGACTCCACCGACTACTACTATGGCATCAAGTATCTGTTCAGCGAAAACATTAATGCCGGTGTGCCGTCGGACATCGAGATACTGCGCGACAGCCGGAACAAAGCCGCAAACCATAGCCGCCCGGGCCTCGGATTCGACGTCAGCCGCCGGATCGGCCACCAGCTGCTCCGTAGCCGCTCGTTGTCGAGCCTCAAAGCCTATCTGGCAGACCTGGGCAATGCGGACATTCACGCGGGCGTCAATAAGACATCCGAAACGGTTTGCCGGGTGGCTTGAGACCGCATCTTCCTTCGGAGGAAGCTCGCAATACGCCGCAGGACGCTTTGCAAACGGGCTCTCGGCAAACTCGCGGCGGACCCGTTCGTTTGACAGGAGATGGCAATACCATGGAACGAGTGATCGGCCAATTGAAGGAGATCTTCGCTTCGGTCCTGCATGAACCGCTCGAAAGCATCACCGACGACGCCAGTCCTCGGACGTTGTTGTCGTGGGATAGCCTGCGCCACGTCGAGTTGATCATCGAGGTCGAAACTCGCTTTGGCGTGTCATTTTCCGCGACGGAAGTGTTTGGGATGAACACCTTCCACGGCTTCCGCGACATGTTGGCGCGCAAAATTGGCGCGGTCGAGCCCGCTTGAGGAGATCCAGGTGGGGCTTCGGTCGGCAGTTCTGGTGGGTTCCCTTGCAGTTGCGGCGCTCGCAGCTACCTCTTGGCATTTTCTGCGGGCGCCGGCTTCGGGAGCGCCGTCCGGCGCCGCAATGGCTCCCGCGGTGCCCGTCGTTGCCGGTACGGCCAAGCGACAGAACGTGCCGATCTACCTGGGTGGGATCGGCACCGTGCAGGCCTTCAATACCGTGACGATAAGAGCGCGTATCGACGGTCAGATCGAAACGATCGCGTTTACTGAAGGACAGAGCATCAAGGCCGGCGATCTCCTGGCGCAAATCGATCCGCGGCCCTATCAGGCGCAGCTGGCGCAGGCGCAGGCCGCCCAGATACGCGATGAAGCGCAGCTCACCATAGCCAAGCTCGATCTCGAGCGCATCTCGAAGCTCGCCGCTCGCGACATAGCGACGAAAAAGAGCGTCGAGACGCAGGAGGCTCTTGTCGCGCAGCTGACGGCCGCCGTCCGGGGCGATCAGGCTTTGGTTGATAACGCGAGAGTGCAGCTTGGATATACGACGATCACATCGCCGATCGACGGGCAGACCGGTCTGCGCTTGGTCGACCAGCACAATATCGTCCGTGCTAATGACGCCAACGGGCTGGTCGTCATCACCCAGCATCAGCCGATTTCAGTGGTGTTCACGCTGCAACAGGATGTGGTCGATGACTTGGTTCAGAAGATGGCGCATCAACCTCTCAAGGTGCTGGCGTTCAAGCGCGACGACGTCACCCAGGTGGGAGAGGGCGTATTGGCAGGCATCGACAACCAGATCGATCAAAGCACGGGCACAATACGGCTTAAAGCGACTTTCCCCAACAGCGACAATCGGCTCTGGCCCGGCGAATTCGTCAATGCGCGTCTGCTGCTCACGACCCTGTCCGACGTCGTAACCGTACCGGCTGCGGTTGTGCAGCGGGGGCCAGGCGGAGCTTATGCCTACGTGATCAGGGCCGATCAAACCGTCGAGCAACGGCCGATCAAGGTGGGGCGGGTGCGGGACGACATCGCCGTAATTGAGGCAGGGCTTGGCGGCGGCGAGCACATCGTCATCGATGGACAGTACAAACTGCAGCCCGGAGTTCGCGTGGATCCGAGTTCGGTGGATGCGTCGAGCTCGGCCGCCAACGCGTCCTTGTGAGCGAGCGGGGTTCGTCCATGTCGCTGTCGACCCCCTTCATCGAGCGTCCGGTTGCCACGTCATTGTTGGGCGCCGGCATTCTGCTTGCGGGCCTCGTCGCTTATCCCCTGCTTCCCCTGGCGCCGCTGCCGCAAGTCGATTTCCCCACCATCGAGGTGACGGCAAATCTTCCCGGGGCGAACAGTGAGACGATGGCGATGTCCGTCACCACGCCCCTGGAGCGGCAATTCTCTCAGATTGCCGGGGTAACTGACATCACCTCGACTAGCGCACTCGGCACGACCTCCATCACCATTCAATTCGACCTCAGCCGCAGCATCGACGCTGCCGCGCAAGACGTCCAGGCAGCCATCAACGCGGCCGCAGGACAATTGCCGAAAAATCTGCCGACGCCGCCAATCTACCGCAAAGTGAATCCATCCGACGTGCCGATCCTGGTGATGGGAGTCAATTCGGCCACCCGACCGCCCACGGTGGTGCATGACTATGCGGACACCGTTCTCGCCCAGCAGATCTCGCGAATTTCCGGGGTCGCAGAAGTTGCAATCGTAGGCGCACAGAAGCCCGCCGTGCGCGTTCAGATCGACCCCGCGAAGATTGCGTCGCTTGGAATCAGCCTCGAGGACGTGCGCACGGTGCTGGCGGCCTCGACGGCGAATGCCCCGAAGGGCAGCTTCGATGGTCCTGCCCGCAGCGCCTCGATCTACGCCAACGATCAACTGCTGCAGGCCGAAACGTATCAGGATGTCATTGTCGCCTACCGGAACGGCTCAGCGGTGCGCATCCGCGACATCGGCACCGCGATCAACGGTCCGGAGGATACGCGGGTGGCCGCCTGGCAGAACAATAGGCCGGGAATACAGCTCATCGTCTTCAAGCAGGCCGGTGCCAATGTCATCGATACGGTGGATCGCATTCGCGCCACTCTGCCACGGCTGCAAGCCGCCATGCCACCGGGGATCGATGTCACCATCCTCATCGATCGCACCCAGACGATCCGCGCCGCGGTCAAGGACGTCCAGGTGACAATGGCGGTGGCGATCGGCCTGGTGATGCTGGTTGTCTTCCTGTTTTTGCGCAGCGTGCGGGCCACGATGATCCCGAGCATCACCATGCTGATGTCGTTGGTCGGAACGTTCGCCGTGATGCACCTTTTCGGCTACAGCATTGATAACTTGTCAGTGATGGGGTTGACGATCGCGATAGGCTTCGTCATCGACGACGCGATCGTGATGCTCGAGAACATCTACCGTCGTGTGGAGTCGGGAATAAGTCCGTTGGAAGCCGCGCTGCAGGGAGCCGGGGAGATCGGCTTTACGGTCATTTCGATCAGCCTGTCGCTCGTTGCCGTCTTCATTCCGCTCCTCCTTATGGGAGGGATGGTCGGCCGTCTATTTCGCGAGTTCTCAGTGACCATCACGGTCGCCGTCCTGCTCTCGGCGGCCCTGTCACTGACGCTGACGCCGGCGATGTGTGCCCAGTTCCTTCGCGAACCGAGGGACGTGCGGCGCGCCCAGCTCTACTGGACTGCGGGAGCGGTTTTCGACGCGATGCTCAAGGGATATGAGCGCGGGCTGAAATGGGTGCTGCAGCACCAACGGCTGACGTTGGGTGTGCTGCTGCTCGTGATCGTAGCCAACTTCTACCTTTACCTGGCTATCCCGAAGGGTCTGTTGCCGCAGCAGGACACCGGTTTCATCTTCGGCGCCTCCGAGGCAGCACAGGATATTTCGTTTAGCGCCATGGCCCAACGGCAGCTGGCGCTTGCCAAGATCGTCTCAGCGGATCCCGATGTAGCGAACTTCGCTGCCGCCGTGGGAGCAACGGGCGGCGCGCAGACGACCAACACCGGCCGGTTCTGGATCGGGCTCCGCCCCCACAGCGAGCGTCAGCATTCATCGGCCGATATCATCAGTCGACTGCGGCCACAGCTTGCGAAGGTCGAGGGAATCAGCCTGTTCCTGCAAACGGCGCAGGACGTCAAGGTGGGCGGTCGCTTTGCGCGCGCGCAATACCAATACACGCTGCAGGACGCGAATCTTGACGAGCTGAACGAGTGGGCACCGCGGATCCTGGAGAAGCTCAAATCGCTTCCGCAGCTTCAGGACGTAGCCAGCGACCAGCAGACGAATGCCGCAACCGTGACGATGACGATCGACCGCGATATCGCGAGCCGGTTCGGCATCCAGTCGCAAGTCATCGACGATACGCTCTACGATGCCTTTGGGCAGAGGCAGGTCGCACAATACTTTACTCAGCTGAGCCAATACCACGTTGTGCTCGAGGTGGACCCTAAACTGCAGGCGAATCCGGCGACATTTGAGAAAATCCATGTCAGGTCCCCCATTACCGGCCAACAGGTGCCGCTCAGCAGCTTCATACGAGTCGATACGACAAAGACCGGATATCTGTCGATCAACCATCAGGGTCAGTTTCCATCGGTGACTCTCTCCTTCAACTTGGCTCCGGGAGTCGCGCTCGGTCAGGCGATCGAAGCGATCCAAGACGTCGAGAGGCAGATCGCCAAGCCGGTAAGCCTGGTCGCGACATTCCAGGGCTCGGCCCAGGTATTCCAATCATCGCTGGCGACGCAGCCGTACCTGATCGCGGCGGTCATTGTCGTGCTCTATCTTGTCCTGGGCATCCTTTATGAGAGCTACATTCATCCGATAACGGTCCTTTCGACCTTGCCTTCTGCCGGTTTCGGCGCACTTTTGCTGCTGATGGGCTTCGGCCAGGAGTTCAACATTATCGTGCTGATTGGCATTATCCTGCTGATGGGTATCGCCAAGAAGAACGCCATCATGATGATCGACTTTGCGCTGGTGGCGGAGCGGCGAGATGGGCTTTCCCCCGAACAGTCGATCTACCAGGCGTGCCTCCAGCGTTTCCGCCCGATCATGATGACAACCATGACGACGCTTCTGAGCGCGCTGCCGCTGATGCTGGACCACGGGGTTGGCTCCGAGTTCCGTCGGCCGCTGGGATTTGCCGTCGTCGGCGGATTGCTGGTTAGCCAGGCGCTTACCCTCTACACGACGCCGATCGTTTATTTGTATATGAGCCGGCTTGGTACCTGGCGTGCCCACGATCGCCAATCCGCTCGGCCATCGAACCTGTCGATCACGAAGAGGATGGCAGGGTTGGAAGCGTCCGCGCGAGCCGACTGAACGGCAGAGACGCAGAGCGACCGAGCTTTTCCGACAGCCAACGGCAACGGCGGCGCTGATGCCCATCGTCCGTCCTGTTCGCTGCAAAAAAATAGTGACGTTGTGCGTTAAGGCACATTCTTGCATCGGCTGACAGCCTATCCTTCCGAACCGCTTGCGCGCGTGTCTTGCCGAGCCGGCCGAAACGGTTGCGCGCAGCGCCGCGGAGGACGGAGGCCGCGGGCAGCCGATTGCACAACGGAGTTGTACTAAATGAGCACACCAGACATCGAGCACGACAGGCTTGTTAGAGGGAAGGCACCGGTCGATCGGGCCTTTTTGGCCAGTTCAGCATGGAACTACGGTGCCCTGTTCGCGGGCATCCTCGTGCTGGCCATGGCGACGACCGCGCTCGGCAATTTCGTCCTCAACCCGCTGACCTACAGCCGGGCACAGCAGGTCGCAGCCGCCGATGCCTTGGCGGCGGGGCACAATATCGCCATTGCGGATTCCAATATCGACTGGCGCGCCTTGCGCCGGGAAAACATCGCCCGACTGGGCGAAACGCCTGACATCGTGATTTTCGGCGGCAGTCGCTGGCAGGAGGCATCAAGCGATGTAGCGCCCGGGCAGAAGCTCTACAACGCCTTCGTTTCCAATGACCACTTCGAAGACATGATGGCGATCACTGAGCTGCTGTACGCCAACCATCGCCTGCCGAAGACGCTGGTACTGAGCGTGCGGTTCTCCACTTTCGAATATCTCGACCGCCGAGGCGCCTGGTGGTGGAAGACCTTTGCACCCGAATATCGCGCAATGGCGAAGCGCCTCGGGGTTACCCCGCATCCCTGGTACGACACGATTGCCGCCGGCAAGTGGGCCCATCTCCTGTCGCTTGATGCCCTGCTCGGCAAGCTCGAGCAATATCGGGATCGTCAGACCCTGTGGCGGGTTACGGACGCCTTGTCGGATGGCACCCTCGACGTTGTCGGATCGGACGGAGCGTTGCGTTTTTCCGAGGCGCGTCTCGCAACGGAGACGGCCGATTACGCCCGGCGAAACGCGACGACCATGGCGGCGCTGCATCGTACCACGCGGCTGAAGGTCGATCCGGCGCTGGTTGTGCAACTCGGCGATTTGATCGCATTCGTCAAGCGGCAGGGCGTTAAGATCGTCTTTGCCCAGACCCCGTTCCACCCCGTCTATTTCGCGGCGATTCAGGGCACGCCTTATCACGAGGACCTGCAACGAATTGAGGCCGAGCTCGACCGGGTGGCCACGACGGCAGGCGCGGCGGTCGTAGGCAGCTTCGATGCCGTGAAAGAAGGATGCGCCGAGGCCGATTACCGGGATTTCAACCACGCTCGCATGCAATGCCTCCGACGCATCGTTGCGCAGGCGCTCGCGCCCGGCACTTCGCACAGGCGGGGTTTACCATATGTTCTTTAACACCTACGAATTCATCTTTCTGTTCCTGCCGGCGGTCCTCGTCGGTTTTCTCTTCATTGCAACGCGCATTGGCCATTCCTGGGCGGTGGGCTGGCTTACGGTTGCCTCCCTGCTTTTCTACGCCAGCCTTGATGGTGCCAACGTATTCGTGCTCATCGCCTCGGCAATCGTTAACTTCGCTGTCGCCCGCAGCATCGACCGTTATCGCCACGCAAGCCGCGCCATGGCCGCGGCGATGATGTGGGTCGGCATTGCGCTCAACGTCTCGCTCTTTGTTTTTATTAAGTACCTTCGGCCTTGGGCGCAGCCTGGCGGTGACGCCGCAATTGTGCTCGGAATATCGTTCTTTACCGTTCAGCAGATCATCTATCTGGTCAACGCCTACGATCAGGACAGCGGCAGGCCCTCGATCGGGCAGTACCTATTGTTCACGACCTTCTTTCCCTACGTGGTCGCGGGCCCGATCGTCCGTAGGGACGAAGTGCTGCATCAGATGAAAGCCTTGTCCGCGCGCAGCGTCGGCAAGGTATTCGTCCCATCGGTGATGCTCTTTTCCATGGGCCTGTTCAAAAAGGTGGTGTTGGCCGACTCCATCGCTCCCGCTGTCGATCAGGTCTTCAATGCCGCCTATAGCGGGCTGGAGCTGCGAGCTTTCGATGCCTGGAGCGGCGCGCTGTTGTGCACGCTCCAGCTCTATTTCGATTTCTCCGGTTATTCGGACATGGCAGCCGGCCTTGCCGGACTGTTCGGAATCCATCTGCCGCGGAATTTTCACTCACCCTATAAGGCCCGTAGCATCATGGCGTTTTGGCAACGCTGGCACATGTCCATGACGCGCTTCTTGACCGATTTTATCTACCTGCCGCTCGCACTCGTCTTCATGCGCGTGATCGTGCGACGGCGGTTCCGTGGCCTGCCTCAGATCGCCCTGGGGATGGTCGTTCCCCTGGCGGTCACCTTTCTGGTAGCCGGCATGTGGCATGGCGGCGGCGAGAATTTCGTCGCGTTCGCTTTGATGATGGCGCTTGCTCTCGGGGCCAATTATGCCTGGCAGAAGCTGCAGCTCTGGTCGCCTCCCGGCATTCTTTGCTGGGCCCTTACCATGGCGGTCGTCATCCCTGGCATGATACTCAACCGCGCCGACAACCTGGACACTGCGCTGCGCGTGTTGCAGTCGATGCTGGGCTTGTCCGGGGGCGGGGCCGGTTTGCTCGACGTCCAATCGGCCCTGGCCTGGACCGGAATCCTCGGCGCCATCGTGCTGATGGCTCCCAATACCCACGAAATCTTGGCCAAGGTTCCGGTCGTCCTCGAAGGGCCGTGGGAGGTCGCGCCATTGCGGCGAGACCTCGCCCGGCTTCAGGAAAAATGGGCGCCGCTTCTCGCCGCCGTCGCGTTTGGTGCGTCCGTCGTGTCGCTTACCAAGGCGACGGAGTTCCTCTACTACCGCTTCTAGGCACCTTTCATTGACAAGGAGTCGCTCATGAATACCGCCGTGTTCTCCTTTGAGCGCCCGCTTCATCCGGATCTGGCAGAGGAGATCGAAAAGCAATCGATCTACGTCTCCGCCGGGTTGCGCCAGATGATCGCGTCGTCCGACCGAACCGAGCTGGTCGCTGAGTATGAGGGGGTCGACGAAGCCGCGCTGCGTGGCAGGGTCGAGCGCTTCATCGATACCATGCTGAAGGGCTTCCGGCCGGTCGAGTACAAGGTTATTCGCCGCCATCAGCGGCGACAGCGGATGCCATACGAAACCGATGTGTTCGCCAAGCTGGTGGACCGCGGCTGGGTGCTCGAGCTCGGCCCTGGTCAGGTCGCACTTGCTGGGCCGGCTCTGGCGCTGACCGCGGCGATCGAGCGGAAGGTGGCCGCCATCGGTCGGACACGGTTCGGTGCCGTCGAGCGTGCCTATCCGACTCTGATTCCGGCAAGCGCATTGGCGCGCTGCGGCTATCTGGATTCGTTCCCGCAGCACCTGTCCGTCGTCATGCATATGCATGAGGATTTCGATGCGTTGGACAGATTCCGGCGTTCCAACAGCGATCGCAAGCGGCTGAACGTGCCGGATGTGGCGGTCTTTGCCGACCCAAAAGCCTGCCTGTGTCCCGCCTTGTGCTATCACTGCTATCCGATCCTTGCCGGCCGACGGCTCGGCTCCCACGGCCACGTCGAGACTGCGATCGGCCGAGTCGCCCGCTACGAATCCACCAGCATGGTCGGACTCGATCGGCTTTGGGAATTCACCCAGCGCTCGATTATCTGGCTGGGGGAGGACGACTTTTGTCAAGAAAGGCGGGAACGCACCATCGATGTCGCAATGGAATTGGCGGAGGCTTGGGACATCGATTGCACCATCGAGACGGCCAGCGATCCGTTTTTCGCCTCCGTGGCCACGGCCAAAAGCTTCTGGCAGCGTGCTCAGGATCTGAAATTCGAGCTCAGGGTGCCGGTCGAGCCTGGCCCCAATGGCAAGCCCCGCACGGTGGCTGCGGCTTCCTTCAACCTGCACGGCCCCTTCTTCGGCAATGCATTCGACATCCGAAGCGAATCAGGAGAGGCTGCCTTCAGCGGCTGCGCATGCTGGGGCCTTGAGCGATGGGTCTTGGCAGTCTTCACGCAGCACGGTTTCGATATCACCCGCTGGCCAGTCGCGCTCCGCGCTGAAGTATCGGATGCCGACGCGTAAGATCGTGGCCGGCTTCGTCGTGGCGGACGACGCGCGCAAGTCCATGTGCCGGTGTTACTGGGAAGAGGGGGACATCGGCACACCGGTGGATACGCAGTATCAGCTGCAGGTGCTCGATGCCAATGCCGATGACGTCGCTCCGCCGGCTTCAGGGAAGAGGTCTTCGGAGTCGAAGGCGGCGGCGTCGTGCCCATGGAGTTGGACCCGCTCTCGACGTTCGACATCGACGGCCCTTGCGCAAGTGCGAACCAAGGCCAGTGACGGCCAGCAGTGGTGTGTTCACCGTGTATGTTCACGACGTCGACATCGACGTGGCCGTCGTGGCCCGCGACGCGCCCGATCTACGCGCGGCAATACGTGTTCCGCTGCCGGTAGATATTGATGACACACGGCCGATGTGATCGGTCAAATGAACCAGAGCGTGGCTCGTCCCAATTCAGATCGTGCCTATATATAGATAACGAAATCACCTATTCCCCGATCGCCGGAATTACGGGCAGAGTAAGCCCGCTAGCAGGATCGACTACTAAGGTCCTGAGGGAAAGGGGGGCCACCCAATACTGCTTGGCCCATAGACTACCATTGCGGGAAGGGGGCGCCCTGGCGTCCCCTTCTTGTTTGGTGACACGTGCGCCGGCCGGCAAAGCAGGATGTTATCGGCGTGCCGGCTTTTGTTTCGCACATCCAGGGCTGCTGCTCGCCGGCGCGCTTTCCAGCTGGAGCGATTGGGGCGCAGGTTTGAGACCGTATTGGACTGCGGACTGTTTCACACGTTCGACGGCGACGAGCGACCAGGATACGTGGCGAGTCTAGCGTCGGTGACCGAGCACGATAGAACCCTGTATGTGTTGTGCTTCAGTGACGATGGTCCCGATACTGGCCCGCCCCCCATCAGTCAGGAAGAGCTGAGAGCGGCGTTCAACCCCGGCAATGGATGGAATGTCGCCTCCATCGAACCGGACCGGATTCAGACGAGATACCACGACCACGGCGCACCGGCCGGGTTTGCGACAATCAAACGGATCTAGAGTGCGGCGTTTGGGCCGGCGTCCGGCAATGCTTTCATCTCGGGCGAGACACCAGAGCGGGCAGCCGACCGGGCCGAGGTCGAGGCCCGCAACGCGCACGTCATTCGAGCGGCAGAAGCGCCGAAATCTCCCACGCCGACCATTGGCGAACGGCGCGGTGGCACCACCGATTTTCATCTCGACGCGGATCGCTTTCACCTTCAACGCCTCGACGCCTTCGCCTACCGCTTCGCCGACCTGAGCTGCCGCTGCCAACGCGCGCACCCAGTGGGAGGCCGATAGTTGACAGCGTCGTGCCACCCTGGCACGTGATCAGATTGTCCTACGTACGACCTGTTGCCGAATCGGACGCAGTTGATGAGCTTGCTCCTATGAACCCGATCATGGCTGCAGGAGAGAACATTCAAGTTCGATCGCTACATCCGTCCGATGTCGAGGTCACAAACGATCTGCTCCGCCAGCTTGGTTATGATATGCCGATCAAGGAATTGGCAGCTCGGATTGCACGGGTTTTGGACGCCGAGGCTCATTTTGCTGCGGTGGCCGAGCAAGCAGCGAACGTCGTCGGCTTAATTCATGTTTATGAACGGCCTGCTCTGGAAAAGCCGTGTCAGGCGGTTGTTCAGTCCCCTCATTGTCGACAGAGATCTCCGCGGGACCGGCGTCGGAACGCTGCTGATGGCTTCGGCCGAAACATGGGCTCGGCGAAAGGGATTGACGCATATGGTCCTTCACACCCGCGTAGAGCGAGACGATGCCCGTGCCTTTTACGAGCACCTCGGTTATCACGCGGACGCCACCTCCCATCTCATGATCAAGGCACTTGAGTGCATTTAGTGCTGGCTTCCGAAGGGAGAATTCTTGAACAGGCTAACGCATTCGCACATCCAAAAAACCACGCCCCAGCCTAGATGCACGAGCGCGCGCCCGTCACCAACGTTGCAATCGGCTCAGCGGATATAGCACAGCATCAGGGCGGGTACCGAAAGCATCGTTCCATCGCTCTTTGGGCAACCACTAGGCGTTTCCCTAGTGTGATGCCGCTTCTTGTCGATTCTCTATCCCGCCTACGCGGAACGACTGGCGCGCCTCACACCGCCACGAACGGGCCGGGCCGTGCCTTGTGCCCGGCCGGCAGCAGGTGGAAGAAGTGGCGCGGCGGCTCGTAGTGCTCGGCTGCCGTCGCCGGCTCCAGAAATTTGGTGCCGCACAGATCGGCGCGCACGAAGAAGGCGTTCACCCCGGCGACCGAGCAGCCGACCAGGCGGTAGCCCTTGTCACCGCCCAGGCGCGTGAGCGCTTCCAGGCTCGCGCCGTAGAAATTGGATCCGTCCCAGCTGCCCTCCGGGTCGTACGGGACCGTGAGCGACAGCGGCGGCCGCAAGCTCGCATTGTATTCGATCACCACTGCGCGCGGCCGCGCGGTGATGGCCTTCCATACCCAGTAGTCGTTGTAGTCGATGTCGATGCCGAGGAGGTCGATCTCGCCGTCGAACCCCGCATCGGCGAGCAGCCCGTCGATGTTCTCGGCGGTCACCCGGCTTTGCCGGAGCGTGAGCCGGCCATCCTGCAGGAAGGGCGCGAAGCGGCGGCGGATGGCCGCCACGCTGTCCGGCTTCGCTTCGATCCATAGGCCGCGCCAGCCCTCGATCAGCAGCTTGACGCTGTTGCACTCGACGCCGGCCTCGACCCCGAACTCCACGAAGGTGCGGTTGGTGACGCCGATGCGACGAAAGACTTCCTGGATGATGCCGTCCTCGTCGTTCTGCGAGTACAGCTTGAAGCCGTAGCGCAGCAGGCGCCTGGGATCGGCGTGGCGCGGTTTCGCCATCTCCTCGTCCCAGGCGCGCAGCACCTGAAGCTGCAGCGCATAGTCGGCGCGGTCGGGGATCGGAACGGGGTCGCTCGGTTCCACCATGGCGGCAACTTACAGGCCTCCGGTCGCGTCAAGCTCGGCGTCGTGTGCGCAGCAGGACGGGCGCGAAGGCGCTTCCCGCCGCCTCCGCCTGCCTGTTACAGTCCAGGCGGCTGCGGTCGCGCCAGCACGCGCACGGTCGATCACGAAAACACGAATGCCAACGGGAGGACAAGCATGACTCACCTGCGATCAACGTTGCTCGGCCGATGCGCCTGCTGTGCGCAGCCCGTCAGCCTGAGCCGCCGCGGCTTCGTCGCCGGCGGCGCCGCGCTCGCCTTCGCGGCCACCGCCGCGCCCGGCGTCAGGGCCGTGGCGCAGAGCAAGGCGCATCGCATCGACGTGCATCA
>Ga0126376_10000750_pt1 | contig 16532 bp, 13 predicted proteins | sample PanSoiMetPlot_15_FD_92760 | JGI IMG/M metagenome (GOLD analysis project Ga0126376, IMG submission 92760) | Tropical forest soil microbial communities from Panama - MetaG Plot_15 | ecosystem: Environmental > Terrestrial > Soil > Tropical forest > Bulk soil | place: Panama | collected 2016-02-17
AGATGCTCGTTGCTGAAACTGGCTCCATATGTTCCAAGATTGCGCCAAAGCTCGTCGACGTCTTTGTTTGTCTTGGGAAGATAGTCGGAGTATTCAATCTCCGCATCTTCCATTCTGCGCAGCTTGTGAATCGTGAGCTGATAGCGGCTCGAATACTTGTTAATGAGGCCGCGAACTTTAATGAAGTCGTCCTGTTCGAACTTATCGACCGCATCATTGACGTTGTCCCACATCTTGGCGTCGATGTGACCGGAGCGGTCGCAGAGCGTGAGCGCGAGATAGATTTCGCCGCTCTTTTTCGGCTTAATTTGTTTGGATGAAACGAGAAACGATGAGGTAATTACCTGATTTTCCTGGGTGGCTGCGTCTTTGACGAAGAACTGCTTCATGAGCTGGGTCCGGACGAAGCGATTCTACTTCAGGAGCATCTATAAGCAATAAGCGATTAGCACTTAGCTAACGCTGACTTGCAGACACCGCGAGGGCTGTCGGTTTTGGCTGTATTGTTTATTGCTATTTCTTCACAGAATCCCGAGCTTCTTTTTCTTCTTCTCTTTCTTCGACGAATTCGTGTCGGTAGAAGCTGCAGTGTAGATCGGCTTTGTCTGGTTCGGACTGGCGCCCGAATCTGTGAAGCCAGGTTTGATGTCGATGTAAGCCTCTTCGCGAAGCTTTGTAAGATACGTCCGCAACGCCGGTTGCAATTTCTGGTAGTAAATCGCTTCCTGGATGCGCCCCTCTACCTGCTTCAGTGGTGCAATTCCAGACTGGGTGTGCTCGTTCACCTTCAAGATTACAAAGCCCTGCTTTGTGCGGATCACGTCAGAAACTTCGCCCGGCTTTAACTTGTTAAAGGTGAGCTCCTCCAATTCCCTGGCAAGAGTTCCGCGTTTGAATTGACCTAGTTCTCCACCGGTATCCGCAGTCGGTCCTTCTGAAGATTTCTTTGCTACATCTTCGAATTTGCTGCCGCCTTTTATGCTCGCCAGCAATTGCTTGGCTTTCTCTTCTGCGGCAGCAATCTTTCCAGGATCCTCTGGCGGCGGTGGCGCATTGGGATCGACATTTACGTTCTCGCTGCCGGTCGCAACAAGAATCTCGGATAAGTCAACGTACTCCGGCTGCTCCAAGTCGGCCTTATGGGCGTTGTAGTAGTCCTCAACCTCTTTTTGCGTGATCTGGATACGAGGAGCGACTTCGTGGCTGATCACTTGCTGAGTAACGATTTGGTTGCGGATACCTGCCTTGAAGTCTTCGAATGAAACTCCCTGTTTCTGCGCTTCCTTCTCGAGATCGTCCATGCTCTCGAGTTTGAGCTGTTTGCGGAGATCGTCGAGGCGCTTGACCAACTCAGTGTCGCCGGTGATGCTGAGATCCTTGCCTTTGGACAGCAGCAGTTGTTGATCGATCAGATCGCGGAGCACATCCTTTTCTTTCTCCTTGGCACGAGGCTCGGTCGACGGAATGTTCTGTTGCTTCAACTCCTGCTGCAGGTCCTCGCGGCTCGTCGCGAGCTCGGATCGTGTGATGATGGAGTTGTTAACACGGGCGATGATCTCCTCGATCACGGTGTCGGCCGCAACGGAGCCGGCCAATAGGAACATCGTCAAAAGACTGAGCATTGACTTGTGTTTCATGGAAGTAGCTAGCCTCTATTCTACCTCTCCGGCGTAAGGACCTCCGTGACTTCTGGGAGCCGCTTTTCACGTGATAACCTCAAGCACATGTCGGCCCCGGATTCACGGTTTGTTCGCGCCTGCCGCAGGCAGGCGGTGGACGTAACCCCAGTCTGGCTCATGCGTCAGGCAGGGCGATACATGCCCGAGTACCGAAAAGTACGCAGGCAGCACACAATCCTGGAGATTTGCAAGAATCCGGAACTCGCGGCCGAGGTCACCATTACCGCAGCGGAACGCCTTGGGGTCGACGCGGCCATTATCTTTGCCGATCTGCTGCTACCGCTCGAAGTAATGGGTTTCGAGTTTGAGTTTGCTGAGCGTGAAGGACCTAAAATTCACAACCCGCTGCGGGACGCGAATGGAATCGCGCAGCTCAAGACCGATCGTGCCTCAGAATTGGCCTACGTAGCGGAGTCCGTGCAGCTGGTGGCGCGACATTTCGGTACAAGCTTGCCTGTGATTGGTTTTTGTGGCGCTCCCTTCACACTTGCGAGTTACATGATCGAAGGCCATGGATCACGCAATTACGTAGAGAGTAAACGCTTGATGTATCACGATCCTGAAGCGTGGGATGAGCTCATGCGACGCATTTCCCGGGTGCTGGTGCAATACGCCACCGAACAGGCCAAAGCTGGAGCCGACGCACTGCAAGTCTTCGATAGCTGGGTGGGATGCCTCTCCCCGGCAGACTTCACTCGCTTCGTCCTACCGCATACCAAGGCACTGGTTGCTGAGCTGAAAGCAACCGGAGTACCGATTATTTATTTTGGAACCGATACTGCCACACTTCTGCCTTCAATAAAGCAGACACGCGCCGAGGTCATAGGAGTGGACTGGCGCATTCCGATCAATGACGCTTTCGAAATGTTGGGCGATAACTTCGCCGTCCAGGGCAATCTCGATCCAGCGGCACTCTTTGCACCGGAGGTTGAAGTGCGACGCCAAGTTCGCGATGTGTTGGATCGTGCTGCGGGCCGAGCGGGGCATGTGTTCAATCTAGGTCACGGAATACTGCCGGATACGCCCGTTGAGAATGTGATTGCTCTGGTCGAGGAAGTCCGTGCTTACAGCGCAAAGCGCAGCCGTGCGCCAGCGCGGAGCGTGACGTTCTGATATGAAAACGGCTGTCCTCCTTCTTGCTCACGGAACTCCGGACAACATTTCTGAAATCCCCGAGTACATGCGCAACGTCACCGGAGGGCGGCCAATTCCCGATTCGGTCATCGAAGAAGTCTCTCATCGCTATGGCCTGATTGGGCATTCTCCTTTGACGGAAATCACGATGCGTCAGGCGGCGATGCTGTCGGAAGCCTTGTCGATGCCGGTCTATGTGGGCATGCGCAATTGGAAGCCGTACATCGCCGACACACTAAGAGGTATGCGAGCCGATGGCGTGACTCAAGTCGTGACGCTCTGCCTGGCCCCGCAAAATTCGCGCACTAGCGTTGGTCTCTACCGCAACGCGGCCTTCAAAGAAGCCGCAGGAATGGCGATCGAATTCGTCGATTCGTGGCATGATCACCCTCGGCTGATCGAGGCGTTTGCAGAGCGTCTGCAAACAGCTCTGGCTAACATCGGAAGGGGCACGATGGTCGTTTTCACCGCCCACAGCGTCCCCAGCCGGACGATCACGGATGGCGATCCCTACGAGCAACAGGCAAAGGAAACCGGGGCGTTAGTGGCGCGGGACGCTAGTTTGCCTGATTCACAATGGGTATTTGCGTTTCAGAGCCAAGGAATGTCTGGAGGGCCGTGGATCGGTCCAACGGTAGAAGAAACCCTACGCTCTCTCAAAGATCAAGGCTATTCAAGCATTCTGATCCAACCTGTCGGATTCGTATGCGATCACGTAGAAGTGCTCTATGACATCGATATTGGATTCCGCAACTTCGGTTCCCAGATCGGCATCGAGACTTCGCGAACTGAATCGTTGAACGATTCGCCAACCTTCATCTCCGCACTGGCTGACCTGGTAAGAAGGCGGCTCAAGCGGCATGCGGCAGGTGCCGTTTACATTTCGGCCAGCCCTTGAGCGCTTATCTTGAGCGCTTATAGGGACGCAGCATTCTGCGCCTCTGGAATGCTGCTGCTCAAGTGACGGCGCTAGTCGAAAAATTAAGGCCGCCATCTCTGGCGGCCTTCTACATTTGGGGAGAAGAGCTGCTAATCCTGATCGTTGCTGGCGCGCTTCCAGTTCATGATCTCCCCCAAAGTCGTGGTGGAGCTCGAAACCGGCTGCTTGTAGGCCTCAACGTCCGCGCGACTGGCTTCTTCGCCGACTGCGCGCAGGCTGAGTCCGACCTTCTTCTCTTCCGGATTCATCTTGATGATCTTGAAATCATGCTCCTGTCCGGGTTCGAGCTTGATCGGAGTACCGTGTGAGTCGGTCGCCTCAGAGTTGTGGCAAAGGCCTTCAACGCCTTCGGAGATTTCGACAAACGCTCCGAACTGCGCCGTCCGCAGCACTTTGCCGTGAACCACATCGCCGAGACGATGAGAAGCGAAGAACGTCTCCCACACATCCGGCTGCATCTGCTTAATGCCGAGCGACAAGCGGCGATGCTCCGGCTCGATCGCCAGCACCTGCGCCTTCACCTTCTCGCCTTTCTTCAGAACTTCAGAAGGATGCTTTACGCGTTTGGTCCAGCTCAGGTTGCTGACATGCACCAGACCATCGATGCCGTCCTCAATCTCGATGAAGGCGCCGAAGTCGGTCAGGTTGCGAACCTTTCCTTCGACAACGCTGCCGACGGGATATTTCTCGTGCAGCTGCTCCCATGGATTCTGTTCGAGCTGTTTGAGTCCGAGAGAGATGCGCCGCTCCGTCGGATTCACGTTGAGAACGACGGTCTCGACTTCATCTCCGGGCTTCACGATCTTCGACGGATGTTTCATCCGCTTCGACCAAGTCATTTCACTGACGTGAACAAGGCCTTCGATTCCCTGTTCCAGCTCGACGAAAGCACCGTAGTCGGTAACGCTCAGAACGCGTCCTTTAACATGTGCACCAACGGGATAGCGCTCGGCAGCATCGAGCCAAGGATCAGGCGTAAGCTGCTTGAAACCAAGCGAAACCCGCTGCTTGTCTTTATCGAACTTCAGCACTTTCACGTGGATCTCGTCGCCCACGTTCACCAGATCCCGAGGATGCGTCAGGCGTCCCCATGACATATCGGTAATGTGCAGCAGACCATCGAGGCCGCCCAAGTCGACGAAGGCGCCGTAGTCAGTAAGGTTCTTCACCGTTCCGGTGAGAACCGCGCCCTCTTCAAGGTGCTCAAGGGTCTTGGAGCGCTTTTCCGCCTGCTCCTCTTCGAGCAGTTGCTTGCGCGAAACGACGATGTTGCCGCGCTTCTTGTTCAACTTGATCACGCGGACATCGATCTCGTGGCCTTTATAGCCGTCTAGATTGCGTACTGGCTTGAGATCAACCTGAGAACCCGGCAGGAAGGCGCGAACGCCACCTACATCCACCGACAGGCCGCCCTTCACGCGATCAACAACGAAACCCTTGATCGTGCTCTTATCGTTGTAGGCCTTCTCAATGTCGTCCCAAACCCGGACACGCGCTGCCTTCTCGTGAGAAAGCAGGACGTAGCCTTCCTCCGTCTCACCGCGATCGATCACCACATCGATGCTGTCGCCGGGCTTGAAGCGCGGCTGGCCGTCGCGACCAATGACTTGGGCGATCGGCACCATGCCTTCGGACTTAAATCCGACGTCGACGACAACATACTTGTCGGTTAGCTTTACCACTGTCCCTTTTTGAATATGGTCCTCAGCGGGAGCGGCAGCTTCCGCAGCCGATTGCTCGGCCTCAAAGCTCTCGAGGGCAGCGGCAAAGTCCATCTCCTCGCGCGGAGACTCAGGTGCGTGGTGAGCGCCGGTCTCGTGCTCGGGAGTGGATGATTGTGGGTTTTCGGTGGCTAGTGCGGTGGATTCAACAGTTTCGGTAGTCAGGGCTGTATTCTCGTGATTGGAATTTTGCGAGCGTCCAGAATGCGCGGTTGCTGGCTCGGTCTCGTGGGAGGAATTCTGCGTGTTTGCAGAGCCCTCTTCGACGATAGGGTTCAGGTCGCGGGCTGTGCTCTCTTCGAACAACATGGTCCTTCTCGCTCACGCCACGGGAATCGTCCCGAAGAGACAGAGGGTGGTACCCCGGCTGCCCGCATGAGCGGACTGATGGCTGCATAAGCTCTCTTTGTGTGTGGGCCCGTTCGGGCTAGAGGAAACTCTGCGGCCGGATCAACGAACAACGCTTCCGCTGCTCGTCGATGTTCTGACTATAGCAATCGCTCGGAGACAGTGTCAAACTCCGCAAACTCAAGTTGAATATCGAGTTACTGCCATTTCGTCTGGCGCAAGGACCGCATCTTCGGAGGTCGTCGTAGAGATTCAGCATGCTGTGTCATTACCAAGCTGCCGGGGCCCAAAGAGACCAACTCATCTATACTTTCCGCTTCCATGGACTACCTCTGGACTCCCTGGCGTTATGCCTACATCACTGGCGCGAAGGAAGCCCAGGGCTGCGTCTTTTGCCACAGCAAAGACGCGCAGGATGACCGCAAGGCCGGGATCGTCCATCGCGGGGAACATTGCTATATCTGCCTGAACGCCTTTCCCTACACCTCGGGGCATGTAATGGTGATTCCATACGAGCATCTCGATGAACTCAAAAAACTTCCCCAAGAGGCGGCGCGCGAGATGATGGACTTGTGCCAACGCACCGAGACTGTCTTGCGCAACTTGTACCATCCAGACGGTATCAATTTGGGAATGAATATTGGATCCGCCGCCGGAGCGGGAATAGCCGGGCACGTTCATATGCACGTGCTTCCGCGCTGGATCGCCGATGCAAACTTCATGACGGTCGTCGGCGAGACAAGAGTGCTGCCAGAGGTGCTCGAAGTAACGTGGGAACGGATGAAGCAGGAGTTTGAAAGGCAGCAGTAGGCAGCAATTAGCGATTAAGCAATCAGCTACGTCGCTGCGATTTAGCTAATCGCTAATTGCCCTTTCACGCAAACACTTCCTTCAGTCGCCCTGTATCTACGTCGTATACAAACCCGCGAACGGTGATCTCTTTCTTTACCCACGGGTGAGATTTCAGCTTCTCGAGCTGTTTGCGAACATTTTCTTCCGGCTTCTTGAACGCGTAGAAACGCTCGGGAGAGAGACTTGCGGTTCCGGCGTGCCGTTCAATCATTCCGCGCAGTTCCTCTTCAGTGGAGCGCATGAGGCCGCAGTCTGTGTGATTGATCACCATGAACTCCTCGGTCCCGAGTAAGTAATGAGAAATCAAAAGTGAGCGCAAAGCATCTTCCGTGACGATTCCCCCGGCGTTGCGAATGATATGCGCATCGCCATAATCGAGTCCGAGAGTTGCCTTTGTGAGACGAGTGTCCATGCATGTAACCACAGCGAGGCGGCGCGTCGGCCGTGGAGAAAGATGGCGTGCTGTGTGCTTCTGTGCGTACTTCTCATTGGCTAGCAGGACTTCGTCGATCGTGGACATGGTTCCTTTTTGTACTGGGGTCACTTCTTCTCTTTTCCTCGCGCTTTGATCCAAATCGGCGTTCCTTCAAACCCGAAAGCGCGCCGAATTTGGTTCTCGAGGAAGCGCTGATATGAGAAATGCAGCTTCCCGGGACGATTCGTGAATGCCACGAATGTCGGCGGCGACACTGAGACTTGAGTCAGGTACTGAATTCGCATCTTGTATCCGGGCGATGACGCGCGCTCAAAATCGACCGCTTTGAGAAAACGGTTCATCTCTCCCGTTGTGATTCGCTTACGTCGCTCTTGCGCAACACGCTGGACCGTGGAGAAGACGCGGTCTACATTCCTGCCGCTGGTTGCCGAAATGAACAGTACCGGCGCGTAGCTCAGATACTTCAGCACAGAGCGAAGCTGCTTCTCGAACAACGCCTGGTCAGCGGCCGGTTTCCCGTCCTGGCGCTGCGACCCAACCAGATCCCACTTGTTCACGACGATCACGACTGAGCGCCCACTCTCATGGGCGTATCCACCGATAGTCGCATCGAGTCCCGTGACTCCTTCGGTTGCATCGATCACCAGTAGAGCAACATCTGCGGCTTCGAGATGCTTGCGCGCCATCACGACTGAAAGCTTCTCCGCCATCAGTTTGGTTTTGCCCTTGCGGCGGATGCCCGCCGTGTCGATGAAGCGATAATGCCGTTCGTCACGCTCTACCAACTGATCCACAGCATCACGTGTAGTGCCTGCGATTGGAGAGACGATCGCTCTAGAGGTCCCCGTGAGCTGATTCAACAGCGTTGACTTGCCAACGTTAGGTCTGCCGATAATTGCGATTTTCGTCTCTGCCTCTTGTGGCCGAGGCGCACCTTTCTCCTCTTCCCCCTCGGAAGAGACAGCCGGCGACGGCTGTGTCACAGGTTGTTCTCCAGTCTCGGAGGAAGAAGGCATTAGCTCGAGAGCGCCATCCAGAAACTCCCCCACCCCGTTCCCATGCTCGGCTGAAACAGGAAAAACATTCCTAATTCCGAGCCTGCGAAATTCCTCCGCTCCAGCTTCCAGCTTCGGAGAATCGATCTTGTTGACCGCGAGCATCACAGGCTTGCCGCTGTGGATCAGCAAGCGCGCGAGTTCTATATCGGGAGAGGCCAATTCCGTTCGCCCATCCACCACCATCGCGATCACGTCTGCCTGTTCGAGCGCGACTCGCGCCTGCCGATAGATTTCCGCCGGTATCAGCGCCTTGTCATCCGGAATGATCCCGCCGGTATCGATGACTTCAACTTCTCGCCCATTCCATCGAGCCTTTCCATACAACCGATCACGGGTGATGCCTGGCTCATCTCCGACAATCGATCTGCGGCTGCCGATCAGGCGATTAAAGAGAGTGCTCTTGCATACGTTGGGACGGCTCACAATTGCCAGGACAGGCAGGTGCTTTCCCGCAGCAGGAGGCTCGGGCGTAAGCAGATTGGAAGGTGATTTTGGCAATGGCAGTCTCTGGAAGTGGATCCGGCCGCCCCCGGCCGGGTTTTCGCTGAAGTACACAGTGATGTTTTGCCGTGCATCACAGACGAGGGCGCCCGCGGCACAACATCAAGTTATTATAGAGACTCGCTCCGCGCTGCTCGTGCGCGGCCGGGCTCGCTTGTCTTCTGTTCCTCAAAATGCGATTGCGCCGCAGGCTGCGAAAGCTATAGGCTCGCTCTATTCATTCTTCGCCCCTGGCGGGGCGCTCTCCCGCTCCCATCCCGCTTACGAATTTCGGCGTGGACAACTCCAAATGGCCGAGGCGGTCGAGCAGGCGATTGCCGACAAACGACACCTGCTCGTCGAAGCCGGCACCGGAACGGGTAAGACGCTCGCCTATCTGCTACCGGCGATTCGTTCCCGCAAGCGCGTAATCGTCTCCACCGGAACGAAAAATCTCCAGGAGCAGCTCTTCTACAAAGATGTCCCCTTTCTGGAACAGGTGTTGTTCCCAAATGGCGAAGGTAAGCTGCGCGTCTGCTACATGAAGGGACGCAACAACTATCTCTGCCGCCAGAAGCTCTACGATCTCAAGAATCAGCCGATTCTGCGCGAACTCGCCGAGGTTGAGCAATACCGAGCAATTGCGGAATGGGAGCAGCATACAGAGACCGGAGATCGCGCGGAGATCGCGGGACTGCCCGAAGCCAGCGCTCTCTGGCACAAGATCGACGCCCGGTCAGACGCCTGCACCGGACAGAAGTGTCCACAGTTCGATCACTGTTTTATCACCGAGATGCGCCGGCGCGCGCTCGAAAGCGACATCGTGATCGTCAACCATCATCTGTTCTTTGCGGATCTGGCAATCAAACGCGCGGCGGAGGCAGCTCCCAATGCTGGAGTGCTGCCTGAGGCCGGAATTGCGATCTTCGACGAGGCACATGAGCTCGAGGAAGTCGCCGGCAGTTATTTCGGAGTATCGGTTAGTAATCTCCGTCTGGAGGAATTAGGGCGTGACGTCGAGACTACGCTTCGCCAGCGAAAGACCCTGCCTGTTTCCTTGTCGTTAGCTTGTGCTAATCTGCGCGAGCGCTCCCAATTCTTTTTTGGGCTGATTCCTCCCGGCGAAGGGCGATTTGCATTCACGAATCGCGAAGGATTTCTGGAAGAAAACGGCGATGAATACATCTCCGTGATAAACGCGCTCACTCGCTTGATGTCTGAGCTCGACCGCCTCGAGGAAAAGTCGGAAGAGATATTCCCCTTCATGCGCCGGGCTGAGGAACTGAAGGTTCAGCTCTCATTCATTCTGGAAGGGAAGGACCGAAACACCGTCTTTTGGATCGAGCGCCGCGGCGGCCTAGGACGCGGACGTTCAGGCTCTCGCATTGTCTCGCTCCAAGCGACTCCTATCGACGTCTCGCAGCTTCTGCGGCAGACACTGTTCGAAAATCTCGATACTGCGGTGTTGACCTCTGCGACGCTAGCCGTGAGCAATGGCTTCGATTACATCCAGCGGCGCCTCGGACTCGATCATGCCCGGTCGCTGATCGTGCCTTCCCATTTCGACTATTCGCGTCAGGCCGTGTTGTATGTCCCGCCCGACCTTCCCGATCCGCGTAGCGATCGGTTTGCCGGGCGCTCCGCGCAGGTGATGCGTCGCGTTCTCGAGATCACACATGGACGTGCTTTCTGCCTGTTCACCAGCTACTCGCAGATGCACGACATCTACGAGCGTCTGTTGGGCGAGCTCGAATACCCGATGCTCATTCAGGGCTCCGCTCCCAGAAGCGCACTGCTCGAAGAATTTCGGACCACGCCAAACGCGATCCTGTTTGCGACCTCCTCGTTCTGGCAAGGCGTCGATGTACAAGGCGAGCAGCTAAGCTGCGTGATCATCGATCGTCTACCATTTGCCGTGCCCAACGATCCCGTAGTCGCAGCCCGCGTTGCCGCGATCGCTGCAGATGGCGGCAACGCCTTCATGGAGTATCAGGTTCCGGGAGCGGTGATTACTTTGAAACAAGGCTTCGGGCGTCTCATTCGTTCGCTGCACGATCGCGGAGTGCTGCTGCTTTTGGACAATCGAATTCACCGGCAACGCTACGGGCGCGTATTTCTCGAGAGCCTTCCAACATACGGAGTGGCGAATGGTCTGGAAGACGTCGAAGAGTTCTTCTCGCGAAAGAACTAGCTTCATCGAAACGAATTCGGATCCGGGCCCCTCGCCGGGTTCCTCGTGATCCACGCACTCTCTTGGTAAAACAAAAACCCTGCCGAGGGCGTTTGGATCCACGTAACCCCTCAACTCGCCACTACAATTCCTCGAGTGAACTTCCTCACCAAAGTTCGCCTGCTCTGGACAGCCTGCATCGCGCTTTTCATCTCAGCCGTCGTGGGCTTGCGCTGGGGCGCGCAGATCAGCATCGCCATGCTCCCGGCAGCGCAGCGAGATGCGGCAGATCCCACTCTCCTACATAGCATCTGGGTTGCGCGCAGTATCTTCCTCTTTCTTGCCTCGGCTATGTGTGGTCTGCTTGGGATCTACTACAGCCTGCGCGCCAGCGAGCGCTGAGGGCGCCCGCTCAGGACCCGCATGAGATTCACGCGCTACAATAGAAATAAGTCCTCTTGATGGGCTGCGAACCGTCTTAATCGCCCAGATTCCGAGTTCCTGTTTTCTCTCTGCGAGGACACACCTGAGGAAGCATGTACGAAGTTACTGTCGAAGATAGCTTTGCCGCGGGCCACTACCTGCGCAATTATCGCGGTAAGTGCGAGAACCCGCACGGCCACAACTACAAGGTCCGAGTTACGCTGCAGGGACGCGAACTCGACGCCGCTGGTCTGCTGCTCGATTTCAAAGAACTCAAAATGGTCATGAAGCCGGTCATAGACCGCCTGGACCATCGCATGATTAATGATGTTGCGCCGTTCACGACGCTCAATCCATCGGCCGAGAATCTGGCAAAGTTTTTCTTCGAAGAAGCCAATGTCACTCTCAAGAGCTCAACCTCGGGTCGCGTCACCGTGAAGGAAGTAACAATCTGGGAAACGGATACGACGACGGCGCGATACTCGGAATAAGCGGTTTTTCAGAAGGTGGTTTGTGTCAGGGCATCGAGTTCTAGTCGTGCCGTGAAGGTCGTTTTTCTCCGGCTTTAGCTACTGTGCAAGGAGCAGCTAAGACCGTAGCGAGAATCGGAATAGGCTCTCGCATTAATTCGTAAATTATTCGACTTCGACCAAGCAAGGGCGGCGACTAAAGCCGGATCCAACTCGTATCGCCTGGCACGACTGAAAGTCAATGCCCTGACACGAAGCAAATACTGAACGCCTCAGCATGTACATCATAGAAATCTACAAATCTGTCCAGGGTGAGTCTTCCTACGCGGGCCTGCCTTGCATCTTCGTGCGCCTGGCGGGCTGCAACCTGCGCTGCACGTGGTGCGATAGCGAATACACCTTTACCGGCGGCTGCAAAATGTCCCTAGAGGAAATCATAGGGGAGGTAAGGAAGCTCGCTCCGGTGAAACTTGTCGAGATCACTGGCGGCGAACCGATGCTTCAGGAACGAGAAGTTGTGCCTCTGATGGAGAGATTGCTGAACGATGGTTACGAGGTTTTGATTGAAACCAGCGGGGAGCGCCCGCTAGAGTCGGTTCCCAAATCGGTCCATAAGATCGTGGACGTAAAGTGCCCGGGATCAGGCGAGGGTGGCAGCTTTCGCGTGGAAAATCTAGAAACGTTGACGAAGAATGATGAGGTCAAGTTCGTAATAGCAGATCGTGGAGACTACGAATTTGCCCGCGACTTCGTCCGCGAGCATGGGTTGGAATCACTTGTGGGAGATGTTCTTTTCTCTCCCGCCTTTCGCAAGGACGCTGGACCACCGCGTGACGCTTCCAACTGCCTGCTCGATCCCCGAGAACTGGTTGAGTGGATGTTGACTGATGGACTCCCCGTGCGACTCGGTCTCCAGATACACAAGTTCATCTGGGAGCCGATGATGAAGGGAGTCTGACGTCAGCGCTCTTTGTACATTCCGAAGCCGCGTTTTTCGGTGAGGAATCCCTAAAGTGCCATGCATTCTCGTGAAAGTAGGGGGAGCGATCCCCGGCTTGAAGCAAGCACCATGTTCGATTTACCTTTTTGTGTCGGTACCAGTGGGATCGAGCGATCAGCGCTGGACGAGAGTTGCTGTTATCGATGGGGTTGGGAGGAACTTATGAGACTCAAGACAGGCGCTATTGCTTTCGTGTTCGTTCTGCTTAGCGCAATCAGTGCGTTGGCGCAGACCACCACTATCAAAGGCACAGTCAAGGACGCAAACGGTGGCGTGCCTGGTCTGGGTGTGCAACTTAAGGATTCCGAGACTGGCCGCAAGTACAACCTGAAGACCGACAAGAAGGGCGAATTCTTCAGCATCGGGGTCTCTCCTGGAAAATATGACGTCTCTGTGAGCAAAGACGGAAAGGTTGTTTACACAACCAAGTTCCAGGTGTCGCTCAACATCGATGTGAATCAGCTCGACATCGATCTCACTCCGGCTCCGGCAGGGCAGGAAGCTGCTCAGCAGGCTCCTCCGCAAGGCCAGCAGCCTACACAACAACGTAAGCTGACCGAGGAAGAGAAGAAGCAGATTGAAGAGGTCAACAAGAAGAATGCCGAGATCCAGAAAGAGAACGCGAAGATCGGGAATCTCAATAATCTGCTCAAAGAAGCGCAGGCGGATATGACCGCCAAGAATTACGATGCCGCGGTTACCGTAATGGAGCAGGCTGCTCAGGCCGATAACGGTCAGCACGATCAGGTCTATGGTGTTCTTGGGGACGCGTACCTTGGCGCCAAAAAGTATCCAGAAGCGGTTACCGCTTACACCAAGGCGGTCGAGCTTGGCTCAACACAGACGCGCGCCAATTCAAAGCAGATGATCGCGTCTTATTACAACAACATGGGCCAGGCGTACGCCCGCACGAACAAGATTCCTGAATCAATTGACGCCTACAACAAAGCGGCTGAGGCGGATCCCACGCGCGCTTCGCAGTTCTACTACAACGAAGGTGCGGTGCTGACCAATACGGGAAAAGCAGACGACGCTAACGCGGCTTTCACGAAGTCGATCCAGGCTGATCCGAATCATGCTGATGCTTACTATCAGCGCGCCATTAATTCACTGCAGAAGGCGACCGTCGACAAGCAGGGAAAGATGACTGCTCCCCCGGGAACAGTCGATGACTTTAATAAGTATCTTGAACTGCAGCCGACCGGGCCGTACGCGGAGGGTGCGAAGCAGATGCTTGATACTCTTGGCGCAAAGGTCCAAACAGGTTTCAAGAAGAAATAGCTTCCGGGCGCCTACAATATTCAGGGCGGCCGTTTGGCCGCCCTTTTTTGATTCATGCCTGCGAGCAAAGCGGAAACCCGCATAGAGCGACTTCTCACCTTCGAGGAGGCGCGAGCTTGTCTCGGCTCTCAGGCGGAGCTGTTATGTAAACAGCCGCGAGAGCAAGAACAGGTACCGCTGCTCAATGCCCTCGGAAGAACTCTAGCGGAGCAAATCGTTGCGGATCGCGATTTCCCACCGTTTCCTCGCGCCACGCGTGATGGATTTGCAGTTCGCAGTGAGGATCTCGGGAAAATCCCCGCCGAACTCAAAGTGGTGGGGAAGATACGAGCTGGAGGTGTGCTTCCGGACGGTTTCACTCGGCTAAACAGGGGCCAAGCTGTCTCGATCATGACAGGGGCTCCCGTTCCCAGCGGAGCCGATGCAGTTGTGATGGTTGAGCACACACAGCGTCATGACGATTCGGTTCGATTGCTGCGGTCGGTAGCGGCTGGGGAGAACGTCGTCCCTCAAAGCAGTGAGGCTTGTGCTGGGGCCCTGCTAATTGAACGCGGGACTCGCATTGCACATTCCCACATTGCGTTGGCCGCTGCGGTTGGGAACTCGAAGCTGACTGTGTACTCTCGTCCGCGAATCGCCATCCTACCAACGGGAGATGAAATAGTCTCCGTCGACTCGCGCCCGGCCGATAACCAGATTCGAAACTCCAACAGCTTTTCGCTGGCAGCGCAGGTGATTGCTGCCGGAGGAGACCCGGTTCAGCTTCCGATCGCACCAGATGAGCCGCAGCGACTTCGCGAATTGATCGGACACGGACTCGAGGCTGATCTGTTGTTACTAAGTGGCGGTGTCTCTGCCGGCGAGTACGATCTCGTAGAAGACGCACTTTCAGATTTTTCTGCGGAATTCTTGTTCACTGGGGTGCAGATCCAACCGGGAAAGCCTCTGGTCTTCGGGCGAGCTCATACTCGGCGCGGCTCCAGTGAATGGACCTACTTCTTCGGACTTCCGGGAAATCCGATCTCTACAATGGTGACGTTCGAACTGTTCGCCAGCATTCTGGTTCAGGCTCTCTCTGGATCGTCATCGCAGTCTGGATTGCACGGAACTAAGGCGCGGCTTGGAAATGAAGTGCGCGTCAAAGCTGGATTAACGCGCTTCTTACCCGCGTGTTTGTCAGGAAATTGGGACGATCCGGAAGTTGATCCTTTGAAGTGGCAAGGTTCGGGAGACGTGTCGGCATTCGCGCGCGCAAATTGCCTGCTGGTGATCCCGCCGGATCGCGAATACTTCAATCCAGGTGAATGGATGACCGTTTTGCCTCTACAGAACTAATGCGCCGCACACTATCTCATTACGACAGCACCGGCCGCGCCAAGATGGTTGACGTGTCGGAGAAGTCGCCGACGAAGCGCGAGGCTGAGGCTTCAGCTTTCATTCGCATGTCACGCAAAGTAATCGTGGCTTTGCCGAAGAATCCCAAAGGGGATCCACTCGAGGTCGCTCGCTTCGCCGGCATCGCAGCCGCCAAGCGAACTTCGGACCTGATACCAATGTGTCATCCCCTGCCACTTACGTTCGTTGATGTGACCACTCGCATATGCGAGAATGGCGTCGCTATTACCTCAAAAGTAACTACTACCGCAATTACTGGTGTGGAGATGGAAGCGTTGGTAGCCGCAAGCGTAGCCGCTTTAACGGTCTACGATATGTGTAAGGCCTTAGACAAGGGCATCTCCATCGAGCACATTCAGCTGGAGAAGAAGTCGGGCGGTAAGAGCGGTGCATTCATTCGAGCGCCGCGAAAAACCGGCACACGAAGACTGTAAGAGTCGCGTATGGCGTCGAACATTCGCGTCCTGATTGTGGACGACAATCCGATGATTCTCGCCCTGCTCAAGCAGGCGGTTTCGTCGTTTGCGACCGTGAAGACAATCGCGAATGCGGCTGAGGCCCTTATGAACGTCGTCGAGTCGCCGCCCGACCTGCTGGTCACCGACTACTCGTTGCCAGAGCTGAATGGCAAACAGCTAATCGAAAAAATCCACGGACGGAGACAGACCGCTAAGCTTCCCGCCATCCTGATCGCAACGCGCAGCGAGATCACCGAACAGCTTCGTTCCATGCACGATCAGATAGAGGACGTGATTGAGAAGCCCTTCTTCACCAAGGAAATTGCTCGACGCATCAAGCGCGTAATCGACAAGATCTCTCTTGAAAAGATGGCGCGGGAAGCGCCCGGTGAGTCGGTGGTCCGTGGCAATCTGCAGCAGATGAATACCATGGATCTGTTCCAATCGCTGGAGCTCGGCCATAAGACCTGCCGCCTTACTCTCACCAACGCAGGTCAGCGCTGCGATCTCTACTTCAACGACGGGCAGATCAATCACGCCCTCTACGGAGGACTGCGCGGAGACGAGGCTGTTTTCAAAGTTCTCACCTGGACCGAAGGGCTCTTTGAGATCGATTTCAGCGGCAGCAGCTCAGAGCAGACCACCACGCGCTCGACACAAGCCCTGCTAATGGAAGGCTTGCGCCTG
>Ga0126376_10000751_pt1 | contig 16528 bp, 9 predicted proteins | sample PanSoiMetPlot_15_FD_92760 | JGI IMG/M metagenome (GOLD analysis project Ga0126376, IMG submission 92760) | Tropical forest soil microbial communities from Panama - MetaG Plot_15 | ecosystem: Environmental > Terrestrial > Soil > Tropical forest > Bulk soil | place: Panama | collected 2016-02-17
GTTTATCTGCCTAGGGTCGATGAGCCGCCCGAAGAATTGGCCAAGGCGGCGCGACCAGCTGAAAGGGCGCGTGGCAGCGAGACCATTCTTCTTGTGGAAGATGACGCTTCGGTGCGCGAATTGACTCGCGATATTCTGCAGGCACGCGGATACGAGATCCTTGTCGCGAGCAGTCCAAGCCAGGCCTTGGAACTCTGTAATCGTTACGATAGACAAATACACCTTGTCCTGACAGACCTAATCATGCCGGGAATGAACGGGGCAGAAATGGCGGATTTGATCACCAAGTTGCGGCCGGAAACGCAGGTGCTGTTCATGTCAGGGTATTCCGATAGTGCAGTCCTGCAAGAAGAAACTCGAGGCAAACAATTGAATTTCCTTCAGAAACCATTTAGTGCAAGCGTTCTTCACAAAAGGGTGCGAGAAACTCTGGACAGCCGCGCCAAGTAAGCTGAAACAAACTCAACTTGCTTCCTCCCCCCGGCTGAATTAGGTTTTGCTCCAGCCAATTTGAGCGGACAGCTGGAGGTTTTCTTGCCAAAAAGAGTTTTTGCGGCCTTGATTGCCTGTGCATGCGCGGTTTCTGCAACGTGTCAGCGACGGCCGGTGCTGCCGCAGATTGACCTGCCTCATCCTTATTACTATCGCGAACTTTATTTGCCGCAGTTGACGAGCGGGCCAAGCAGTTTGTCGTGGGCGCCGGATTCGAAAGAGCTTGTGTATTCGATGGCAGGCTCGCTTTGGCGTCAGAAGCTCGATTCGAAAGAAGCAGTGCAGCTTACGGATGGGCCGGGGTATGACTATCAGCCGGACTGGTCGCCGGACGGCAAGAGCGTAATCTACGCGTCGTACCGAAAGGATGCGATGGAGTTGTGGCTGCTCGATTTGGCCAGCGGAAAGACGACACAACTCACGACCGGGGGCGCAGTAAACGTTGAGCCTCGGTGGTCGCCGGATGGGAAGCGCATCGTTTTCGTTTCGACGCAGTACAACAAGCGATTTCACATTTTTCGCGCGGATGTGACCGATGGAAAGCTAGCGAATGTTCTACGATTGATTGGCGAAACGAAAAGCTCCTTGCCGCGCTACTACTACAGTGCGTACGACATGGAAATCAGTCCCGTATGGACGCGCGATGGCGCTGAAATTCTATTTGTTTCGAATCGCGGACACATTCAAGGCACAGGCGGTTTCTGGCGCATGAAAGCAGAACCTGGCTCGGAAGCCCGCGAAATTCATTACGAAGAAACGAATTGGAAAGCTCGGCCGGATTTTTCACCGGATGGTTCGCGCATGGTTTACAGCTCGTACCTGGGGGGCCAGTGGCACAACTTATGGTTAATGCCCTCAAATGGCGGCGACGCCTTCCCAATTTCCTATGGCGATTGGGACGAAACCAACATCCGCTGGTCACCGGACGGGCGGCTCTTGGCATTCATCTCAAATCGACCGCTGAATACGGAGATCGTCCTAAAGGAAGCGGCCGGAGGAGGCGCGGAAAGACTAGCTATTGAGACTCGGAAATCGACACGGGCTTCGGCTCGACTCATCGTCAAAGTAAGGGACGAGAAAGGCAAACGAATACCTGCCAGAATTTCGGTCACAGATCAGCAGGGACGGTTCTATGCACCGGCCGACGCACTAATCTATGCCGATGACGGGTTTGAAAAGGACGACGAGCCCTTTGAGGCGCACTATTTCTATGCATCGCCCTCGATTGACTCAATCATCGATGTTCCTCAGGAGTCAGTTACCGTGAGCGTTTCCAGAGGTTTTGAATACGAAGCACAGCATCGCGTTGCAAATGCCATAAGTGGTTCGAATGAACTTGCTTTCGAGCTCAAAAAACTTGATTGGGAGAATAAAGGGCAAACGCGGTGGGTAGGCGGAGACTTGCATGTTCATATGAATTATGGAGGCACGTACCGGAGCAAGCGTGAGTTTCTCTTGGAGAGGGCAGAGGCCGAAGGCCTGCAAATAGTGAATAACCTCGTGGTGAACAAAGAGCAGCGCTTTCCAGACATCGGCTCTGCACGCTTCGGCGAAATATTAAAACATTTTTCGGAGGATGCGGAAGTGGTTCTCGGCCAGGAATTTCACACGAGCTATTGGGGCCATCGCGGAATCCTAAGGCTGAAAGACCATTTGGTTTTGCCTGGATACGCCGGATATCCAAACACGGCGGCAGCAAGCCTGTGGCCGATGAATGTGGATGTATACGACATGGCTCATGCGCAAGGAGCTCTGGTTGGTGCGGTGCATCCGTTCGAAGAAGAGCCCAATCCGTTCGCGAATCCTCCACAGAGAATCATGGATGAGCTGCCAGTAGACGTGGCACTCGGAAAATTGGATTACATGGAGATTGTCGGATTCAGCGATCACAAGGCGACGGCCGCAGTGTGGTATCGCCTGCTGAATTTGGGATTTCGTGTTCCTGCGGGCGCGGGGACTGATGCCACGACAAATTATGCTGCTCCGATCCGCGGCAATACGGGATTCGACCGAGTTTATGCACAGGTTCCAAAAGGCGAAGGAATTAGTTTGGATACGTGGATGAACTCGATAAAAGATGGAAAAGCTTTTGCAACAAACGGGCCGCTAATCAATTTCACGCTCGGCAAGGAGATCGTTGGCAGCGAACTAAAACTCGACGCGCCGCAAAACGCAGTTCCCTTCTCCGTGCGGTTGCGCTCGGTCGTGCCTGTGGATCATCTGGAAGTCGTATGCAATGGTAAAGTCGTGCAAAGCCTGTTGCTCGATGGACCCATGGTAGCAGCCGACATGAGCGGAACGATTCCACTGAAAGAGAGCGGTTGGTGCGTGTTGCGCGCATGGAGCAATAAATCCGAGTGGCCCGTCTTGGACAATTATGCGTATGCAACAACGAGTCCGATCTACGTGACAATAGGAGATAAAAAGCCGCGCTCACCCGAAGATGCAAAATACTTTGCGGCGTGGATTCAGCGCACAATCGAAATTACGGAAAATTATCCGGACTGGAATTCCGTGGCGGAAAAGACCCTGGTGATGAAGAGACTGCACGACGCCAAAAAGATTTTCGAGAAAATGGAGTAAAAACAGCGCGCGGGTCAGTTTGACGATCCTCTTTTTTGATTTTTCGAGTGCTCTTTTGAGCCCAAAATTTATCACCTAAGATGGAACTAAGTACTTGTTTTTTCAACAAGTTGGCGCTATTCTAACCCTTGTTGAATTAGTCTATCGGGAAGGCGCCTTTTTCATGCGAGAAACATCAAAGAATCATTGGCGCAGGCGGAGCTTTGTGTGCCTCGCGGGGAGTTTACTCTTGGCAACAATTGTAGCTGGTGGACAAGCGGACACGGCGAAAACCGCAACAAAAGGCGAAGGGCTCGCGCCGATTCGCGATTACATTTTCAAAAGCTGGGACACTCTGACGAGGTCGATGGAGGATTGCAGCACCGTCGTCGATCCGAAACTAGCGGAAAATTCCGTGCTCTACTTGCCGGCGGATTTTGCGATTCCCGCCCGCGTTGAAGAATTGCAGAAGCGCTGTCATATTCAGGTAAAAAACCTGCCGGAAAAAGTAACGCGCCCAGGTCAAATCGACACCACCGCGTTGAGTCCGCAAGGCCTTCTCTATCTCGAACACAAATATGTCGTCCCGGGCGGCAGATTCAACGAAATGTACGGATGGGACAGCTACTTTATCGTCCGCGGCCTGCTGCAGGACGGAAAAGTCGAACTCGCAAAAGGCATGGTCGAGAATTTCTTTTTTGAGATTGAGCACTACGGCAGCATTTTGAATGCGAACCGCAGCTATTATCTCAGTCGCTCACAGCCGCCATTTTTGACTTCAATGCTCCTCGGCGTGTACCAGGCGGAAAAAGCTGCCGGTCATGAAGACAAGAAATGGCTCGAGCGCGCATACGAATATGCCAGGAAGGATCACGCTATGTGGGTGCGCGAACCGCACTTGGCAGGCGACACTGGGCTTTCGCGCTACTACGATTTCGGCGACGTTCCGGCTCCGGAGAGTTTAAAGGACGAAACCGATCACTACAGAAAAGTCGCGGCGTACTTTCTGAATCACCCCGACAAGGATCACGGATATCTGGTTCGCAAGGGTGCCCCCGGCGTCGAGGCGCCTGTCGGAAAGAGCTACAGCGTGCAGATTTGCGACGAGGGGCAGGGTGCCGGCTGCGATGACGCCGAAATTGTAACGCTGAGCCGCGATTTTTACCGCGCGGATCGCTCCATGCGCGAATCCGGATTTGACGTTGCCTTCCGCTTTGGCCCGCACGGCGCAGCCACACATCATTTTGCGCCCGTTTGCCTGAACAGCTTGCTCTATAAGACGGAAAAAGACTTGGAAACCATTGCGAAAATGCTTGGCAAGGCAAGCGAAGCAGCTGATTGGGCGAAAAGCGCCGAGGCAAGAAAGCAAAGCGTTCAAAAATATTTGTGGGATGCCAAGAGCGGATTTTACTTCGACTACAACCTGGACAAAAAAGAGCGATCGTCCTACATATACATTACGGCGTATTACCCATTGTGGGCCGAAATCGCCACGGCTGAGCAAGCTCAAGCGTTAGCAAAAAACCTTTCGAGACTCGAGGAGCCCGGCGGTTTGGTGATGAGCCCCTACGAAACCGAAGGCCAATGGGATTTCCCGTACGCATGGGCGCCAACGCAAATGATCGCGATGGAAGGCTTGCGTAAATACGGCTTCAACAAGGATGCCGACCGCATTTCCTACAATTTCGCCAGCATGATTGCAGAAAATTTCCGCCGCGATGGAACCATCCGCGAAAAATACAACGCGGTGACTCGCTCGTCGGAAACGGCCGTAAAAGCAGGCTATAACATTAACGTCGTCGGATTTGGATGGACCAACGCCGCCTTAATCGTGTTTCTGCACGAATTGCCAAAAGAGCTCGCGGAAAAACTGGATCGCGAACAAAACGCGGTTGCCGAGAAATAAAATCCGGGTCATCCCGGCTCACTTAATCGCCGCCAAGACACTTTCGTCCGCAACCGGCATGGCGCCCTCCTGAGATGCCACCCAAGCACCTAGCCGGTTTGCCGCAAGATTCATTCGTTCCAGTGGCGTGTGTCTTAGCCAATGATGGGCGAGTGCGGCGGTGAAAGCATCCCCAGCCCCAACCGTGTCCGCAACCTTTACCGCGAAGCCCGGATGTTCGTCTCTCTTGCCGTCGCATACCAGCAAGCTGCCTCGGCATCCACGCGTCACGCAAACTAATTTGAGACCGAACTCTTCCGCGAGCCAGCACGCCGCCTCTTTTTCATCGCTGAATTTCTCTCCGAACAGCTCGACGATGCGCGGCAGTTCTTCGTGATTTACCTTCATGATGTTCGCGTGCAACAGCGCGACGCGTAGAATCTCCGCTGAGTAAAACGCCTGCCGCAGATTTACATCGAAAATGCGCGCTGCATTCGCCGGCACCGACTGCAGAAATTTCCGTATCGTCGCACGCGAATCATCAGCCCGCTGTGCCAGCGAGCCGAAACAAACGGCATCGGCGGATTTCGCAAGTGCTTCCCACTCCTCCGACCATGCTAGGTAATCCCACGCAGCGTCTGCCGCAAATTTGTATTCCGCCTGGCCCTTCGAATCCACCTGAACGAGCACAGTGCCCGTTGCATGCGCAGTGTCGCGTTGAATTTGCGATGTATCTAATCCGGATGCCTTGAGCTGCCAAATCGCCTCCTGCCCGAGACGATCTTCTCCGACGCGGCTCGCTACGATTCCGCGATCCCCGAGCAGCGCCGTCATGTAAGCAAAATTTGCCGGAGCCCCGCCGAGCTGCTTGCCCTGAGGAAACATGTCCCACAAAAGTTCCCCGAGGCCCACGATCGTAAATTCCTTGCTCATGGCTTCGCGTCGTCGCGCGATTGTAGCTGCTCCGCGATTTTCAATTCACGCTCTGCATCCTCCGTGCGGCCTAAATCGCGATACGCCTGTCCCAGTAAATGGTGCGGAATGGCATTGTTCGGATCCATCGCGATTGCTCGCTGCAAAGACCGCACCGCAAGTGCGGGTTCACCTTTCTTCTGCAGCACTTTTCCCATCAATACGTACGGTCCAGTCGCCGTGGCATCCAGCCAAATAGATCGTTGCAATAACCTCTCCGCCTCATCGAATTTTTGTACGCGCGAATACGCGTCGGCCAGTTTGTAATAAGTCGCCGCATGACCGGGGTCAATCGCAAGTTCTTGTTGAAACTGCGCAATCGCTTCGGGAATCCTCGATTGATAAAGATAGAGTTCGCCAAGCAAAAAATGGGCAAGCGGAAGTTTCGGGTCGAGCGAAACCGCCTTCTGTCCGTACTCTTCCGCAACCGGTCCGAAATCCAGTCGAAGCAACATGCGCGCAGTGAACAAATAACTCGCCGCGGAGTCAGCCGGAACCCCAAACATTTTCGCGAATGCCAACCGCGCCCGCGGATAATTCTTCGTTTGAATGTACGAGACGCCCAAAATGTACGCAGCATCCACGTTCGCGCTCGGATACCACGACTGTATTTTTTCAAGGTACGGAATTGCCTCGCCAGGTTTTCCTGCGAGGTAGAGCGAAAGGCCCGTTAATTGGGTAGCCTCGCTGTCGTCCGGATTCTCTTTGATCGCCCGCTGCAGATACGCAATCGCATTGGCGTAATCGCTCTTGCGGTAGAACGCGATCCCAAGCTCCCGCGAAAGCCCTGTTAAACTCGGATTTGACTTCCCAAGTTCTTCGAGGTTTGCTATCGCCTCGACAAACTTGCCTTGTTCGAGCAACCGGTGCGCTGCAGCAAAAGGTGAATTCTCCTGTGCGAAATCTGGAAAAGACGCACACAACACAAGACACACCAAGAAAATAGTCGGGCGGATCGACCGACACCCCGAGCGTGTCATCCCGAGCGAAGCAGGCCGATTTTTTTCCTGCGCGCCGCACTCTGGTGCGTCGGCCTGCGCAGTCGAGGGATCTCTCTTCGATTCTTGACGCGAAGTTAGGTGATGCTTCCGCATAAGCCAATGATAATCCGGGCGCAGACCATAAAAAACGGGGAGCCCGCGAGGGCTCCCCGTTCTTCGTATGGGGTGTAGCAGGGTTAGAAAGTGAACCGCACGCCGAACTGCAGCTGCCGCATTCCTTGTGGCGAACCTGGCGAGTTGTTGTTTTCGATGTCGCTGATTCGGCCAGAGTCACCGCCGCAATCTATGCAAGTATTGCCCTGGGTGCTGCTGAAGGCCAGCACAGGGTGATTGAATACGTTGTACGCGTCAAAGCGGAACTGCGCTTTATAGCGTTCCGTGATCGTGAACGTCTTTGCCAACGCCATATCCGAATAGAATCCACGCGGACCGCGATAGGAATTCCGTGGGACATTACCGATTTGGCCGCAAGCTGGTAACGAGAATCCTCCGACTGTTGGCCGTGCAACCAGACATTGGTCACTTTGACCGGTGATGTCCGTCGGAGAATTCTTGATTTCTGGAAGTGATTGGCTCAGAGCTCCTGACGCCAACGGCGTGAACCATAGCAGATTGCCGGCAGAATCCCGGGTTGTTCCCGTTTTGAGTGTGCCTGTGGCGTTCGGTCGGCACGGGCCTGCATCGGAAATCTGTCCGCATTCTCCGATGCTGGGCGTAAACGGCAATCCGCCGCTGTAATTGAGCGTGTTGGTGAGTTGCCAGCCGCCAATGAGCAGATCCGCTGCGCGACCAGCGTCGCTCATGAACTTCTTGCCCTTGCCGATTGGCAATTCATAAACCGTGTTGATCACAAATACTTGATTGCGGTTGAAGTCGTCAGGACCCCAGGCAATTTTCCTGTCCACAGAGTAGTAACTGTCAGTGTAGTTGTACGACCTCGACAGGGTGTAGTGTGCGAGGAACTGCAGGCCATTGCTGACACGCTTTTCGACTTTCACCTGCAGCGCGTTGTATTTGTTGTCCGCATCGGTGCCGAAGTAGTCTCCCGGACTATCCGAACAACACGACGGTGTGGGGTGAACAACGCCTTGAGCATCGGTAAAGGTGGAGCCTGGATATGTAAAGGCCGGCACACCGTTCAGGAACAACCGCCTGCGGAACGACGTTGGAGTGAACGGTTTGAAGCTCTGTTTACAATCAAACGTCCCGGTAGGCAGTCCCGTAACCGGATCTAAGTTTTGCGCACATTGATAAGCGAATGTGCCTTGCCCAATCGCAGCTTCGTTCGTGTTGTATGAGGGTCCGTTCCCGGCAAAGACGTGAGACCCTTTGTTGCCCACATAGCCGACGGTGATATTTAGTGTGGGTGTCAGCTGGCGCTGCACCGTTGCGTTCCACTGATCGATAGTGGGCAACCTCTGTACCCTCGGCCGGATTCTAGGGCTGACGTTACCCGCTGGCCCCCGGAGTGGAAGAATGCCATCCGAGGGAACGGTAACAGGGGTAAAAGCCGGCGCCCCTTGGGCCAAGGTAAACACTGCGCTCCGGTCATTAGTTGCCCCAGGTCCACAACCTGGAGTGCTCGGGGTAACCGTGCAGTTCGTATCGGTGAGAGTTTGGTTTGCAAGGACAGGTAGATTTTGTGTCACCACGTGTCCGAAGTTCGATCCGAACACGCCGATGTCAAATCCGCGCCCGTAACCGATACGCACAACCGTCTTCGGATCGAATTGATAGGCAAAGCTAAGCCGTGGCGCGAACGCTTTGTACGTATTCTCAACGTTTCCGTGCAGGTCGTTCGAGCCCAGCCCGGCCACGCGAATGATGCCTGTGTCTACGTTTGCGAAACCGCCTTGCGCCTTTCCGTTGACGCTTTCCGGGAAGTAAATCTCCCAGCGCAGTCCATAGGTCATGGTAAATTTAGGTGATATGCGCCAGGAATCCTGACCGTAAAAGAACCAGCGCTTCTGACGTTCTGCGGCGTCCAAGCTGCTGCTGACGAAGCGCTCGAAGGAAGTTACGTTGCCCAGCAGGAATGTCCCAAAGCTGATACCGCCGGACCCGCCATTCGAGGTGCCTCCAGCGTTGATGTGTAGCAGTCCTGTGCGGCTGGCATCGCTAGGCACACGCAGGTTCAATGCGTAACGAATGTCCGCGCCAAACTTGATCGTATGGTTGCCTTGCGATCTCGTCCAGTTATTCACGAACTGAACTTGTTGTTCACTTTCCGTGAGCGGACAGTTGCAACGGCCAATGTTCAATCCGTCGCCGAACGGGGTAAACCCGCCCGTGCCGCTAAAATCAATACCGGCTAAACCGCCGGTCACTGGTGGTCCTGCCACACCTGGTCCGCTATTCAGTCCAGGGACTCCAAACGCATCCATGGGGGAAGCGCTGGCATCGGAATAGGCCGTTTGCGGATTGTATTTAAACCAGCCGAAGCGGAAGTCAGTTAACCATTTCGTTCCGAGAGGCTTTGTAAAGCCGGCAGCCAAGCTATAGTTGTGCACATCGGATGAACCATTCAGCCCCCCCGGACCAAAGCCAAGGCCACCCAACGCTCCCAATCCACCTTTGCCAGAGAGAGAGAAGTAGTCCAAGCTGAAGCGCCCAAAGATCTGATAGTTACGTGGGGCACTGTAATCAATGCGCGTGTCAAACGACTTCTGGTCAAACGGACCTGCTCCCGTTGTGACCAGGTTATTGGATACACCGCTCGAAGTAGGCGCTGGGAAAAGGGCCAGCATTGCGGTTGCCTGCGGCGAAATGCGCGTGTTTGGAATCAGGTTCCCCGCAAATGCCGTTCGGCCGGCTCCCGTCTTTGGGTCTCCCGTTGCTGGGTCGTAAATCTGTCCATTTACGGCGCCAAACGCCGTCAGATACTCGCTCAGGTCGCAATTGCCCGGCTTGCCAAATCCGCATGTGCTTTCCACCAATGCAGTCGGAATCGTGTACTGGTTCGTGATGCCTTGCTGCTGTTTCGTGCCCTGGTAATCGCCAAAAAAGAAAAGCTTATTCTTGATGACTGGGCCGCCGATCGAACCGCCAAATTGCTTCCAGGTCGCTGGTGCCAACGCGACACCGGGTTTGTTCGTGAACGGATCCCGAGCCTGTTGATCGCTGTTGCGGTAAAAATAAAAACCCGACCCATGGAAATCGTTTGAGCCGGATTTCGTCTGCACTCTGACGATTCCCGCCGTCGCTTTCCCCGATTCTGCGTCGTAATCCTGCAGCGCAACTTTCGCTTCGCCAATGGCGTCGAGGTTCGGGTTCACCACGATAATGCCAAGGATCGGGTCCTGATTGTCGGTGCCATCCAATTCGAAGTTAGTCCCCGAAAAGTGTTGCCCGTTCACGAAAATCTGCCCTCCGCCCTGCGGATTCTCCGTCGCCGCGTGGCTCCAGCCGACGAGTTTTTGCGTGCCCGGAGACAGTAACTCAAAGTTCGTGAAGTTCCGGTTCAGAACCGGCAAGTCTGAGATGTACTTCTCGTTAAACTGAATGTCCACGTCCGCGCGATCCGTCTTGAGTTGCGGAATTTCTCCCGTGACCTCAACGGATTGCGTGATGGCGCCGACGTCCATCGTCGCGTCCACTTTTGCCGAAGTGTCTGCAGACACTTGAACGTTTTTTACTTCGTACACCTTGAAGCCTTGTGCTTCAACGCGCACGTTGTATGTATCCGGAATTAAGTGCGTGACAGTATAGTTGCCGCTGTCGTTTGTTGTGGTTGAGTCTGCGGTGTTCTTGGTGACGGACGTAACCGTAACCTTCGCCCCGACCACCGCGGAACCTTGCGAATCTACCACCGTGCCGAGAATGCTGCCGAAAACAGCCTGCCCCGAAGCCTTCGGGGCCGCAAAAACCAAAGCAAGACAAAGCGTTGCGAAACACCCTAGAACTAGACGCTTATTCATTACACCCCTCCTGAAAACAAGCCCTGCCACATCCATGCCCGAAGGCTACCCCCGCCTTCCTGCCGGACTGTCTCGCTCGAACGAACGAAGGTTACAGATGACTGGGAACCCTAGATTCGGGACCCATTCCCTGTATTTGTTCGCCTGTATCGCGCTGGAGTGGAAGTTTGCGCTACTGCATCGCTACAGTGCCAAACCGCAGTGAATTGCCCAGAGACACCCCTCGATACACTTCGCACGAAACAACATTTATGCTGCGTGTTATCTGACTTTTCGTTGGGTGAGGTAAGTGTCAGAGGGTTTGATACGGTTACATGGAATAAATCGAAGCATTGCAAGCAGATGCGGAAATTGATACGCTCATGTTACATTCATGTCACCGGAGTGACTTTGACTGACCGAGCGCAATTCCAGGCGGAGGTCGAGCGTTTGGTGTCGAGCCATACCCTTCACGGCTCCGAATCTCTTTGCAAACTTCTCCGCTACCTGGCCAAACAAGCCGTCGAGCATCCCGGCGTTCCCGTCAAAGAGTATCAAATTGCAACAGAGGTTTTTGGCCGACAGGCGGACTTCGATCCCCAACTGGATTCGATGGTACGCGTGCAGGCAGGAAGGCTTCGCTCCAAACTCGCTGAATATTACGCCTCGGAAGGGGTGAGCGACCCCACGATTGTCGAAGTCCCAAAGGGAAGCTACGCCGTGGTTATCCACGATCGTGCCACGGCGCCGCCTTTGAATGGACATTCAGAAATTCATCAAAATGGCCCTAAACAGAGCGCCGTGCCGCGCGGCTGGGTCTTTGCCGTCGCTTCTCTGAGCATCGCCCTCGTGGCTGCGGTCACTCTTCTCGCGAGGGGATACAACGGCCGCAAAGACAGCGGTTCTTCCGAACCAACGGTCCAGGCTGCAGAAGCTGCCGCGCCGTTTCGAATCTTCTGGAAGGGATTTGCTACCTCTCCCGAGGAGCCCTGGGTAATTTTCAGCAATGCCCAATTCGTTGGTGAGCCTAGTTTCGGCATGCGCTACTACGACGCCAAAAAGGATGGAAAAGCGCAAATCCTTGATCACTATACCGGCGTTGGTGAAGTGTTGGCGGTACACAATCTCGACCTCGTGTTTGCCGCCCTGCATCAGTCCTTGCGGGTAAAGCGCGGCAGCTTGTTCTCGCTGGACGACGCCAAAAATAACGATCTGATTTTCATCGGGTCTCCAGGCGAGAATCTGACCTTGCTTGAAATTCCCAGCACGAAAGAATTCTTCTTTCGCCGTGTGCTGGACGGCGCGCGCGCCGGCAAAATGGAAATCATTAACGTGCATCCGCAAGAGAGCGAAGCTGCGAATTATCTCGCCAGCCCCCCCAATGTCCCCATGAACGAAGACTACGCCGTGGTGGCGCTCGTCAAAGGAATCAATCCCGAGCACTCCGAACTGATTCTCGCCGGCACAACTACCATCGGCACGCAGGCCGCGGTCGAATACGTTACACGCGAAAATTATCTTGCTACGCTGCTGCAGCGTCTTGGCGTCAGCGACGCAAGCCAGTTGTCTCCATTCGAAGCGGTGATTCGTGTCCGTGTCGCCAAGGGTGTGCCCGTCCAGTCCGATCTCGTCGCGCTCCGCAAGCTCAACAAATAAGCCAAAGAGCGTGTCATCCTGGGCTGACCAGGCTTCTTGGGAGCACGACTCTGGTCGTGGCCTAAACGGGCGCCATTTACCCCACACCATGTCATTCCGAGGGGAGTGAGTCTGCCCCGGCGGACGAACGCAGTCGAGGAATCTCTCTTCAACTCTGAAATTTAGATTGTAGCGGCCGCCTCCGGAGCGGCCTCTCTTCAATTCCTCGGCGGAACAAGCTTTGGGTCCAGCGATTTTGCGGTGTCAAACTCCTTTGCCGCTTCTTCTTTTTTCCCCTGCTTCAGCAACGCCAAACCCAGCTCATAGTGCGCCGCCGCAAAATCCTGAGCCGTATTGATTGCCGATCGAAACTGGGAAATTGCGCCGTCGAGATCGCCGGCATTGCGGAGGCGCTTGCCGGAATTCGTCGCGAAAACGGCGGCTTGCAAATCCGTTTTGCGTTTCGCGAGTTCCGCCCCCGCGCGCGATTCCGCTGCCGCACCTTCCGCATCGCCCAGTTGTCTTAGAACTCCGGCAAGCGTCGTGTGCGCGCCGGCAAAATCGGGTTGCAGGCGCAACGCTTCGCGAAGAGCCGCAGCTGACTCCTGCAATTTTCCTTGCTGTTTCAAAACAGTTCCAAGGGTGTAGAAAGCCTCCGCATAGTCTGGCTTTGCCTGAATTGCCGCGCGCAATTCCGTTGTTGCGTTTTCCAAATCGCCCTGCTGCCACAACGTAACCCCGAGCGTGTACGGTGCATCTGGCTGGGACGGATCAAGCGATTCCGCTTTGCGCAGTTCGGCGATCGCCTCCGGCAGCTTGTCTTGCAGTTTTAAGGCGAGCCCCAAATCGTAATGCAGTGTTGCGTTGTCTGGCGATCGCTGCAATGCAGAGTGAAATTGCTGCGCGGCGGCAACGAAATCTGCTTTTTGGAGATACGCAGCGCCTAGATTCATTTGGTATCCAAGATCATTTGGCTTGAGTTTCAGCGCGGCCTGAAACTCGGCGATCGCTCCCGGGGCGTCGCCTGTCTGCAAAAGTGCGAGGCCGAGATTGTTGTGCGATTCGGGATCGGCCGGCCGTTGTTCGGCGATATCGTGGAAAATCGCAACAGCGTCGGCGCCTCTACCTTCTCTTTGAAGAAGCATCGCCAGTTGTTTCTTTGCCTCAAGGTTCGTCGGGACAAGTTCCACATACACGCGAAGTGTTTCTATCGCCGCGAACGTTTCGCCAAGTTCCCGTTGCGTTTGCGCAAGGTAATACTGGACCGGCGGATTTTTGGGATAGGCGATCGCTGCTTGCAGCAGAAGCGGCTTTGCCTCCGGAAACTTCTTTTGTTCGTAGAGAAGGACGCCCAAATGAAGCGCCGCTTCAGGCGATTGCGGAGCGAGCCGAACAGCTTCCCGAAATTGCGCTTCCCCTTCGGCGTCTTTCGATTGGTTAATCAGCAGTACGCCAAGATCGTCCCGCAATTCCGCAGAATTGGGGCTGAGCTCCACGGCTCGCTGCAACGCTGCGACCGCACCCGGCAGATCGTGGGCAGATTCGAGTGCGCGGCCCAGCGCGCGATGTGCATCTGCATTCGAAGGCGCAAGCCGTACGGCTTCGCGAGCTTCGTGCACGGCGCCAGCGTCGTCCTTTTTCTGCAGTAAGGCAGCGGAGAGGGTTGTATGAGCCTGAACCAGTTCGGGGTTCAAGCGAACGGCGGTACGAAGTTCCTGAATCGCGGAATCCGCGTTGCCCGAAAGAAGAAGCACGAATCCGAGCGAGTTGTGTGCTTCGGCACTCTGCGGAGCAAGTTTCACCGCTTCTTGAAATTTTTCGAACGCAGTGGCGAGATCACCTCGTTTCAACGCTTCAATTCCCGTCTCGTGCACTTCGTTCGCCTTATCCGAGACCTTTGCTGCGGGCTGTTGCAAGACGGCCGCCGTAGTAGAAACACTGAGCGCCGCTATGCAGAACCAAGCGAAGCGGAGCAAACGCGATTTTCTGAAGGAATGCAAAGATTCCAGCCTTTCCGGAACTCGGGCAAACAGAAAATTCATACTAGCATCAGATATGGTAATGAGATTTGTAAGCTGGCGGAAAGCCGCCTTGACCGAACGAAGCGCGAACTCTAGGATTTTCAAATCTCCATGAAACTCGCCAATGCCGCTTTGAAAGAAATGCCAGTCAAAGTTTGCACTGTCTTTGCTTGCACGCTTCTCGTGCTGCAAGGAAGCTTCGCATTTGCGCAGGAGAAAGCAGCGAAGACAAACGGCATTGCATATTTTACCGATGAAGCAGAAAAACGAGGACTGACGGCGCGGAATGTTTTCGGGGGCGTGGATACAAAAAAGTACATCATTGAAACCACGGGCACGGGCGTGGCCATTTTCGATTACGACAACGACGGCTGGCCCGATATTTTTGTCGTTAACGGCAGGACGCTCGATCCGCTGGCAGGGGAAAAATCGCCGACGAATCATCTCTACCACAACAATCACGACGGAACGTTCACCGACGTTACGGAAAAAGCAGGGCTTGGGAAAATTTCCGGTTGGGGACAGGGCGTTTGTGTGGGCGATTACGATAATAACGGCTTTGATGATTTATATGTGACCTACTACGGAAAAAATGTTTTGTATCACAACAACGGCGACGGAACTTTCTCCGACGTCAGCGAGGAAGCCGGAGTCGCAGGGAACGGAAAAAATTGGGGAACGGGTTGCGCGTTTGTGGATTACGACCGAGACGGAAAATTGGATTTATTTGTTGCCAACTATGTTGAATTCGATGTTACGAAAGCATCAGCGCCGGGCGAGCGCGCTTCCTGCATGTGGAAAGGCGTGCCCGTGATGTGCGGCCCGCGCGGATTGCCGTGGGGAAAAAATATTTTGTACCACAACAAAGGTGACGGCACATTTGAAGATGTGACGACAAAAACGAAAATCGATCAGACCAACGGGCACTACGCGTTCAGCGTTTCGACTTTTGATTTTGACGACGACGGCTGGCCGGACATCTACGTCGCCTGCGACAGCACGCCAAGCATTTTGTATCACAACAATCATGACGGAACATTCACCGACGTTGCCGTCGTCGCGGGAGCCGCGTTCAATGAAGACGGAAAAGAACAAGCGGGAATGGGATCGGCCATTGGCGATTTCAATGGAGATGGGAAACTGGACATTTTCAAAACCAATTTTTCGGACGACACCTCGACGTTGTACCGCAACAACGGCGACGGAACTTTTGACGACGTGACGTTTGCTGCCGGGCTTGGCCTGTACACGAAATATTTGGGATGGGGAACGATGTTCGTGGACGTGGACAACGATGGCTGGCCGGATTTGCTGCTGGTGAATGGACACGTATATCCGGAAGTGACGAAGCAACATCTTGGGAGCGAGTACGAAGAGCCACGCGTGCTGTACCACAATTTGGGCAACGGAAAATTTGAAGACATTTCGGAAAGCTCGGGGCCGGGAATAACGACGGCGCGATCTTCGCGCGGACTGGCTGTGGGTGATTTGTGGAATGACGGGAGAATGTCCGCGGTCGTGAGCAACATGAATGAGCCGCTGAGTTTGCTGGTGAACCAGGTGAAGACTGGCAACCACTGGATTGGAATAAAAACAGTAGGGACGAAATCGAACCACGACGGAACAGGAGCGAAGATTCGTGTGCAGGCGGGTAAACGGGTGCTTGTGGACGAAGTGCGCAGCGGATCGAGTTTTGACTCGAACAACGATATGCGCGTGCACTTTGGATTGGGGAGTGCGGCGAAGGTGGACTGGGTGGAAGTGCGGTGGCCGAGCGGGTTGACGGAGCGGTTTGAGGGATTGGCTGTGGATGGGATTCGGACGGTGAAGGAAGGAAGTGGGAAAGAGGCGCGGTGAGTTCCAGAATGACCCCTCGGAATGGCCTACGGGTAAAGAAGAGTTTGGGGTATACCAAGGGTAGTTGACGCCGAGCAGGAAGCCTGGAGGAGCTTGAAAATCCATTCGGAAAAGATAACGCGAAATGGAAATGATTGGCCGTTACATGAGAGAGCAGATGGCGCGAGTCGTGGGGCTGGCACCTCTCAAGGCAGCCTTTGCTTCCAA
>Ga0126376_10000752_pt1 | contig 16526 bp, 10 predicted proteins | sample PanSoiMetPlot_15_FD_92760 | JGI IMG/M metagenome (GOLD analysis project Ga0126376, IMG submission 92760) | Tropical forest soil microbial communities from Panama - MetaG Plot_15 | ecosystem: Environmental > Terrestrial > Soil > Tropical forest > Bulk soil | place: Panama | collected 2016-02-17
CTCGTTGATGTAAGAGTTGCTGACGGTGATCTCACTGCCGTTGAGACTCACGCCACGCTGCACCTCCTGCGTGTCGAAGCCGTGAATCCAGCTCCGGTCGATCACGATGTCGTGCGGAACGTCAGCCGCCGTTTGCGTCGCTTCACCGATGCTGATGAGTTCGTAAACCTTCACGTCGGCTTTGGCAGTCGAGATATCGAGGCCGACGAAGCGATAGTGATGACTGCTCGGCATGGTCTTGATCACAGGCTCACCGGGCGTCGACGACTGTAATTTCGCTAACAGCGCGGTCTGTGCTGGTCCAACGCGCGCACCTTCGTGCAACTCAGCGGCGCGTGAGCTCTGAATCGTGATGAAACTGTCGCCACTCTTCGCCGGAAGCTTTATCGGTCCCGAGTAAACCTTTCCGGCTTCAAGTTCGATCACGTCTCCCGGACTAGCTCGATCGATCGCTGCCTGGAGATTCTGTGACGGGCTCACTTTGATTACTTGACCGCCCTCGTTACGGCCGTTGGCTCGCCAGAAGGTGCAACCGCCAACCGTCAGAAGCAGGCACAAACCTAAGTAGAAAAACTTAGTAAAACTCACAGCGATACTCTCGTTATCTCGCCAACCTGTAGTAAACGTTCTTGACATACTCTCCGACCAGCATGCGCCAACCGCGAAAGTGTAACCACCACGTTAACGGCGACGGTGTCTCTTCCCCAATCTCGATAGTTTGCAGACTGATTTCAATCCCGGTTCCTGCGAATACGCGGTTCAGCGTCCAAAGGGCGCGACGTGAATGGTACGCTGAAGTCACGATCAACAGTGAGCGCAGCCCATGCGTCACGGCATACTCGCGGAGCACTTCAGCCTCATCGTAGGTGTTCGTAACGGGCGTGGGAATTACTTCGACTCGCTCCGCAGGCACTCCCAAAAGCAAAAGGTTGTTCCGGGCTCGTTCGTAGAAAAACGGATTACGCTGCTCGGAGTTGGACCACTCGCCGCGCAGGTTGTCGTTGGTCAGGAGAATGCGTTTGGCTAAACCCTGTTGGTAGTACTCAGCGGCTCGTTGGGTGCGTTCCTTGTACACAGCGGAACCACTCAGCACGACTATCGCATCGGCTTGATGCAAGGGCGTGCTAACGATCAAAACCCTCGCCGCCGCCCACGCAACCAACACCCAGATGCCAAAGACCAACGCGATCAGAATCAACCGATGCGTAAACCGTGTCGCACCAAGCCTCATAAATGAGCGACTACCAACCGATGCCACTGTAGTTGCCGACAGGTGGCGCTGAATCAAACAGGCGGACGAGATCGATGATCGTTTGATCGCTTCGTAACGAGCTGGTGATGCCGAGAAACTCTTTCGCCTTGTTAGCAATAACGATCACTTCACTCGCGCTCACGACACTCTCGAGCTCCGGGCGCATTAACTCCGAAATATGCGGAATCTCGCGTTCGATGTACTCCTTGTTCGCGCCAAACACGCGCGCGAGTTGCACGTCGCGGTCGTAAATAAGCACTCGCAAACCCTTGCCGAGCAGTCGCTCGATGACTGTAACGATCGGACTCTCGCGCAGGTCGTCAGTGCCTTGTTTAAAGCTCAAGCCGAGCACGCCGATGTTCTTGCGACCGGTCGCCAGCACCATGTTGATTGCTCGTTCGATCTGTCGCTCATTACTCAGCAGGATCGAGCTCAGCACCGGAATCTCGACGTCGAGCTCTTTCGCTTTGTACGTCATCGCCCGTAGATCTTTGGGCAAACACGAACCACCGAACGCGAATCCCGGTTTCAGGTAGTAAGGCGAAAGGTTGAGCTTGTTGTCCTGGCAAAAGACTTCCATCACGCGGTGACTGTCAACCGACAGCGGTTTGCAGATGTTTCCAATCTCATTCGCGAACGCCACCTTCAGCGCGTGAAAGCAGTTGCAGGCGTACTTGACCATCTCTGCTTCCTTGATTCGCAGAGTGAACAGCGGCGCGCTCAAACGCGCGTAGAGATGGCCCAACAATGACGATACGTTCTCGTCATCAGCACCGATGAGCGTAAACGGCGGATTATCAAAATCGTAGACAGACGTTCCTTCGCGCAGGAATTCAGGATTAATCGCGACACCAAAGTCCTTGCCTGCGCGTTTGCCGGAGTAAACCTCGAGCGTCGGAATCACGTGTCGTTCGATGCTACCCGGCAGCAACGTGCTGCGAATCACAACAACGTGGTGCCGGTCGCTTGCAGACAAAGCAACGCCAATCTGTTTACAGGCGTTCTTGATGTGCGTGAGATCAAGACTGCCGTTCGCGTTTCCCGGCGTTCCCACACACACCATCGAAACATCGGATGATGAAATCGCATCGGCAGCATCGGTAGTTGCCCTCAAGCGGCCGGCTTTAACAGCTTCCTCTATCAACTCGTTAAGCTGCGGCTCAACAATCGGGCTGCGGCCGGCGTTGATAATCTCAACCTTGAGCGGATTCACATCCACCCCGATTACTTCGTGACCATCGCGCGCAAAACAAGCCGCGGAAACAGACCCTACGTATCCCAGTCCAAAGATGCTCAGTTTCATTTGAATCCTCGGTTATCGCGAGCGATATAATCATCGCTCATGATACTTACTTGCCTCCTTTGAACAATCGTATTTAGCAATTGCACGTTTGCGTCTGACTTCTCGAGCAGCACAAAGCCGTCCGCTCCACTGGCAACATCGCCCGTGTCTAACTGCGAGAAAAACTTGTAAATGTCGTCCCATGTGACGCGCGGGTCGTCGCCTTCGACCCAGTTCCAGTGAGGTTCCGGTTTAGCGCTCAACATGCGCGCCGAGAGCCATGCGTCGCCGCCTTTGGACCATGCTTTCAGCATATTGGAAGCGAAGTCTTCCTGCCATCGGGCGGCCTGGTCTGAATTCAACACCACCAGCGGGTAGACATGATAAATGTTGTGGCGATTGATTGGTTCAAATGGAAAACTGGCCTGAAAGTTAACGAGATCGTCCTGCAAATGAGTGGTTACCAGCCAACTGTTGGGTTTCAATTTGGGAACAACCGCCTGCACGCGTTCTGAAGTCCGCTGCTTTTGTCGGTCCAGCACGATGCGTGCCATCACGCTCGAGTTTACAAGTATCGCAACGCAAAAAAACAGAGCCGGCACGATTTTCACGACCCGCGGCAGTTGTGATTGTGCCAGTACCCAACCAAACGCAAGGAAGATTACCGGGTACAACGGCAGATATCGCTCAACTGCGCCGCCATCAAACTTGATTGCAAAAGCGATCAACGGCACAGCGGTCAGCAACAACAAAACCAGCATGCGCCGGGCGGATGAAAGCAGAAGGCTCAAAAGCACCGCCGCCACTGCAAAGTAAAATAGCATTAGTTTCCACAAGCTGAATCGCACCAGGTCGAGTGCGGACACGGGATTTAGCTGATCGTGCAGTAGAAATCGTTTGAAGAGTATACCGTCGTTACCGAGGTGTATGAACGATCTGGCGAATCCAAACACCATGCGCGGCAGTCCCGACTGCCGCACGCCATGCGAAGCAACTGCCACCCACTCGCGAAAATCAGCGGCGCCGTGAACTCCGATCGCAATCATGACGATCAAATATGCGGCGAGCGCAGCGACTGAAAAGGCTATGCCGGCAGAAACGATCGATGATTTCAGTGGTCTGGCTGAATCGAATAACACGAACGGCGCGAGCAGAGTGGCCGGCACAACCAAAACAAACGGAAACCACATGGTGACCGCGGCAGCGCAAGCTAAACCACCCGCAATCGCGTTGCCTGTCGATACGTTGCCTTTGTCCTTGAGCAGTAGATAAAGGCCTGCAATCAGAAAAGCCAACGCGGCGATGTACGAGCTGCCGGTTTGCGTGAAATTCAAAAGGCCGTTGGTGAAGATGAAACAGGCGGCGACAAAGACTGCGAGCCGGCGCCTGTTTGTGAGTGAGTCGATCAGAAGGTACAACAGAACTGCACTCGCCAGTCCCGCGACAAAATTTACCACCATCAACAAAAACAGTACGTTGTGCGCTGGATCTGGACCAATCGCTAGGCTGGAAAGCGGACGGAAGATCTTAAATAGCAAAAGACCGAGCGGACGCCAGAGTAAGTGTCCAAAGTCCCAGAAGGAATTCTCGGCGCGAAAATTAGCGGCAGTCGGGTTTTCGACGACGTAATCATCCACACCGGCATACGCGAGGATCGAGACTACATAACCACCGCTATCCGCCATGAAGTGCGCATTCGTAAACACGCTGGCCGCGACGTACAGAGCCGCGACGAGCAAGACATTTGAGTCACGGATTACACGGATAGCAAATCCGATTTTTTTAATCCGTTTTTCCATTGCAACACTGCGCTGTTCCCAATCGCAACCGGATCGACGTGAAAATTAGTCTGTTGATTGTAGAGGTGCTTCCTGCTGGTTACAGATTATTTTTGAGGTCTCATTAACGCTGGCCGCCGTACATAAATCTGCAAAGGTTTTGGCAACGCCGAGCCAAGCAAAGTTCTGCCCCACAAGCTGGGCCGCGCTTGCACCGAGTTGAGTTGCGAGCTCAGAGTCGCTCAGCACTTTTACCACTGCTTCAGCAAACGCCTCTGCGTCGTCGGCAATCAACAACTCCGCGCCATCGCGTACGGGTAAACCTTCGGCGCCAATGGTAGTAGAGATGACCGGCTTTTCCATAGCCATCGCTTCGTAGATCTTCAGTCGCGTGCCGCCGCCGATGCGAATCGGAACGATAAAAGCTACCGCGTTTTCGATGTAGGGACGCACGTCATCGACTCGCCCGGTGACAGTCAGCGCGGGGTTTCGCTGCGCCAATTCAAGCAGCGACGGATATGGGTTTCGGCCAACGATCGTCAGGTGAATGTCTGGAATTCTGCGCCTCACGATCGGCAGGATGTCGGCGATGAAATACCGCATCGCGTCCTCATTGGGAAGCCAGTCCATCGAACCGGTGAACACAAGACTGTGCAGACGCGGCGTGACCTTGTTTGAGGGTTTGAAAAAATCAACGTCAACGCCGGTGGGAATGTCATGGACCCTCGCGACACCGTAATCGCGTTCCATCATTCTGGCGTCAGCATCGGAAACCGCGATTACTGAGTCGACACGCCGGCAAGCGTCTTTTTCGAAGCGCTGCATCTTGCGCCATTGCAGGTAAAGGTAGAGACGTTTCGCGGGGTGCGGCTGCACTTCGTAGTGCCTGCGCCAGATCTCCGCCTCGACGTTGTGCTGAAACAACACGACTGGAGTTTTCAGATCGGCCGGCAGGTTCACGGCGGGCGCGAGAAAGTCGCAGATGACGACGTCAAAATTACCTTTCGACGTTGCTTCAACGATCGCGCGCGTCATCGCGTCGGATTTGTACTTTCTGATCGCATAAGGCAACGACGAAGTCATGTTGAACATGAGCTCGGCGTAGAAGGCGGGGGAAAACTTTGCGTGCGTTGAGTGCGGGATGCGAATCAGGTCGTGGCAATACTCGCCGGCGCTTTCAGCGGCGTCCGCAGGCGCTGCGCCGTCGTCGAGGGTGAGATACGTGATGTGATGATCTGCTTTGAGTTGTTTGAGCAGGTGGTAAGTGCGAATCTTCCCGCCCTTGTCAACGGGATGGAGTAGTTCGGTTTTCAGCCATAGGATCTTCATGAAAAAATAGGTCCTATATGTCCTATAGGACCTATTAAAACTACACGCCTACTAAACTCTTCTCGATTACCGGTTCGATGGCCGGCGTTACTTCACTGTCAAAGAACCTTCGCTGCCACATCTCGAAGTTGACCAGCGCCCACAGTCGCTCGGAATGATCCTCGCCCGCCTGGTGCAGCGAAACGAGTTCGCGCACAAATTCCGGCGCGAAGATGCCACGCGACAGCGCCCGCTCACTCACGACATACTCATCGACGATCGACTTGAACGGTCCACGAAACCAACTGCCAATCGGCACCGGAAAACCCATCTTCCGCCGCGACAAAATCTTCTCCGGCAGCACGCCCTTCATACTCTCGCGCAGTACGTATTTCGTCGTCCCGCCCCGCAGCTTCATCGTGTCGGGCATGCGCGCCGTGAACTCCACCAGCTTGTGATCCAGAAACGGCACACGGCTTTCCACCGAAGTCGCCATGCTCATCTGATCCTGCTTCATCAGCAACTCGTGCAGATAGGTCTTGATGTCGGCATACAACAAACCATCGAGCAGCGATAGATCCTTCGTTCTTTCCAAGAGCCTGCGCAACTCAACGTAAGGATCGATACTGCCGATCCGCTCGTTCGTCTCACGCGTGAACATGTGCTGCTGCATCGGCGCCGGAAAGACCGCGAAGTTGTCGAAGTAGATACTCTCGAGCTCGGGCGACAGCACCAGGAACGTGCGCATGAGCTTCTGGCGCATTCGTCCACCGGGCAGCATTCGTTCAATCTGTTTGCGAATCGTGTCGCGCGCGACTGCGGGTGTGAACTTTTTGTACTGCTGGCCAAGCGCGAGATTCCAAATCGTGCGTCGATAGCGGCCGTAACCCGCCAGCATCTCGTCGCTTCCCTCTCCGGTCAGCACCACCTTCACATGTTGCGCCGCGAGGCGCGAAACGAAATAGAGCGCGACGCTCGACGGGTGGGCCAAAGGCTCGTCTTCATGCCAGACCAGACGTGGCAATGCAGCGAAGAACTGTTCCGGACTGACTACGATCTCGTGATGATTCGTCTTGTAAGCTTCAGCAACGAGTCGTGCGTACTCCAGCTCGTTGGCTTCACGCTCAGCAAACGCGACTGAAAAAGTCTTGATGGGTTCACTGACCATGCCGCTCATCACCGCGGCAATCGCGGAGGAATCGATGCCGCCGGAAAGAAACATCCCGAGCGGCACGTCAGCCATCAGCCGCAAACGCACAGACTCGCGAAATAGCTCAGACCACTGTTTGACGTAGGTCTTGTCATCGCGGGGCGCTGCGTCGTCTTTTGAAAAGTCGACGTCCCAGTAACGACGAACGGTGAGCTCGCCGTCGCGCCAGGTCATCACATGTCCGGGCAGGAGTCGTTTGACGCCGAGAAAGAGCGTCTCTTGTCCGGAAGTCGCGTGGTTCGCGAGGTAGTCGGAGAAAACGGCGTAGTTGAGCTCAGGTTTAACGGGGCCCGCTTCGAGCAGCGTTTTGATTTCGGAACCGAAGTAAAGCGAGCCGTCGTCAGTGTGAACGTAGTAGAGCGGCTTCACGCCGAGGCGATCGCGCGCGATGAAGAGCTCCTGTTTGCGCTGGTCCCAAATCGCGAACGCAAACATGCCGCGCAGGTAATCAACGCACGCTGGGCCGTGCTCTTCGTAGAGATGCAGAATCGTTTCGGTGTCGCAGTGGGTGGCGTAGACGTGGCCGTTGGCTGCGAGAGATTCGCGATGGTCGGCGTGGTTGTAAATCTCTCCGTTGTAGGTGATGTGTAAACTGCCGTCTTCGGCGTTGGTCATGGGTTGATGACCGGAAGCCACGTCGACGATGCTCAGGCGCCGGTGGCCCAGGCCGACATTGCGATCGATGAAGAGTCCTTCCTCATCAGGACCACGATGCGTGATGACGTCGCGCATCGCCTCCAGCATCGCTTGTGAAACCAACCTACCCGACTTGCTCGAAAAAGCTATCCCGTTAATTCCACACATATTTTTTTATCACCCAAAGACCTGACCCAGCGCCACTCGTCGCCGCGGATCATAACAAGATCCTGAGTCTTTTCCCCATCGATCGCGAACGCGCGTCCATCCTGGGCTGGAATTTCCCGCACCTGCCATGCGGTTTCGGCCCCTTGCGGCAGTAAAAAGCTGAAAACCTCGTCGCCGTCCCTGAAGAGCACCGAAAAGGCGTACGCTTTAGCCTGCTCCTTTTGACCATAACAGTGCGAAATCCAACGATCTTCCTCGGCCCAGCGACCATCACGGCCAAAGCACCAAATCGCGAAACCCGACTCCGCATCCCGTAGGGCGTCATCTAAAAACGGTTTGGCGGACGACTCGAAATGGAACCATACATCGCCGCGATGTTCGTTCACAGACGACATCTTGTCGCGAACGATCCAGTAGTTGCCCTTCAGAAAAAGAATGCTGCGTTCAAGTCGGCCGTCACACTCGCCAGAAACCCCACCTGAAACAAAGCCAAAGCTCTCGTCGCTAATCCATTTTCGGAGACGGCAAGTGGCCTTCGTCTCCCACGAAAAGGGACCGGCAGGAAGCGACGAAGATACATCATCGAGCGTCACGGTATTGTGCGCTTGCGAACAGCGGAACCAGTCTCGTTCTTCTTTGGAGCCGGTGTAGGTGTATGTGCCCGGATCGACGAGCACGGTGCGTCCATTCGCTGCCACGTCAATCGCTAACGCGTCCGCATGTGCATGACCGCAATTGAGCGAGCCGTGTGGTCCACAATCAAACAGCAGGTAATTCGAATCGCGCGTCCAGCCGTCACGCATGACGAAGTAACCGCCGTCGAAGAAAGGCACCGATGTTTTTGACGGCTCAGTCGCGAGGATCGAGTCAAAGTGGTCCAATCCGCTGGCGCCCGTTAACCACAACAACTCTTCAGCCGCATCACCCGCAACAAACTTGTAGTCGCCACGATTGAAAGCCAACGCTCCAGTCGCCAGCGTCCCGCGAAAATCATTCGCCGCACGAACGTCGAGCATCGCTAAACGCCCGCCATCGTCGTCGCCAAACAACGGCGTCGTGCCGTCAGGTCGCGTGATGTACATCAGGTGGTCGAGCAGCAGCACCAGCGCTTCTTCAACCTGCGGCGGCAGCGCGAGTTGATTCGCGCGCGCGAGCAGTAGAAAGTGCAGATAGAAATCGGTGGTGTAGCGATGGTAGTAACTCGACTGCTCAAAATAAACGCCATCACTCTTCACGTGAATCGGAAGCTGTTCGACCAGGATGCGGCTGCCGAGCTCCTGCCAGCGTTTCGCTTCTTTAAACTCGGGGAGCATCGTGCCGATGTAAAAAAGTCCGAGCGCCTCGCCTGTCAGGTGCGTGTTCGGGCTGAAATATGTCGATAAGTACGACTCGAGATGACGCGCACTGAGATACAAAAACTTCCACGCTCGCTGGAAGACCGCGGTCGATAGCGACGGCGACGACTCGAAGAAGTAAAACGCCCAAAGCCACGAGATCGATCGGAAAGCGACTTCGAGACTGCTGGCCCAGTTAATGCCGAGCTTGGGCGGGTTTGCATCCATCCACGCTTCGAGATGCGCGACAAACACGCGCGCGTAACGCTCGTCACCGGTCAGCCAGTAAGCCTGGCCCAGGGTTTGGAAGTATTGATGACGATTCAACTCCCAGATGATCTTTTTGTCACCCGCGATCTCGACGTCGAGATAGTCGAGCTTGCTCCAGTGTTGCAGCGGGATGCGTTTGCCGCTGACTGGTTCGAAGTGCCAGTCGATCGGATCGCCGAAACTCAGATCCTTGAAGCCGAGCAGATCGAATTTGCCCGCGACGATGCGATCGGCTTTCTCGATCAACCTCTGCGCGCTCTTGGGCCAACGCGATTTGAACGCGCGCGCGGTCTTTTTGGGTGATTGAAAACTCGCGAAGAATGTCGGTTCAAATTCTGAGGCGCTGATCAATGATGAAAACGACTCGTCCGAGGGCAGCTTTATGAGATTGGACCAGCCACGCCGTTCGCTGAACGCAGAGATTTGTTGAGCCGCGCGTACACGCAATTCATGCCAACTCGCGTTTTTTAGCTTCGTGATCTTCAAAATCAAACTTCCATCAGCTCATGTAACTCTCTGACCGCGCGCTCAGTCGCCGTCCCGGGCTTGTAAAACATTTCATTCGCGACCGCGATCCGCGTCGTTGAATTCTCGCACGGGTCGATGAACGCTCGCTCCACCGCTGCCAACACCTCATCGACGTTGTTCACGCTCGCCGAAGCACTCGCAAGCAAGTCGACATAACTCGGCTCAATGTCAGTATTTTTGATCAGCTCCGGCACATGGATCCGGATCAACGGCCGATCGAGCAACAAATACTCAAACCCCACCGAACTATGGTCGGTAATCATCACGTCCGCAGCCGGCAAGTAACGCGACGAATTGTTTCCAGTTGCCAGCACGCCACCGAACTTCTGCAACAACGGCTCGAGACGCGCGCCCCAATCGACGCCACCTGAATTCACAAACTGCAAGTCGCGTGAGCGATCGTGCAACTTCACGATCAACGCATAACCGGCCGCGCCCAGTCGCTGGACCAACTCCTCTCCCATGCTCACAACCGACGAATGTGCGGACCACGTCGGCGCGTAGAGAACAGTGCGACGCAAAGGATCGATTCCCAGCGCAGTCAGCAGCTCGTCTCGTTTCAAAGATCCGTCAACAAGACAGTCGAGCTTCGGCATCCCGATCAAACGCGCCGCCGGACTGCCTTCGTCAATTGCTCCGCAAGCGATGAAGTGTTGCAGCCGTCGTTCGTTGATAAAGAACAAGCGGTCCCAGCTCCGCATGTTTTCCGAAGGCGAGTCGTAAACTGTTCGATACTTGCCCGCGACGCCGTGAAACGTCTGCACGCGCCGCGCGCCACGCGGCAACTTCATCCAGAGAAAGTCCGCCGCGAGGTAAACATCAAACTGCATCAACGAGGCTTGTAAAGGCGTGATGAATTTGAAAGGTGGCCGTGCGTCAGCGTAAATCGATCCGCTCTGGTCCGGGCTCTCGCTCGACGTGAAGTAAAACTCGAAACGCTCGTCCGGCTGCAAACGTTCGATAATCGGCGCAATCGTCGCGTAGTTCATCGCGGTCCGGGCGTTGACCAGTAATCGTCGTCGATCTGGTGCACGCCAGCGCCGCCACTGTTTGTCGATACCGCGAGCGGTGTTGATAACACGCTTCAAACTCATTCACGCTTCGGTAAGAGCTTCATCGCGGGAGAGCGCGGATTCAATCCGCGGATAGACCTCGGTCACCGCTCGTTGATAGTCCTCCGGGAAGTCGATCTCGATCCAGGGCAAAGCGCCGGTGCTCAACGCGTGTAACGGATGATTCAACGCAAACTCGCGAAACGCTCGCGGCGCCCAGTCCTTCTTCGCGCCGCTCGCGATCAGTTCGTTCATGTAACCAACCAGAGCCTGCGCTCCCTGCGCGCCAAACTTCACAATGCCGACGTTCTCACCATTCGCTTCGAGCGGATCCATTTCCTTCGAGATGTCGATAACGAGATCTTCTTTGAGTTTGACTTTCATCTCCTCATCGCCGAGCGGAGTCGGATCTGTGTCCGAAAGCAGCAACTCATCGTCGCGCGAAGACTCGAGCAGGTTCGCCAGTAGCTGCGGATGAAAAAGCACGTCAGAGTTGAGCACGACAAATCCATCGGCTAAATGCTCGCGCGCCAACCAGAGTGAATAAAGACTACTCGTCTCCGCGAAATGAATGTTTTCAACGAAAGTGATGTCGCTACTGCACTCCTCGCGAATGCTGTCGGCACCGAAACCGACCACCACCACGATGCGCTTGATGTTCGCATCTTTGAGCGTTTCGATCTGTCGTTGCAGCAGGGTTATCCCGCCGATCTCAACGAGGCACTTGGGCTTGACCGCCGCGCCATCGAGACGCGTTCCTTTTCCGGCCGCTAAGATGATTGCTTTCATGACGGCATGCTGAGCTCAGTCGGCGCGTTGCTGACCGGGCCTCGCCTGAACACTTCCTTTACCTTATTAAAATACCAATCCCGTTCTTCTCGACTAATCGCAAACAGTAGAAATAGTCCGCTGTAAATCAACGCCGCCACCATCGACTGCAAAAACAAAAGTGACCACGAACCCTGAATCCGCCCGCGCGTCAACAACACGAATGCGCCCATCACGATCGCCGGCCATGTTGCAGGCCAAACGCTCTTGCGAACCACCGTCCACACCGAAAGACCAACTCGCCGGCACGCCTTCGGAAACACTACAAACATTGCCATCACGAGCATTGGAATCAAGGTGCCGATCGCAACTCCAATCAACCCGTAAACGCGCACCAGCAAAACACTCAACACCAGGTTACCGAGCGCCATGCTCAAGTTTGAAAACGCCAAAAACTTGTGCAAATCCGAGCCTTTCAGGACTACTGACGACGTCGCGTTTCCGACGCGCAACGCCACCACGATGCTGAGAATATAAATTACGTTGACACTGTCAGCGAACTGCGGCCCGACCCAAAGCAGCACGAGCGGTCGTGCAACCAGTCCCAAGACCGTGGCCAGCGGCACCACCATCCCAAGCGACAAACGGGTACCCTGGATCAAGATCTTTTGCAGTCGATCGAGTCGCTGCACGGTCGAACTGTCAACCACCACCGGAAACAGAACCGCGTTGAGCTGGTCCGTGATGCGCTGCACGATCTCAATCAAACGTTGGGCCACGGCCCAGATCGCGACCGCGCTCGTGCCCATAAACGCGCCGACCACGATCGCGTCAGTCGAGTAGTTTAGCTTATTCGCAAGGTCGATAATCAGAATGAAGACGCTGAAGCCGGTGATCTCGCGCAGTCGGTCGCGTTTGAAATAACTGGGCCGGATGCGCAACGCGGGAAACACTCGATACGCGTTCAGTGCGTAAGCGAAGTAACTGAGAATCCGCACTCCGGTTGTGGCAGCGACCAGTTCCGGCAGTCCGTAACCGGAGAGCAGGACGATGACGTTAACTACAGCGACGACAATCGCCGTGATGAATGCGACGACGCCGTTCATGTACTGCCGCTGGAAGCCGTTCACGATTCCGCCAAAGACGCTGAACGGAAAACCGAGCGCGACGTAGGCGCTGATAAAGAGTAGGACGATCTGTCCGGTCCTGGTCTGGGCCGCCGTCAATGGAAAAATTCTTTCGAGGTTCAGCGAGATCAGGACTGCGACCGTAAAAGCAAGCAAGCCGATGCCGCTGAACACGCAAAACATCGTGCTCGCGATCTCGTTAAGCGCGCGCGCGTCGCCCTGCGCGCGATACTTCGCGGCGAAGCGCACCTGGGCGACGCCGTAACCGAGGTCAAGCATTGAAAAGTAGATCGTGACCGACGCAACGAGCACCCAGAGTCCGTAAGCCGATTGGCCCAGGTGCCTCACGTTGAACGGCAGCATGAAGATGCCGATCAAGAGTTCCGTTCCGGTGACCAGGTAGTTCATCGAAACGTTTTGGAAGATGAGCTTAGTGGTTGGCGGGGCGGGTTCTGACACTTGATTTATGTAGCTCTCTGCCGATCTTTCCAACGTTGCCTGACGATGCCTGCGAAGAACCAGAGCCACAGTTCGTCTTCAAAGCTGGCGATCGCATCGCGGCGCGCCAGCGCTGTCCAGATCGAGAAAAACTTCCTGATGCAGGTGCGATAAAGATAGCGCGGCACGCCCGCGATATGTGGAACGGTGGAAAAATCAAGCGCCGTGCTTTCAGGCGACTCCATATCGAGCCGGTTGTTGCGATACAGAATCGCGCGACTGATGCCGTGCCAGTAAAACCACTTGCGAAAGTATTTCTTGGTCAAACGATCTTCGGGAATGACGTGATGCACGATCAAATCCGGTGAATAAAAACCCCGCAAACCGGCTGCGCGCCCGCGTTGCGCCCACTCGCGAACTTCCTGTCCGAGCAACGTTCCTGCTTTGCGACCGATGCTGTTGTCCCACAAACCAGCGCGCTCGAAACACTCGCGCTTGAAAACCATGTTCACTCCTAGTGGAACCTTCTGGCCGAATTCGATCGGTTCAGGACCGTAGTCGAGCAGTGCGATCACGCCCCAGTGTTTACCGCCGCGGTTCGGCATCCAGTCCGGGAGTTTGCCGCTCCAGATTGGCAGCGCTTTGCCGCCGACGTAATCACAGCCAAGACGATCGAGTGCCTGTTCGGCGTTGCGCAACCACATCGGATCGACTCGAACGTCGTCGTCAGTAATCGCCAGTATGTCGCTCTGCGCGATGCGAATGCCGGCGTTCAAAGCTGCCGAGCGTCCCTGTTCCTTTTCCATCACATAATGCAGTGGCACAGGGAACGACTCGACTCGCTCAAGCACGACGTCACGCGTGTTATCGGAGGAGTTGTTGTCCACGATAACCACTTCCCACGGGCCGCTCGATTCGAGTCCTTTCAAACTCTCCAGCGTCTTCACGAGCTCGTCCGCCCGGTTGTATGTGGCAATGATTACCGAAAACCTCATACGATCTAAGTCCGTCCATATCTCAGATTAAAAATCCGAAATCTGCACAATTTCCTCTTGTGCCGTCCAAAATCTAAACGATACCTTCGCAGACAACTCATCCTACGCTTGGCCCATCTTTTGCATCGCAATTGGCACTCGACATCTAAGGTGGAGCTTAACGTGGCAGCGCCGAAAGTAAAAGGTTTTGCGCGTTAACGTAGTAGAACTCCGATCCAATTGATAGAAATATCGATTAAAACGTGGATCTCGATTTCTTTCAGGTCCAGATAATCACTTTTTCGGTGCGTCCCAGTTCGCAACGAAAGCTTTGAATAGCTGTTCTCTTTTTATGCGTACAAGAACACTTCAGGTTACATTCGCTCTCATTCTCTTTACTCTCTCCCTAACCAGCGCTCATGCGCAGGACACTCTCTGCGACACGGCATTCGAAGACTGCCGTCAACCGCTTTGGACCTTGATCGACAACGAGACTGTCGGCATCGATATCGCCTACTGGTTCATGCAGGACACGTCGATCTCGAACAAGATCATAGCTCGTTGGCAAGCAGGAGTTCCGGTCCGAATCCTCGTTGACCCACGCGCCAACCCGACCTACGCCGGCAATGAGGCGATCCTGAACCAATTCAAGGCTGCCGGTATCCCGATGCGCTATAAAAACGGCGGCGGCATCCTGCACTGGAAGATGATGCTCTTCCAGGGACAAAACCAGCTGGAGTTTACGGGCGCTAATTTTTCAGCCAATTTCTTCGTGCCTACGGTGCCCAACTCCAATTACATCGACGAAGCGATTTACTTCACTACCGACGTCTCACTGATTCAGAGTTTTAAGACAAAGTACGACGATCTCTGGACCGATACGGTCAATTACTCCGATTACGGAAACATCACCCCGCCGTTGACGCGCAAGTATCCGACCTTTCCTATCAATCCGGAGCTCAACTTCCCGCCGAGCGTTGACGACAGTCAGGACTTCTACAATCGCACGCAACTGAACATGAATCAGGAGAACCAGAAGATCGATGTCATCATGTATCGCATTACCAACCAGCGGTACACCGATACCACGATCGCTGCCGTCCAGCGCGGGATACCCGTGCGCCTGATTCACGAGCCTCAGGAGTATCGCAATCCAGCACGCCAGTGGGATTCATGGAACATAGACCGCATGTACATGGCGGGCGTACAGATCAAGATGCGCAGCCATCTCGGTCTGAACCATCAGAAGTCAGTGATTCTTTACGGTAAGGGAATGACGATCTTCGGGTCATCAAACTGGACTGGTCCATCTTCGAATTCGCAGCAGGAACACAACTATTTCACGCTCAAGCCCTACTTCTTTAACTGGTTTGTGAACCAGTTTGAACGAAAATGGAATTCCACTTCCGAGAATCAACCATTCGTTCCGCTTGGACCTGACCAACCGTCATACATCTCGCCGGCAAACGGCGCCGTGGCCCAACCAACTACGATGAAACTAAGTTGGGAAGGTGGACCCTGGGCGCACAAGTACGACATCTACTTCGGTACGAATCCGAATCCGCCGTTGCTCATCGCTGATGCAAGCACGGACCAGAGCGGCGCAGTGCCCGGTGAACCGCGTCTCGACACTGGTTCGGTTGACGACGGCGTCACCGAATCGATCACGATTCCGATCACACTGACAGCGGGTACGACTTACTACTGGCGCATCGTCGGCAAGACGATGGCAAACATCGCCGCAACTGGCCCAACCTGGAGTTTTACAACTGTCGGTTCAGTAGCGCCGCCGGCGGCTCCGACGGGCCTGGCAGCCAGCGCGATTTCTCCAACACGAATTGACCTAAGCTGGAGCGATACAACGGGCGAAACCGGATATCGCGTCGAGCGTAGTCCGGACGGTTCGACTGGCTGGACCGAGATCGCCAGCGTGAATGCTGACCAGGTCACTTATTCCGATTTGTCAGTCAGTGCGCAGCAAACTTATTTCTATCGCGTTCGCGGACTAAACAGCGGCGGCTTTTCACCGTATAGCAACACCGCCAGCGCTACGACGCCGGCGCCGCCACCGCCTTCGGGCACTGACATCGTGCTCTGGGCCTCGGAAGCGCCAGTTAAAGTGGGCGCATGGTCCGCTGTCGCTGACGCCACTGCGGCAGGTGGCAACCGCATCTTCAATCCGGATGCCGGTGCTGCGAAGATAACTACGGCGTCGGCTAGTCCCGCAAACTACTTCGAGATGACGTTCAATGCGAATGCCGGCACGAATTATCACCTATGGATGCGCGGCAAAGCGCAAAACGACTTCTGGGGTAACGACTCAGTCTTTGTCCAATTCAACGACAGCGTCGATAGCAGCGGCAATCCTGTTTTCCGCATCGGCACGACCGGCGCGACGGAA
>Ga0126376_10000757_pt1 | contig 16478 bp, 17 predicted proteins | sample PanSoiMetPlot_15_FD_92760 | JGI IMG/M metagenome (GOLD analysis project Ga0126376, IMG submission 92760) | Tropical forest soil microbial communities from Panama - MetaG Plot_15 | ecosystem: Environmental > Terrestrial > Soil > Tropical forest > Bulk soil | place: Panama | collected 2016-02-17
ACGTGCTCGGGGGCCTGCACCACCACGGCGCCGGCCGAGTCGAACCCGGCCCGGCCCGCGCGCCCGGCGATCTGGTGGAACTCGCGCGCCTGCAGCAGCCGGGCCTTGCTCCCGTCGTATTTGGACAGCGCGGTGAACAGCACCGTGCGGATCGGCACGTTGATGCCCACGCCGAGGGTGTCCGTGCCGCAGATGACCTTGAGCAGGCCCGCCTGGGTCAGCGTCTCCACCAGCCGCCGGTACCGGGGCAGCATGCCCGCGTGGTGCACGCCGATCCCGTGGCGGACGAGCCGGGACAGGGTCTTGCCGAAGCCGGCGGTGAACCTGAAGTCGCCGATCAGCTCCGCGATGGCGTCCTTCTCGGCCCGGGTGCAGACGTTGATGCTCATCAGTGCCTGCGCCTGCTCCACCGCGGCGGCCCTGGTGAAGTGCACGACGTAGACCGGCGCCTGCTGGGTGGCCAGCAATTCCTGGAGCGTTTCGTGCAGCGGCGTGAGCACGTAGGAGAAGACCAGCGGCACCGGGCGCTCCGCCGAGCTGACGACGGCGGCCGGCCGGCCGGTGCGCCGGGTCAGGTCCCGCTGGAACCGGCTGACATCGCCGAGCGTGGCCGACATCAGCACGAACTGCGCCCGGGGCAGCTCGACCAGCGGCACCTGCCAGGCCCAGCCGCGGGCCGGGTCGGCGTAGAAGTGGAACTCATCCATGACCACCTGGCCGACGTCGGCTGCCGCGCCGTCGCGCAGGGCGATGTTGGCCAGTACCTCCGCGGTGCAGCAGATCACCGGCGCCGTGGCGTTGACGCTTGCGTCGCCGGTCATCATGCCGACGCTGGCCGGCCCGAAGATGTCGCACAGGGCGAAGAACTTCTCCGACACCAGCGCCTTGATCGGCGCGGTGTAGAAGCTGCGCACGCCCTCGGCCAGGGCGGCGAAGTGCGCGCCCGTGGCGATCAGGCTCTTGCCGGATCCGGTCGGGGTGCTCACGATCACGTGGGCGCCCGAGACGATCTCGATCAGGGCCTCCTCCTGGTGCGGGTACAGGGTGAGGCCCTGTTCCCCCGCCCAGGCGGCGAAGGCGTCGAACACCGAGTCGGGGCCCGCTTGCGCCGGGAGCTGGTCAATGAGCGTCATGGTCCTTCCATCGTGCCCGTCGTGGGCCAGTGCCGCCGCCGGGTACCGATTCCGGCGGCCGGTATTCATGAACAACAACAAGAGCCGGTATGGTCCCGGCCCAGAAGGGAGCACACCATGAAGCAGTACCTGCTCGCCGTGTACGTCGCCGAGGGCGGCCTGGATGTCCCGCCGGACGAGGAGGCGCAGCGGGCGTACCAGGCGGTCGATGACTTCAACAAGGAGGTGCAGGCGGCCGGCGCCTGGGTGTTCGCGGGTGGTTTGCGCCCATCGTCCGCGGCCACGGTCGTCCGCGCGCAGGGCGGCCAGGTCATCACCACCGACGGGCCGTACGCGGAGACCAAGGAGCAGATCGGCGGCATCTGGGTGGTCAAGGCCGCCGACCTGGACGCGGCCTTGGACTGGGCGGCCAAGGGGTCCGCCGCTTGCGGCTGGCCGGTGGAGGTCCGCCCGCTCCAGGAGGACGCGGAGTAGGCATGCCTGGCGCCGCGAAGGGGGATGGAGAGGCGGGAGGGGCTGTCCTCGAGCACGCCTACCGGGAGAGCTACGGGCGCGCCGTGGCCACGCTGATCCGGGTCTTCGGCGACATCGACCTCGCCGAAGAGGCGGTTCAGGACGCCTTCGCGGTGGCCGCGCAGCGCTGGCCGGAAACCGGGGTGCCGCCCAACCCCGGCGGCTGGATCGTCACCACGGCCCGCAACAAGGCGCTGGACCGCCTGCGGCGGGAGTCGTCCCGCTCCGGCCGTGAGGCCGAGGCCGCCCGCATGATCACCGATGCCGGCCCGCCGGAGGCGGGCCCCGTGCCCGACGACCGCCTGCGGTTGATGTTCACCTGTTGTCACCCGGCACTCGCCGCCGAGGCACAGCTCGCGCTGACGCTGCGGCTCGTCGCCGGGCTGCAGACGCCCGAGATCGCCCGCGCCTTCCTGGTACCCGAGGCGACGGTCGCGCAGCGGCTGGTCCGCGCCAAGCGGAAGATCCGTGTCGCCGGGATCCCTTACCGCGTCCCGGGAGACGCCGAGCTGCCCGCCCGGCTGCCGTTCGTGCTGGCGGTCATCTACCTCGTCTTCAACGAGGGGTACACCGCCTCGGCCGGCGACGACCTCATCCGCGGCGACCTGTGCGACGAGGCGATCCGCCTGGCCCGGCTGCTGGCCGGGCTCCTGCCCGGCGAGCCCGAGGCCGTGGGCCTGCTGGCGCTGCTGCTGCTGACCGGGGCCCGCCGTCCGGCGCGCACCGGGCCCGATGGCGAGCTGATTCCGCTCGCCGACCAGGACCGGAGCCGCTGGGACCGGGCCATGATCACCGAAGGCCAGGACCTGGTCCGGGCGTGCCTGCGCCGCAACCAGCCCGGGCCCTATCAGATTCAGGCGGCGATCGGCGCGGTACACGGCGACGCCGCCACCGCCGCGGGCACCGACTGGGGGCAAATCCTCACGCTGTACGACCAGCTCATCGCGATCGCTCCGACGCCCGTCGTGGCCCTCAACCGGTGCGTGGCGCTCGCCGAGGTGCGCGGCCCGGCCGCCGCCCTGGACGAAGTCGGCACGCTCAGCCTCGACGGCTATCACCTGTTCCACGCCACCCGCGCGGACCTGCTGCGCCGGCTCGGCCAGCGGGACGAGGCCCGGGCCGCTTACGATGCGGCCATCGCCGCCACCGCCAACGGGGCGGAGCGGTCCTTCCTGCAGCACCGCCGGGACAGCCTCTGAGACACCCTCGGTCAACCTCGGCAGTGTCCCGCCGCAGCCGCCGGGCCGAACGCCGCATCGCTTCGCGCTGCGGCTTCCCGGCGGCGAGACTCCGCTGGCCCGGGGCCAACCTCCGGACCCCGGGCCTCCCGAAGCCAGCGCCCTGCTGTCCTGCGCGCCTCCGGCACGACGTCCCGCGAGGGAGGCAGTGACATGAGCACCGCCGCCTTCGTGCTGAACCCGGCCCGAGTCCGCGGTGCGGCCCGGGTCGCGGCCCGCTGCGCCGCGGCGGCGACGGCGACGGGCTGGGGCTGGCTGATGCTGGAAACCAGCGCCGGGGAAACCGGCACCGCGCTGGCCCGCCAGGCGGCCGCCGCAGGAGCCGACCTGATCTTCGCCGTCGGCGGCGACGGCACCGTACGCGCCTGCGCCCAGGCCCTGGCCAGCACCGCGATCCCGCTGGCGATCGTGCCCCGCGGCACCGCCAACCTGGCGGCGCGCGCGCTGGGCGTCCCGCACCAGCTCGACGCCGCGCTCGCCACCGGGTTCGGCGGGCACGAGCGCCGCATCGACCTCGCGACGGCGGACGGGATCACGTTCGTGGCGATGGCCGGGCTCGGCGTCGACGCCGCGGTGGTCGCGGCCGCCCCCGCCGGGCTCAAGGCCCGGGCCGGGTGGCTCGCCTACGCCGCGCCGGGCGCCAGGCTTGCCCAGGGCCCGTGCGCCGCCTTCGGCATCAGCCTGGACGGGGCGCCGCTGGCCTGCGAGGCCCGGTCGGTGGTCGTCGGCAACGCCGGCCTGCTGCCGGGAGGGTTTATGCTCCTGCCGGACGCCCGGCTCGACGACGGCCGCCTCGACGTGGGGATCCTCGGGCCCGTTTCGCCGCTGGGCTGGGGGCGGGTGGCGTACCGGGTGCTGACCGGCAGCCGCCGCGAGGACCGGCACCTCGGCAGGTACCGGGCCCGGCTGGTGGAGATCCGCGCCGACCGGGACCTGCCGCGGCAGGTGGACGGCGAGGTGATCGAACCGGGCCGGTCCCTGACCGTGACGGTGCTGCCCGCGGCCCTGCTGGTCCGGGTGCCCGGGCCACGCGGCCGGTTCCGCGCCCGGTTCGGCGGGTAGGCTGCCAGCGCGCCCTTGGTTCACCCTCACCCAGCCGGGATGTGATCCGGCCATGGCTGTTGCCGCGCTCGTCAGTTGGCTGGTCGCCGGCGTCGCCGGGGTCTACATGTTCGGCACCTGGCTCTCTCACGGCGGCCCCAGCCGCCAGCGCGCCCGCAGCGACGGGCTGCCCCCCGCGGTGATCTTCATCCATCTCGGCGTCGGCGCCCTCGGCTTCGCGGCCTGGGTCAGCTACCTGGTGACCGGCTGGGTCTGGCTGGCCTGGACCGCGGTGGGGCTGCTGATGCCGGGGATCGGGCTCGGCATCTGCACCGTGACCCTCTGGGCGCCCTACCCCACGCCGCCCGGGCGCGGCGCGCCGGTCCCCGGCGACGCGGGCCCGGGGGGTGCGGGCCCGGTCAGCGGGATGCTCGCCGCGCCCGCCGAGAACGCCATCGGCGACCGGGTCACCGATGAGGCGCTCGCCACCGCCCTGTCCAGCGAGGCGCTGGCCGGCCAGCTCATCAACGACATGCTGGCCGGCCTGCCCGGGCAGCAGCCGCCCGCCCGAAGGTCCCTGCGCCACCTCGCGCCGTTGATCCCGGCCGGCCACGGCCTGGCCGCCGTGGCCACGTTCGTGCTCGCGGTGCTCAGCGCCGTCAACGCGCGCTGACCGCCGCCCCGCGGCGGCGCGGGCACGCCGGGCGGGGCGGGCGCGCCGGCTATCGTCGCGGCCGTGGAGCGGGTCGAGGTGGCGGTGGTCGGGGCCGGCCTGCTCGGGTCGGCCACGGCCCGCGCCCTGGCCGCCCGGGGCGTGCCGGTGCTGCTGTTCGAGCAGTTCGGCCTGGGCCACGACCGCGGTTCGTCGCACGGGGCCACGCGGATCTTCCGGTTCTCCTACCCCGACCCGTATTACGTGCGGATGGCGGTGCTCGCGAGCGAGGCGTGGAACCGGCTGGCCGCCGACGCGAGCGAGGAACTGATCGTCAGGACCGGCGGCCTGGACGCCGGCCCCGGGGCCGGGGACTGCGCGGCGGCGCTGGCCGAGTGCGGGGTGGCGCACGCCTGGCTCACCGGCCAACAGGTCAGGGACGCATACCCCGGGATCGCGGCGCGCCCGGACGAGCGGATGCTGTTCCAGCCGGAGTCCGGGGTGTGCCTGGCCGGGCGAACGGTCGCGGCGCTGCAGCGGCTGGCCCGCCGCGACGGCGCGTCGGTCCGCGCGCCGGCCCCGGTGCTCGGCATCGAACCACGCGGCGACGAGGTGCTGCTGAGCACCCCGGCGGGCGAGGTCACCGCGCGGGTGGCGGTGATCACGGCCGGGCCCTGGACCGAGGGGCTGCTGGCGGGCACACTCCCCCGGGACCCGCGGCTGACCGTCACGGTGCAGCAGGTGCGGTACTTCGCGCCGCGGCCCGGGGCCGGATCGTGGCCGACCCTGATCGAGTGGCCGCCCGAGGGCCTGTGCTGGTACGCGGTGCCCGCCGTCGGCGGCGCTCCGGGCGTCAAGGTCGCTGCCCACATCCTCGGCCGGGCGGTGGATCCGCGCGATGGCCCGTTCACCGAGCTCGACCCGGCGGTGGAAGCGGAGGCGTCGGCGTACGTGCGCGACCGCCTGCCGGGCCTGGACCCGGCCGGGCTTGGCGCGGAGACCTGCCTGTACACGATGACCGCGGATGAGGATTTCCTGCTCGACCGGGACGGCCCCCTGGTCGTCGGCGGGGGTTGTTCCGGGCACGCGTTCAAGTTCGGCCCGTTGCTCGGCGAGTTCCTCGCCGACCTGGCGCTGGGGAAGGACATCCCGGTTCCCCGCGAGCGGTTCTCGCTGCGGCGCCCGGCCCTGGCCGTCCCGCCGTCGGTGTAGCGGCACCGCCGGTACCGCCCGCGATGGCGGGCCGCGTCACGCCGCGCGCCGGCGGACCAGCCAGATGGTGGCCGCGAGCAGGGCCAGGGACAGTACCAGCAGCCAGCCGCCCTCGATGAACTGGAAGTGCCAGAACCGGCTCTCGGGGTGGTACGTCGACCACTGCGTGTAGTGGTGGGCAGTGAGGTAGGCCGTCACCGCGTTCGGGTTCGTCGAGTTCTGCACGGATTCTGGTGCGTGCGCCACCACGTTGCGGATCGTCTGCTGGCCCACCGGTGCGCCGTTCGGGCCGGTGTACCACTGGCCGAACACCCAGGGGGGGTTGCTGTAGCCGGGGCTGCCCCTGGTGAGCAGCGACGCCTGGTAGTGCTTGCGCAGGAACAGCGCCGTGGCAAGGGCGAGCCCGGTCCATATGGCCAAGGAGGCGACTATCGCGGGCACCGTGCGCTTGATCAGCACACCGGCAACGGCACCGATCGCGAAGGCGGCCAGCGTCCAGGCCGCGAAGTCCACCCCGCGCAGGGCGAACAGCTGAGGCGCCAGCACGCCGTCGAAGCGCTCGGCGAAGAACGGCTGGTAGTACCAGGAGAACAGCAGGCTGAACGCGCCAGCCGCCGCGGTGACCGCGATGGCGAGCAACACCAGCTTGGCCACCGCCCAGCGCAGCCGGCCACAGCCCTGGGTCCAGGCGAACCGGAACGTCCCGGTCTCCAGCTCCCGGGCCGCCAGCGGCGCACCGACGAACACACCGACAAGCACCGGGATCACCTGCAGGATGGCGGTCATGTCCTGCGCGGTGTGGTAGTAGCTGCTGAATGGCCTGCCGGTCACCTCGCAGGCCGCGGACCCGGCCGGGTGGCAGGACGCCACGGCCAGGTAGGCGCCGTGGATCCGCACGCGCATGATCAGCAGGTACAGGCCCAGGCCGCCGAGCAGCACGGCCACCCCCGCCAGCGCCACCCGGTGCTGCCGCCAGGTGACCCAGGCAAGCTTGGCCCACGGCACCGGGCGCGGCCCGCCGACCGGCGGTGCGGGCGTGGCAACGGCGGTCATGCCGGGACCCCGCTGTCCTGGGTGGCCCGGGCCGAGGGCCCGGGCAGGGCGCCGGCACCGGGCTCGCGCAGGTAGGCGAGCACGAGCTCCTCCAGGCCCACGGGACTCGATTCCCAGCCGGACGGCGCCGGCTCCGCCGCCCCGTTGCTCCTGACCAGCAGGTGGGCCAGGGCCCCGGCGCGGTGGACGTGCACCACCGCCAGCCGTTCGGCCACATCCCCGGCAGCCTCCGCCGGGCCGGCCAGCATGCGGTGCCCGGCCAGCAGGTCGTCCACCTCCCCCGCCACCTGCACCTGCCCGGCGGACAGCAGGATCAGGTAGTCGGCGACGCGTTCCAGGTCGGCGAGCACGTGCGAGGACAGCACCACGGACACGCCGTCCTCGGCGACCGCGGCCATGACCGAGGCCATGAAGTCGTGCCTGGCCAGCGGGTCGAGGCTGGACAGCGGCTCGTCGAGGACCAGCAGCGCGGGGCGCCGGGCCAGCGCCAGCGTCAGCGCGAGCTGCGCCTGCTGGCCGCCGGACAGCCTGCCGACCTTGCGGCGCAGCGGGATGGCCAGCTCGGCCAGCCGGGCCTCCGCGCGCCGCTGGTCCCAGCGCCGGTTCAGGTTCCTGGTCAGGTGCAGCATGTCAGCGACGGACAGGTTCCGGTACAAGGGTGCGTCCTGGGCCACGAACGCGATCTGGTCCAGGGCGGCCGGTGTGCCGGGCACCACGCCGCCGAGGACCGTGACCCGGCCGGCCGTGGGGGCGGTCAGCCCCACGGCCAGGTGCAGCAGCGTGGTCTTGCCCGCGCCGTTCGGGCCGACGAGCGCGACCACGTGCCCGGCCGGGACGGCCAGCGAGGCGTCGCGCAGCGCCCACGACCGCCGGTAGCGCTTACCCAGCCCGGCGGCCTCGATGACGTTCATGCCACTCCCTCCGCTCCCTCCGCGGCGGTGCCCGGCCCGGCGTCGCCGCGGGGGACGGGCCCGGGTGCCTCGCCGCGACGGTCATGGAAATCCCGCAGCGCGCTGGTGAACAGGGCCACCATCCCGGCCTCGTCCAGCCCGGCCGCATCGGCCGAGCGCAGCCAGGCGAGCAGGCTCTTGCGCAGCGTGGTGAGCTCGGCGAGCCCCGCCGTCGCGGGCGCGCCGCGGACGAAGGTGCCCTGCCCGGGGCGCCCGGCCGCGAGTCCCCTGTGCTCAAGCTCGCGGTAGGCCTTCAGCACCGTGTTCGGGTTGATGGCCAGCGAGCTGACCACCTCCTTGACCGTGGGCAGCCGGTCGCCCTGGCCCAGGTACCCCAGCCGCAGCGCGTGCTCGACCTGCTGCACGAGCTGCAGGTAGGTCGGCACCCCGGAGGCGTGGTCCAGCCGGAACGCGATCGCCGCGTCCTGCCCGCGCTCCCCCGGCCCCCTGGCCGAGCCGATCTGTTTATCTATAGTCATAGGTAAATGATACGAAGCGGCGCGCCCGTGTCAACCCGGGCTGGCTACACTGCCGGGGTGACGGCCCGATTCGACAGCCTCCGCACCGCCCGCCTGCTGATGCGGCGCTGGCGTGATGCGGACCGCCGGCCGTTCGCCGCGATGAACGCGGACCCCGAGGTGATGCGCTACTTCCCGGCCACCCTCGACCGCGCGGCCAGCGACGAGTACATCGACCGGATGGAGGCGCTGTTCGAGCGGCAGGGGTTCGGATTGTGGGCCCTGGAGGAGGCGGCGACCGGGCGGTTGCTCGGGTTCACCGGGCTGAACCCGATGCCCCCTGGTGTCCCCGGCGCGGGTGGCATGGAGGTGGGCTGGCGGCTGGCCAGGCACGCGTGGCACCACGGATACGCCACCGAGGCCGGCACCGCCGCCCTCGGCGTGGCCTTCGGCGGCGCGGGCCTGGCGGAAATCTGGTCGATGACCTCGGCCCACAACGAGCCGTCGCAGGGCGTGATGCGCCGGCTCGGCATGACCCTGTACGCGCATTGCGAGCATCCGAGGATCGAGCCCGGCCATCCGCTGCGGCCGCACGTGGTCTTCCGGCTGGCCCGGCCGGCGGACGAATGAGAACGTTTGCGTCAACGTGCTGGCCGACCCGCCCGGCAACGCCATAATGTCGGACCATGCGCGAAACGTTGCCGTTGTTCCCACTCGGCACCGTGCTCTTCCCTGGGCTGCTCCTGCCGCTGCACATCTTCGAGGACCGCTACCGGCAGCTGGTTCGCGACCTGGTGGCCGGGCCCGAGCCGCGCCGGTTCGGCGTGATCGCGATCCGTCACGGCCGCGAAACGGGGGTGGACGGCATCCAGGCGCTGCACGAGATCGGCTGCACCGCCACGTTGCGCCAGGTCAACCCGCTGGAGGACGGCCGCTACGACGTGGTCACCGTCGGCACCCAACGGTTCCGGCTGGCGGGCCTGGACGATGCCAGGCCGTACCTGCAGGGCCAGGTGGACCTGCTCGCCGAGGAGACCGGCGACGAGGCCGCCGCGGCCCAGGCGGCGCGGGTGGTACGGGACGCGTTCCGCGCCTACCTGGGCGCCCTCGCCGAACGCGGCGTGACCCAGGCCAGCGCCCCCGGCCTGCCCGAGGACCCGGTCACGCTGTCCTATCTGGTCGGCGCGTCGATGATCATCGACCTGGGCGACCGGCAGGCCCTGCTGGCCGAGCCCGATGCCCTGCACCGGCTCGCCGCCGAGCGCGCCCTGCTGTCCCGCGAGCTGACCATGCTGCGCGCGCTGACCGCCACGCCGGCCCCGGACCTCAGGAACTCCCCCTACAGCGCCAACTGAGTGTCTCCAACTGACACACGCCGTCCCTGGCGTGACCTCGCGCGCTGCGCGACGATGGAGGCCTGTGAGCGCAGAGGGAGTCCGATGATCTTCATCACCGCCAAGTTCCAGATACGGCCCGAGTACGCCGACGCCTGGCCCGAGATCTCCGGCGAGTTCACCGAGGCGACCCGCGCCGAGCCGGGCTGCCTGTGGTTCGACTGGTCCAGAAGCCTGGCGGACCCGGCCGAGTACGTTCTGGTCGAGGCCTTCCGCGACGGCGAGGCCGGGGCCGCGCACGTCCAGTCCCAGCACTTCAAGGAGGCTCAGCGGACGCTGCCTGCCTACCTGGCGCGGACCCCGAAGATCGTCAACGTGACCATCCCGCAGGACGACTGGTCGCTCCTTGGCGAGCTGGCGGTGCCCGAGGGCCGCTGAGCGCGCGCGCCGACCGCCGCGGCGGGCCCGGCCGACCATTTCTTTATGCCAAACGCCTGCCGGCGCCAGCCCGGATTCTGTCGCGGCCCCGGTTGCGTGGCCGGCCCGCTATGCGCGCGGGGGCGCGGGGTGATTGTCTGTCCCTGGCGGATGCGAAAGGGGCTTACATCATGGTCGGCAGGACACGTTCGGACCCGGTGCTGATCACCGGGTGCTCGTCGGGGATCGGCCGGGCGGCGGCGCTTCGCCTGCATGACGCGGGGTTCACCGTCTACGCGACGGCCAGGCGCACCGACGCCCTTGCCAACGTGGCTACCCGCGGCCTGCGCACGGTGGCGCTGGACGTCACCGACGAGGAGTCCATGACGCGCGCCGTGGCGGCGGTGGAAGCCGACGCCGGTGCGGTCGGGGTGCTGATCAACAACGCGGGTTACGGGCTGTACGGGCCGGTCGAGCAGCTGCCGATGGCCGAGATCCGCCGGCAGTTCGAGACCAACTTCTTCGGCCTGGTCCGGCTCACCCAGCTGGTGCTGCCCGGGATGCGCCGGCGTGGCCGCGGGCGGATCCTCAACGTGTCCTCGATGGGCGGCCGGATCACCCTCCCCGGCGGGGCGTTCTACCACGCCTCCAAATACGCGGTCGAGGCGTTCAGCGACGCGCTGCGGATGGAGGTCGCCCAGTTCGGCATCGACGTGGTGCTGATCGAGCCCGGCCCGGTGAAGACGCCGTGGAACGACGTGGCGGCCGCCTCGCTGGCCACGGCCGGCGTGCCGCCCGCCGTCGCGGCATCGGAGGCCACGGGCGATCCGTACCGGGAGTACAAGGCCGCGGTCGGCGCCTCGTTCGGCCGGACGCAGGCCGGCCTGGTCGGCCGGTTCGGCTCGACCTCGGAGGACATCGCCAAGGTCATCACGCAGGCGGTCACCGCCCGGCGGCCGCGCGCCCGCTACCTGATCAACCCGGTGGCCAAGAGCCTCGTCGCGATGAACCGGATCCTCCCGGCCCGCGCCAGCGACTCCATGCTCCGCCGCCAGTACGGGCTCCCCCGCTGAGCTTCGCTTCACTGCCTCCCTCGCGGGCGCTTCGCTTGGTCGTGCCGGAGGCGCGCCAGCAAGCAGGGCGGGAGGCGGTTCCTCGCCGCCGGGACACCGCAGCGCGGAGCGGTGCGGCGTTCGACCCGGCGGCTGCGGCGTGACAGTGCCGTAAATGACAGAGGGCTGCTCACCCGTCGCCCGGAGCTAACGGCTATCGCCCCGGCGCGGACCCGGCGAGAATGGATGACCGTGGGGATGCGCATCCAGCAGGCAGGGGCCACGACGGCACCGGCGGTGGTGCTGCTGCACGGTTCGGGGCGGGCCAGCCGGATGTGGGGCCAGGCGCTGGCGGACCTGTCCGCCGGGTGGCGTGTCCTCGCCCCTGACCTGCCGGGTTTCGGCCGGTCCGAGGGGCCGTTCACGGTCGCCGGCGCGGCCCAGGCGGTGCGCGACATGATCGCGGTGCAGACAGCGCCGGCGCACCTGTGCGGCCTGTCGCTGGGCGGCGTGGTCGCCATCCGCGCCGCGGCGCAACTCGGCCCCCAGGTGGCCAGCCTGGTGGTCACCGGGACGCCGGTCGTTCCCGCCCGCGACCTGCCCGCGGCGCTGCGCCGGTTCCGGCGGCTGCCGGGGCCGCTGTTGCCGTTGTTCTCCGACGTCACCGGGCACGCGGAATGGCTGCGGATGCTCGATGAGCTGGAACGCACCGACCTGCGCGGCTACCTGCCCCAGGTCACCGCCCCGGCGCTGGTCGTCTGCGGCTCCCGGGACTGGCGCGCGATGCCGGCCGCGTGCGAACTCGCGGGCGGGCTGCCCGCAGGCCGGCTGTGGATCGCGCCGCACCAGGGCCATAGCTGGCCGTCCACCTCGCCGGAGCTGTTCACCAAGGTCGTCGCGGGCTTCATCGCCGCGGCCGCCGAGGCACCCGGCGAACTGGCGGGCGCCGGGCGCGCCTAGCGCGTGCCCGGCAGCCAGGGGATCGCCGGGCGCCTCCAGCCGGTCCCGGCCGGCGGCACGTATGTGCTGGGGCGCTCAGTCTGCTCCGGGCAGGACCCGCGGCTCGATGCGCTCTTCGCGGGCCGCCTCGCCGTCCCGGAAGACCCGGTAGGTGCCCTTGCCCTTGATCTCGCTCAGCGTCTCGGTCAGCTGGGTGCCGCGGTACAGCAGGCCGGTCCCGTTGTCGGTGGCGTATCCGTCCGGCAGCGTCCCGTCGGCGATCAGGCGCTGGTAGAGCGGCCGGCGCTGCGCCTCTGAGTCGTAGTGCACGCCGTTGGAGAACGGCACGAACGCCAGCCCGTTGGTCACCGGGCGCAGGTCCGGGCCGAACGAGTCCGTGGTCCCGCCGACATGCCAGCAGATCGAGCCCGCGGAAATCCCGCCGAGCACCACGCCCGCCTCCCACGCCCGGCGGAAGCTGTGATCGAGGCCGTGCAGCCGCCACAGCGCGAGCAGGTTCGCCACGCTGCCGCCGCTGACCCAGACCGCGTCCTGCGCCAGCAGCAGGCCGGCCATGTCGGCGGTGCTGGGCATCGAGAACAGGCTCAGGTGCGACACGGTGATGTCTTGTGCCTGGCCCGCGGCGCTGAGCCAGGCCTGGAACCAGCGCTGGTCGCCGCCCGCGGTGCCGACGCAGCACAGCCGGGGCGCGCGCCCGGTGACACCGGACAGTTCGATGGCATGCAGCACCAGCGGGCCGAACTCGACCTCGGTCCAGCTACCGCGGCGCAGGCCGCCCGAGGTGGCAAGGATGGTGGGCGCGTCGGCAGGCATGGCAGGAAAGCCTACGCGCCGGGCGCACGGTCAGCCGGGGAGCCGGTCCCAGGTGATCGCCTGGTCCAGGATCTCGGGGAACTTGCGCTGCGCGTAGCGCGCGTATGCCTCGATATGCTCGCGCATGCGCTCCCCCGCCGCGGGCGCATCGTGCCGAGCGATCGCCGCGTGGATCTCCTCGTGCGCGCGGAGGATGGCCGCCCGGCGGTCACCGGGGTAGTCGATCCCGATCACCGTGCCGTCGAGGATGCTGAGCAGCGCGTCCGCGATGTAGGCGAACAGGACATTGCCAGATGCCCGGGCGATCACGTCGTGGAAGCGCTTGTCGGCGTCGCGAAACCAGTCCCTGTCGTCCAGGTTGCCGCGCATCTGCTCGACGCTGCCGGCCAGCTCGGCGAGCGACTCACCGCCGATCCGCTCCGCCGCGAGCTGGCTGATCACCGGCTCCAGCGCCAGGCGGGCCTCGACGATCGCCCGGTAGGGCGCCTGGTTGAGCTGCATCAGCAGCTGCAGCACGCTGGCCAGGTGTGAAGCGGCCGGGTTCAGCAGGATCGGCCCGCCGCCCGGTCCCGGCTTGAGCGCGATGACGCCCTGGAATTCCAGCAGCCGCAGCGCCTCGCGCAGCGTGCCGCGCCCGGTTTCGTAGGTTTCGAGCATGGCCCGCTCGGGCGGCAGCAGGGCACCGGGGCGTAGTCCGGTGCGCGCGATGTCGCGCACGATCCGCTGCGCAACCAGCATCGCGGCCTTCGGCGGCCGGCTGCCGGTCAGCGGGGAACCACGGCGGTCCGGTGCGGGATCGGGCCACTGCGGAGCCGGCACTGCACCTCCCTGGAACGGGATCAGGGTCGGCGAAGTAGCGCCGCTCACCGCGACTTCAACGTTATGAAAGATAATCATTGATTAACCGCCGGAAAGCAATGCGCGCCGCGCGGCCGGGGTAACCGCCGTTGCCGAGATATGTCGCGGTGCGATACTCTCCAGCTCACGGGATCGCCGCCGGTCCGTCGGGCGGCAACTTACGTCGTAGCCCGATAAATTTGCCAGCGGCTGGGCGGCTGCCCGCGGTGGCCGCCATGCCGTCATGGCCTAGCCCACCGGATGGCATGGCGAGGCGGGGTAGCCCGGCGACGGCCGGGCCACCCCGCCTCTCGTTTATGCCAGGACTGCCTAGCCGCCGATGCCGGGCAGGACCTGGGTGTGCTCGATCTGGACGGCCTGCAGCTGGCTCGGGTCCAGGCCGAGCAGCGTCAGGATGGTCGGGGCGATCTGCGTCGTCTCGACGGGGGAGGTGATCGTGCTGCCCTGATGCGCGCTGGGCAGCACCACGAGGATCGGCACGTTCCGGTCCTGCGGGTCGTTGCCGCCGTGCTCGGCGATCTTGCTCATGCCGCCGGTGTAGACGACGCCGTGCTGCGCGATGCCAAGAACGTCGGGGTGCCGGGGGTCACCGTTCGGGACGCCGAAGAAGGCCGCGGACTGGGCGCCCGCGTAGACCTTCTTCAGCCCGGACGCCGACACGGTGATCGGGTTCCCGTTGATGTCGTTCCCGGACGCCGAGTGGGTCAGCAGGTACTGCTTCACGAAGTTGGCCGCGGCCTGGGATTGGTCGCTCAGCCATAGCAGCATCCCGTCGTCGTCGGCGCTGAAGATGACGAGGTTGGGGTTGCTGGGGTGGCTGACCGCCCATGCCGCGTTGATCGCGCTGATGATCGCCGAGTCCGGGACTCGCTTCAGGTCGTTCGGGTTGGTCGGCGACTGGCCGTGCTTGGCGGTGATGATGATGGCGGTGCTGCTGGCGCTGCCCCGCTGCCGGATCGCGGTCACCATCTTGCCGACCTCAGCGTTGATGAAATTGAGCGCGCGTATCAGCAGCGGGCCGGGGACCTTCCCGCCCGGCTTGTACCCGCCGATCAGCCCGTCCGAGGCGGGCAGCTTCTGCGCGGTGGACACGGTCTGGAAGTTCATCCCGAAGATGGCCGGGATGCCCACGAAGTGCCTGCCGCTGTGGTCGAAGCCCCGGATCCAGTTCAGGACCGCCTGCACCTTGTAGTTGTCGTACTGCATGGTCGCGGCGTTGTCGGTGGTCCAGTCGCCCGTTGTGTAACCGATCGCGGTGCTGTTGATCTCGGGGGTGAAATAGTCCTGGGGACCGTTTCCCGCCGGCCCGGAGAGCACCTGGTTGGCGGGATGCTTGTCGGACCAGGCGGTGCCCAGCCCGGCGTCACTGGCGACGTTGAAGATCGTGTTGACGTGGATGTACTGATTCGGGAGGATCGGCTTGCAGGTCGCCGGGTCCACCGGCAGGTTCGCCGGGTTGATCACCTGCAGCGGGTTAGCCGTCATCCGCAGGATGCTGCCCGGCAGGCCGTTGAGGCCCTGGCCGGCGTCGAGCCGGGTCTGGTCGATGTCCGCGGCCTCCATGTAGGCGGCCTCGCCCCCGGGCACCGGACCCGTGCAGGTCGTCGTCCCCGCCGGGAACACGCCGTGGTTCCATGTGTCGTCGTAATAGATGCCGGTAACCCCCGGGTCGCCGCCCGTCATCGGGCCGACTATGCCCGGGTAGGAGTCCGACGGGAACGGCGTCAGGGCGTTGCTGTATTCCAGGCCGCGGTGATCGAGGGTGGCCAGCGTCGAGCGCGGGAAGTTCCTCACGTACCAGGTGAGGTCCTGCTGGTGCATCCCGTCCACCGAGATCAGCAGCACGTGCTTGATGCCGGGGCTGCTGCCCTGGACCAGGGCGGGCTGACCGGTCGCCGCCGAGGCGAGCGCGGTGCCGCCGACGGCGGTCGCGATACCGACGGCCAGGGCCGCGGCCCGCTGAAACCGTCTCATGCGCATGGTGTCCCTCCTTGCGGGCGCGGTCGCTCGCCGGCGCCCCCGTGCCACCGTGTCCGACACAGGCCACACCACGCTGGCCAGGTCGTAAACGGCGGATGACGCCTTCCCAGGGGCGGCCTAAAGTCCGGGTAATAATTCGGCATCCCAGCGGGAGACACCGGCGAACGGTGGGAACGGCGAGACCGCGGCTGCGTGGCACGGAAACCGCGGGCTCGCACTGGACCGGTCGCCGGGGCAGCACGCACAATCGGTGCCGGCGATGGCAGGCGCGGCCGGACCGGGGAAACGGCGGCGCGCCCGGTAAGGCGGTGGCATGACCGGACTCAAGGCCGAGGTCGACCCGGCCGAGGTGGGCCTGGACGCGCAGCGGCTCCAGCGGATCGACCGGCACTTCGCCCGCTACGTGGACGACGGCCGGCTCACCGGGTGGCTGGTCGTGGTGAGCAGGCGGGGCCGGCTGGCGCACGTGTCGTGGTACGGGTCGCGTGACGCCGAGGCCGGCCTGCCGGTGGAGCCCGACACGCTGTGGCGCATCTACTCGATGACCAAGCCGGTCACCTCGGTCGCCGCGATGATGCTCGCCAAGGATGGTTGCGTAGTCACGGTCTTGGAGCGCGACGGTGGCGCCGTGCCCGGCTCGCCGGGTGACGCCTGGCGGGACTGGGACCGCCGCGGCATCGCGCAGTTCCGGCAGCTCAACTACCTGCACTCGGGCGGGCGTCTCATCCTGGACAGCCTGCTGGCCTGAGCCCGGCGGGTGCTTGCCAGGCCGGCCGGCGGGTTAGGAGCGCGCGGCCGCCGGCAGCTGGCTGCG
>Ga0126376_10000758_pt1 | contig 16464 bp, 18 predicted proteins | sample PanSoiMetPlot_15_FD_92760 | JGI IMG/M metagenome (GOLD analysis project Ga0126376, IMG submission 92760) | Tropical forest soil microbial communities from Panama - MetaG Plot_15 | ecosystem: Environmental > Terrestrial > Soil > Tropical forest > Bulk soil | place: Panama | collected 2016-02-17
ATAGCAGGGGATAATAACCCGATAGGATATATTACTCAAGATATATACATCAGGCACGGAACACTTGCCGGCTGGAAGCCGGCGCTACCAGGCACCCCGTACCATTTACGCCACCTTTATCGCAGCGATTCGTTGTGAGCCGCGGATGGCGGCACTAATCTGAAGTTGCACCGCCACCACTACCAGCTCGGGGAATCAGAGCCGCGTTGCACATGCTGTCCATAAAGGAAACCTCCATCATGTCGGAACCATTCCGCCCGTACGAAAAACTGGTTGAAATCTCGATCTTTGGAAGAAAGTTTCAGGTGCCGGAACGCAATTCGCTGCTGCGGTGTTTTCAATTCATCAGCCCGGAGACGATTCCGTACGGGCGCTTCTGCTGGAACCAGGATTGCCAATATTGCCGGGTGACCTGCCAGCTGCCGGATGATGACGAACCGCGGGAGATGCTGTCTTGCAAGTTCATCGTGATGCCAGGAATGGAAATCACGGAGATGAGCCAGGAATTGAAGTGGTGCCTGCGGTCGAAGCTGCCGTCGGATGCCGCGGTGGCGAAGTAGCCTTGTCTTAGCCTAAGCCAATTTCGAAAATCGTGCCGCACCTACGGTGCTCGCGCGGTGGTCTGGGAGTTTCCAGCCCTTACGGGCTGGGCAACGTTCTTTCGCGCCTGCGGCGCTGGACTAAAACGTCAGGGCAACTTTCCGCCTCACCCTGGGTTTGAACGAGCAAGGCTGCGTGCTCTACCATTTTGTATGGCAATTCCGACCATACTTCCGTGTGACGGCTGCGGCCGACTGGCTTCCGGGGAGCATATTGCCCGGAGGCTGCAACGGCTGGAATGGGAGACGCGATTCCGACCGATCCACATGCAGGCGCTGCTTCTGGCAGGTGCGGCACCGCAGGCGGATGACGAATTTTTGTACGCGCCGGCGACACGATTTGCGGGGCTAGCGGGGGAAATCCTGACAGCCCTGGAGATTCCCGCGAAGGGAAGAGCCCACGGAGAAGTGTTGGTGGAATTCCAGAAACGGGGCCTGCACCTGGCGTATGCGCTGGAATGCCCCATGGAGGCTGGTGCAGATGCCTCGTTCAGCAACGAACTCCTGGAACGGCACCTGCCCCAGGTGATCACGCGAATCCGCCGGTCCCTGAAGCCGAAACGCGTGGTTCTAGTGTCACCCGAATTACAGGCGTTTCTGCCGCAACTCTCTGAATCTTCTGTGGGGTGTCCTGTTTTTTATGCGCCGTTTGCGGATGTGTCAGCGTTTCGCGGGGCCTTGTCCGCCCTTTCCGCCCACGGCACCTAGCGGGGGCATGTGACAATCATCACTGCGGGCGGTGATGACCTAGCCAAAACTAAGTGTGGCACGTGAGAACTTCGGCGGTATGCTAGGATATCCTTTAGGACCGCTGGCTTAGAGGTGATTTGTGCAAAATCGCGCAAAATTCGGGGTCGGCATCGGGGTGATTCTCGTGGCGTTGTCGTTTCTCGCCTGGTTAGGGTATGGCGAGAGCAAAACGTACTATCACACGATTGCGGAATACCAGACATTGAGCGCTTCTGACCGCGCGCACCGCATGCGGCTTGCCGGCACGGTAGCGGAGGGGAGTATTCGACGCGGCTCCGGCCACGTGGATTTCACGCTGGTAGAGCAAGGCAAGACTTTACAGGTCACCTATGTAGGCAGCGATCCGCTTCCAGATACGTTTAACGACAAGTCTCAGGCTCTTGTCGAAGGCCGCCCAGGCAACGACGGGCGATTTGTCGCCGAGCATGTGCAGGCCAAGTGCGCTTCGAAGTATGAAGCGGCTCCCGGCGGCGACAAGCCGGCACCGTCCGGCGCCGTTCAGCGAAGCAGCATGTAACGCGCCAGTCTAAAACCCTTGGGGGAGAGGCGGAAGCACCATGGATGTATTCGGCTCCTTTACACTTCTGCTTGCATTCGTCTGCGCAGCGTACGCGTTCGTGGGCGGCATCGCAGCGATCCTGACGCGGCATCCTTTGCTGGTGAAGAGCACGCGGCAGGCGGGCTTGGCAACCTGTGTCCTAATTTTTATCGCCACCTTCAGCCTTGAATACCTTCTGTTTACGGACAATTTTTCGCAAGCCTATGTGGTATCGCACAGCAACCGGGACCTCTCGGCGTTTTACAAGGTAGCGGCGCTGTGGTCGGGCCAGGAAGGCTCGCTGCTGTTCTGGAGCTTCCTGCTATCCGTCTATGTCATCTCGGTGCTTATCGCCTACCGGAACAAGAACGGGGAGTTGATGCCGTACGTCGGGGTGGTACTGGCGGGCGTACAGATTTTCTTCCTGACACTGAACAATTTCGTGGAAAATCCGTTCAAGACGCTGGCGATAGTGAACGCGAGCGGCATGCTGGATCCTTTCACGAGGATGGACGGCAACGGACTGAATCCGCTTTTGCAATATCCGGAGATGGTGATTCACCCGCCGAACCTGTATTCGGGGTACACGGGATTCACGATTCCGTTTGCGTTCGCGCTGGCGGCGCTGCTAGCGAGGTATCCGGGTGAGAAATGGATCCACCTGACGCGCAAGTGGACCATGGTGGCGTGGTGCTTCCAGTCGCTGGGAATTCTGCTGGGCGCGCACTGGGCGTACGCGGTGCTGGGCTGGGGGGGCTACTGGGGCTGGGACCCGGTGGAGAACGCTTCGCTGCTGCCGTGGCTGACGGGGACGGCGTTCCTGCACTCGGTGATGATGCAAGAAAAGCGCGGCATGATGAAGGTGTGGAACGTGTGGCTGGTGTTTTGCACGTTTCTGTTGTGCATCCTGGGAACGTTCCTGACGCGCAGCGGTGTGGTCAGCTCGGTGCACGCATTCGCGAATTCGAATATCGGGCCGTGGTTTGTCGGCTTCCTGATGCTGACGATGGTGGTGTGTTTTGCCGCCTACGTGAAAAACCGCGACTACCTGAAGGCCGAAAACATGCTGGACTCGATGATTTCGCGCGAGTCGAGCTTCCTCTTTAACAACTTGCTGTTCCTGGTTGCGTGCATCGCGGTCCTTTCGGGCACGCTGTTCCCGGTGTTCTCCGAGTGGTTTACGAACAACCGCATCAGCGTGGGCGCACCGTTCTTCAACAAGGTGATGATTCCCATCGGGCTGGCGATCTTGTTCCTGACGGGTGTTGGGCCGCTGCTGGCGTGGAGAAAGACTTCGGCGGACAGCTTGAAGCGGAATTTCGGGTGGCCGCTCATTGTGGGCGTCGTGTGCGGCGTGGCGGCGTTTCTGATGGGCTACCACGACGGTGCGTCGGTGCTGTGCCTGTTTCTGTGCGGCTTCGTCACGTGGACCATCGTGATGGAGTTCTACCGCGGCGGAAAGGTAATTGCCGCGCGCACGGGAATGAGCCTGATGATGGCATCGCACGAGCTTGCGATGCGCAACACGCGGCGCTACGGCGGGTACGTGGTGCACTTCGGCATGGTGCTGGTGTTCATCGGGCTGGCGGGCGCGGCGTTCAATACCGAAGCGCAAAAGGCGATGAACATCGGCGACTCGATGAAGCTGGGGAAATACACGCTGGTGCTGCAGAGTGGGGACACGAAAGCGGAAAAGAACTACACGGCGCAGCGCATGATCGTGGAAGTGCTAGAAGGGAACAAGCAGATCATGATGCTGTATCCGGAGAAGCGGCAGTTCCAGGGCACGGAGCAGGCGGCGGGGACGATGGTGGCGATTTACTCCACGCTGCGCGAGGACTTGTACGTGGTATACGCGGGGATGGACCCGGACACGAATATGCCGGTGATTCACGCGTTTCTGAACCCGCTGGTGAAATGGATCTGGCTGGGCGGAGTATGGGTGGTGCTGGGAACGCTGCTGGCGCTTGCTCCAAACCGGCGGGCAGTGCTGGCGGTGGCAGGCGCGCCGCAAACAGCTCCTTCCGCGATTGCCCAGGCATTGAACCCGGGGGTTACGCTGCGTGAGGGCCATGACTAAGGTGAAGCGGTTTACCTATCTGATGTTATTGCTGGCGATGGCTGTCAGTCCGGTGGTGCTTGCGCAAGCGGGGTATTCGCAGCGGGCCAAGGAGATCGGGACGCACCTGAAGTGCATGTGCCGGGGCTGCGACATGAGCGCGGGCTTGTGCGCACATCCGGGAGGTTCGTTCTCTGGGCCGTGTGATACCGCGAAGGACATGCTCAAGGAAGTGGACGCGCATCTGGCCAAGGGCGAATCGGAGCAGCAGATTATTGACGCCTTCGTGGCGAAATACGGCAGCCTGGTGTACATGGAACCGCCCAAGAAGGGGTTCGGGCTGGTGGCATGGCTGATGCCGATTGCGTATTCGATTGTCGGCTTGGGGCTGCTGGTGTTTGTTGTTCGCAAATGGGCGATCAAGCCGCCGCCTGCCGCGGTGGTTCCCACGGGGATATCCGGGGCTGCGCCGAATGAAGCTTTGGAGCGTGCACGCGCGCAAGCGGCACGCGAAACCGAGGATTGATGCCATGAGCGCCCTGTTGATGCTGATTCTTTTCGCCGCACCGGCCGATTGGGCCGTTGTCGGCGCCTGCCTGGGCCTGGCCGCGGCGGTGTTCCTGTTTGTGTTCTATATCCAGCCGGATGCTTCGGACCTGGCGCCGCACCGGACGAACCTGGATCAATTGTTGGAGCGGCGGGACACTTTGTACGACAATCTGCGCGACCTGAAGTTTGAATACCGCGCGGGGAAATACTCCGAAGGCGATTACGAAGCGATGAAGACTTCTCTGGAGAACGAGGCAGCCCTCGTTCTCACGGAAATCGAGCAGGTGACCGAATCCCAAATCCGCCGTCCACGACCCGCCCGGACGGCACCCGAGCGGAGCGCTCGATGAAGGCTGCCCGGCCGCGGCTTCTCCTTATCACAACCCTCATTTCACTTTTAACCGCAACGGTTTCCCTTGCGGGAACGCTGCAAGGAACGGTGGTGAACCGCACCACTGGGCAGACGGTGCCGAATGTGGATGTGGACCTGCTGAGCCCGATGCAAGGAATGGCGCTGTTGGGCTCGGTAAAGAGCGACGCGCAGGGGCATTTTACGGCGGACAATGCCGCGATCGGGACAGCACCGGTGCTGATTCGCGTGACCTACCAGGGAGTGAGCTTCAATAGTTTTTCGCCTCCGGGGCGCCCGCAGGTGGACGTGGAGGTCTTCAATGTTTCGAAAGACCCGAAGACCATTGCGATTGATTCGCACGTGGTGATTTTCCAGCCGAACAGGGACAAGCTGGTCGGCGCCGAGGAGTACAACGTCAAGAATAACTCGCAGCCGGCGGTGGCCTTTTTCTGTACGGAAGGAAATTTTGAATTCGCGATTCCCGAAAAGGGCAGCCTGCAGAGAGTCACCGCCACGAGCGGCGCGCTTGGGATGGATGTGCCGCAGGCGTCGATTGACAAGGGGAAGGGTCACTTTGCGATTGCTTATGCGTTCCGGCCGGGCGAGACGAATGTGCGGCTGTCGTATGAATTGCCGTATACAAACAACGCGGCGATTGTGAAGCTGCCAGCGACGTATGGCGGGATGCGGTTGCTGCTGGTGGCGCCGCCAGGAGTTACGCTGACGGGCGACGGAGTGACCCCGGCGGGACAAGAGCAGGGCATGAATGTATTTGTGCACGATCCGCTGCCCGCGAAAGGAATGCTGACGGTTTCCGTGGCGGGTGTCGGGTCGACGCCTGGGGATGGCGGCGGACAGCAAGCTGGGCAGGAAGGAAATTCGCGGACGCAGGGGCAGGAAGTGGATGTGGCTCCGCCGCGGATTGATGATTTGAAGTGGCCACTGCTGGTGGGGTTGCTGACGCTGTTTGCGTTAGGCTTTCTGCTGCTGTGGCGGAAGCAGGTGGTGGTAACGCCGGCGCCAGCGGAAGGACCGGCGGCAGCGCCTGCGAAGCCTTCGAAGAAAGCGAAGGAGGCGGCTGCAGTCGAGGCCGTGAAAGAAACAGTTAGTGCGAACCTGGATTCGCTGAAGGAAGAGGTTTTCCGGCTGGAATTGCGCAAGCAGGCGGGGACGATTTCGGACGAAGAGTACGCGCGGGAGAAGGCGCGGGTGGAAAAGCTGCTGCGGGACCTGGTGCGCGGATAAGAGTTTAGATGTTGGATTGAAAAGAGAACGCGCCCGTTTCTCGCGCTCCCGCGGAATCGCGCTTTGAAAAAAGGCCCACAGGCGAAAGCCTATGCCCCATGACCGTGACTTCTTTCACCATACCGCCGACCGGGCTGCGTTTCGAGAATATCGACAAACGCTACGGCGGACGTTATGCGCTGCGGCGGGTGTCGTTTGAGATTGAAGCAGGGGAATGCGCGGTGCTGGCGGGGCGAAACGGGTCGGGAAAGACCACGCTGCTGCGCATTGCGGGGCAGATCGTACGGCCGACGCATGGGAGGCTGTCGTTTCCGGGGCGGACCGCCGGCAGCGACGGGAACTCGCGTCCAGGGTACGTGGGGCACAGCACGATGGTGTACGACGAGCTGACGGCCGAAGAAAACCTACTGCTTTTCGCCAAACTGCAAAAAGTGGAGTCGCCGGCGGAGCGTGCAGAGGGCCTACTGCGCGAAGTGGGGCTGTTCGAGCGGCGCACATCGCTGGTGCGGACGTTTTCACGCGGGATGCGGCAGCGCATCGCCATTGCGCGGGCGCTGATTCACCGGCCGTCGGTGCTGCTGCTGGATGAGCCGGCGACGGGGCTGGATCCCCTGGGCATCACGTGGCTGGCGAATTCGCTGCGCGAACTGAACCGCGCAGGGTGCACCGTGGTGATGAGCTTGCACGGCGAGTCGGAAATCTCCGCGCTGGCGACCCGGGCGGTGCGGCTGGACGCCGGCAACGTGATCGCGGACACAAAAACCGGGGCGTCGTTGCACGACATTTTGATGTTTGGGAGCGCCTGACCGCCCCATGAGCCTGTTCTCCAACACAACGGTGCTGCTCAGCAAGGAACTGCGGACGGAGTTCCGCTCGCGCGAACTGCTGACCACCACGGTGGTTTTCATCCTGGTGGTGCTGATTCTGTTCAGCTTTTCGATCAGCCCGACGACGGAGGAGTCGCGGGAATTCGGGCCGGGGTTACTGTGGCTGGCGATTCTGTTTGCGGCTTCCCTGATGCTGCAGCCATGCTTTTTGCGAGAGCAGAGCAATGACACGCTGAGTTCACTGCGGCTGGCGGTGAGCGACCCATTTTCGATTTTCCTGGCGAAGCTGGCGGCGAACACGCTGTTCCTTATGGTGACGGAATTGATCATGCTGCCGTTTTTCGCGGTTTTCTATAACGTACCGGTGCTGCCGGAGTTTTCCTGGCTGACGCTGGTGCTGTTCCTGGGCAGCCTGGGGATTTCCATCGCGGGGACGGCGCTTTCGGCGATTTCGGCGCAGGCGCGCATGCGGGAACTTCTGCTGCCGCTGCTGCTTTTGCCGTTGCTGACGCCGGTGCTGGTGGTAAGCGCGACGGTGACCGTGAGCCTGTTTGACCGCGAGCCGATCGTAAAGGGGAAGGGCATCGCGTTCCTGGCGGTCTTTGACGTGGTGTTTTTGACGGCTCTATGGCTTTTCGGCGAATATCTTCTGGAGGAATAGGCGGCCATGAGTAAACGCATCGGCCTTGGCTTTGTGGCGACTTTGCTGGTGATCGCGTCGGCGTATGCGTCGTTTTACATCGCGCCGGAAGAGCGCACGATGGGCCTGATTCAGCGAATTTTTTACTTCCACGTTTCGTGCGCGTGGGCGGGCTTTACCGCGTTCTTCCTGTGTTTCATCGGCAATTTGCTTTACGTTTGGAAGCGCGCGCAGAAATACGACTGGCTGGGCGTGTCGGGCGCCGAAGTGGGCCTGGCGTTTACTACGGTGGTGCTGATCACGGGGCCGATCTGGGCGCATCCGGTTTGGGGCATCTGGTGGACGTGGGACGCGCGGCTGACGTCGACGTTTGTGTTATGGCTTCTTTATGTTTCGTATTTGCTGCTGCGCACCTTGGTGGAAGAGCCGGACCGGCGGGCACTGCTGAGCTCGCTGTTCGGGATTTTCGCGTTTATTGACGTGCCGCTGGTGTTCGGCGCGATCCGCTGGTGGCGGACACAGCATCCGCAGCCGGTGATTATGGGCGGACAGGGCTCGGGGCTGGACCCGACGATGAAGATGGTGTTTTTCTTTTCGGCGTTTGCCATGCACGTGCTGATGGCGTTTTTGGTTGCCGAGCGGTACACGCTGGAAAAGATGCAGACGGAAACGGATCTCCTTGCCCGTGAAGTGGAGGCTCAATGAAAAATCTCGACAGCGTGTTTGCTGCGTACATCATCGGCTGGGGCGTGTTTTTCGTGTTTTATCTGACGATTGCCAAACGGACAGCGAATTTGCGGGCGGAACTGGAACGACTGAAGAATTCACTGCCTCGGAAGTAGAGATGAGCCAGATAGCGCTGGACTCTATTTGAGACAGAGGGCACAGAGAAAGAGCACAGAGAGAGCAGAGAAGAGGGCTGCAGCATTAAGTCGTAAGACCCACCCTTAGACACCAAGGGTGAGGCACCCTCAAGCTCGGATGCTTCGTGGCTTGAGATCGGTAGGAAAGAGCGCAGAGAAGAAGACTATGAGCGCGAAGAAGAGAGTGGGGATTGTGCTGTTCCAGCTGGGAGGGCCGGATTCGCTGGATACTGTTGAGCCTTTTCTGTGCAACCTGTTTCTGGACCCGGACATTATTCCGCTGGGGCCGCTGAACTTCATCCGCGGACCGCTGGCACGGTACATTGCGAAGAAGCGCACCCCGCCGGTGGCGCAGCGGTATGGGCAGATCGGCAGACGTTCGCCAATCGGGATTCTGACCGAGCGGCAACGCACGAAGCTGGTGGCGGCGGTGAGCCCGTATGTCGATCCGGTGGCGGTGACGGCGATGCGATATTGGAAGCCGCTGACCGAAGATGCTGTTGCCGCGCTGAAAAAGGCCGGGCGTCTGGATGAGTTGGTTTTATTGCCACTTTATCCGCACTATTCGTATGCCACGACGCTGAGCAGCCTGAAGGAATGGCGGCGCGTATATGGCGAGCCTAACGACGCGCTGCCGGAACGAAGCATCGAGCATTTTTTCGATCATCCTTCGTACATCCAGGCGCTGGTGACAAACATCGGGAAATGCCTACGGCAATTTTCGGATAGTTCACGGATTCACCTTGTTTTCAGCGCACACGGACTGCCCATGAGCCTGGTGGAAAAGGGGGACCCGTATCCACGGCACGTGGAAGAGACGATCCGGCTGGTGAATGAGAACGGAGCGAAGCAGTTTGCCAACTGGCCGAAGACGCACTTGCTGTGCTTCCAGAGCAAAGTGGGACCGGCAAAGTGGCTGGAGCCGTCGTTTGTGGGGACGCTCGAGAAACTTGGGCACGAAGGTGTGAAAGAGATGATGGTGGTGCCCATTTCGTTTGTGAAGGAACACATCGAGACGCTGCACGAGATCAACATCGAGGGGCGCGCGGACGCGAAGAAAGCCGGGATTCAAAGATACCGGATGATGCCGGCGGTGGGAGATTCGCCTCATTTTATTGAGTGTTTGAAGCAACTGGTCTTGCGCGCTGCGGAGATTCACCCGGACGCCCCGGCGATGAGCACGCGGACTTCGGCATAGGTGAAGAGAATTAGCACCGAGGATGCAGAGGCGCAGAGAGGAAAGTCTTGCCACTAGATCGTAAGAACCCACCCTTAAAAACCACCCTTCGACAAGCTCAGGGCAAGCGGGTGGGGCACCCTCAAGCGCCATAGGTCAATGCCCTAACAAAACTATTTCCCGTCCATTTAATCCTTGCTAAAATGCGCGGCGGTTCAGGGTTGCCTTGCAAGTTCGCTGCGGACTAGTGCGCTATACTATGTGTTTCGGGATGGGGCCCGAAATTCATGAAGGCGACGTATCATCCGGGTGTCTTTAAGTATTCCTTGTTCGTCGTGGTTTGGGCCGCGATTCTCCTCTGTGCGGGAGCGCTGGTTACCTCCGAAGACGCGGCGCTGGCCGTCCCTGACTGGCCGCTCTCCTATGGCAGCTTGAACCCGCCGATGGTCGGCGGGATCGCGTTTGAACACTCCCACCGGCTAATAGCGGCGGGGTTGGGCATTTTGACCATTGTGCTGGCGGTGTTGCTGTGGATAAAAGAGGAGCGGCGCTGGGTGAAGTATCTGGGGTTGGCAGCTCTGGGCGGCGTGATCTTCCAGGGCCTTCTTGGCGGGCAGGTGGTGCTGCAACTGCTGCACTATTGGCTGCCGGTGATCCATGCGTGCACCGGGGAGATCGTGTTCGCCATCCTGGTGAGTATCTCGGTGTTCACGAGCCGCTGGTGGATGGAGACCCTGCAGCAATATGAAGATTCCGGCTGGCCTTCGATTCATTCGATTGCCATTCTCAATGCGTTTTTGATTTTCCTGCAGGTATTTGTGGGCGCGGGATTCCGGCACAAGTATATGTCGCTGAAACCGCACGTGTTTGGCGCGCCGATTATCCTCTGTGTGGTGATCTGGACGGCGACGGTGCTGAAGAGGCGGTTCCCGCAGGTGGCGGCGATGAAACGGGTGCGCGTGCTACTGCACTCGATCGTGGGATTGCAGATTCTTTTGGGGATCGCCGCGCTGTGGACGCGCATCCAATCTGCGAACGACCCGCAACCGCTGCCGCCAGTGGTGATCACAACGGTGGTCCACACCGTGGTGGGAGCAACGCTGTTCGCCATGTCGATTGTGACGGTGCTAGTCTGCTACCGGCTGGTGCCGCGGCACAGGGAAGTGTTGCTGGGCACGGCCAAGGGAGAGGTTGCCGCGTAATGAGTGAAACCCGCGGCACAACGATTGCGCAGCCGAGCAAGCTCAGCGCATATATCGCTCTGACCAAGCCGGATGTGTCGTTTCTGGTCCTGATGACGACGGGTGCCGGGTATTACATGGGTGTTCGCGGGCCGATTGGCTGGCTGCACATGATCCACGTGGTCGTAGCGACGATGCTGATCGCCGCGGGGACGGCGACGCTGAACCATTACATTGAGAGGGAGTCCGATCGGTACATGCGACGCACGGCGTCGCGGCCGCTGCCAGCAGGAGTGCTGACGCCGGGTGAGGCGCTTCTGTTTGGCGTGGTGTTGTCGCTGGCCGGGGCGGTGGATTTGTACCTGACGGCAGGATTCTTGCCGTGCCTTCTGGGCCTGTTCACCTGCCTGAGTTATTTGCTGGCCTATACGCCGCTGAAAAAACTGACCGTGTGGGCGACGTTTGTGGGTGCGATTCCCGGAGCGATTCCGCCGATGATCGGATGGACGGCAGCAACGGGGAAGCTGGACGCGGGTGCGTGGCTTTTGTTTACGATTTTGTTCGTATGGCAGTTTCCGCATTTTCACGCGATCTCCTGGATGTACCGGGAGGATTACGCGAGGGCGGGAATCCTGATGCTGCCGGTGGTGGATAAGGAAGGGAAGCGGACGTACCGGCAAATTATTTTGTACGCGGCGGCGCTGGTAGCGGTGAGCCTGCTGCCAGCGATTATGGGCTTTGCAGGAGTGCTGTACTTTTTTGGCGCGCTGGTGACGTGCACGGGGCTGGTGCAGGTGTGCTTGTGGGCGGCGCACGCCAAAACGAATCTGCGCGCGAAGTGGCTGATGCACGCCACGGTGATGCATATTCCGATCCTGCTTGGGTTGATGATGTATGACAAGATTCAGAGGTGAGAGGAAATCAGATATCGGGGAAAAAACATTAGAAATTCATTGTAAAGGCTGAGTCCTGCAGTGTACCTGCCTTCGGCTTTGTGTGCAGCGCCATTCATTCCACAATTTCCTGCCCGCAAGTCCTCTATTCTGATATCTGATATCCTTCTACATTCTCTTTCACACTAGAGGACCTCGAATAGACATGATTTCGCATCCTGCGGTGAATGCGACACTGAATGGAACTAGCGCGGTGCTGCTGGCGTGCGGGTATGCGGCGATTCGTGCGGGGAAACGTGAACTGCACAAGAAGTTGATGCTGACGGCGTTTTTCGTGTCGTGTGCGTTCCTGGTGTCCTATCTCGTGTATCACTACCGGGTGCATCGGGTGGTGTTGTTTCAGGGGCAGGGGTGGATTCGGCCGGTTTATTTCACGATCCTGATTTCGCACACGATTCTGGCAGTGGCGATTGTGCCACTGATTATCGTCACGCTGCGGCGGGCGTTCCTCGAAAAGTTCGACAGGCACCGGGCCATTGCGCGATGGACGCTGCCGCTGTGGTTCTACGTTTCAGTCACCGGGGTGATTGTCTATTTTATGGTTTACCAGATCTACGCGCGTCAATGATATGGTCGTGGCGTACTCGTAGACCTATCAAATCTTTTTGTGGCGAGATGCTTTATCGGCCGGTGTGAGGTCAGAGGGACCATATTCGTTAATTCCGACTTTAAGCAAAGCAATCTTTGCTGGAACAATTTCATACATGTTGACTTTAGCGAGGCCGTGCTCTCAGGTTCGGACATGCGACCTTTCATATTTATCGACGTGCGTTTCTTGCGTGCCGATCTTCGTGGAGCAGACCTGCGGCATTCGCAATTTGAAAGATGCTCTTTTGACGAGGCTTCGATGGATAACGCCATTCTCATACGTAAACAAGGCGAACGTTTCAGCCTCTCCGAGAAACAGACGAATTAAATAGACTGGAGAGACAACGATGGTCCGGAGCCTCTTGGTGGCTGACTCAATCCTCCCCAGCGAACGACTGTAAATAGTTCACATGTCTGTCCATCACAAAGGAATGGGCCACTCATCATGAAAATACTTTTGTTTGGGGCGACGGGGTCGGCGGGCGGGGCGGTGCTGGAGGCTTGCCTGGAGGCTTCGATTGTGGACGAGATGCGGGCCCTTGTGCGGCGGCCCTTGATGCACACGAGCGGGAAGCTGCGGACGTTTGTGCATAGGGATTTTCTGAATTACGCGACAGTGCAGGAGGCGTTTCGGTCGATCGATGCGTGCCTGTTCTGCCTGGGGGTTTCGTCGACGCAGGTTTCGCAGGAGGAGTACCGGACGATCTCGTATTCCTACCCGCTGGCCGCGGCGAATATGTTCAAGGCACAGTGCCCGGGGGCGGCGTTTCACTACATCAGCGGACAGGGAACCCGCGTTGACAGCCGGATGGTTTGGGCGCGGGTGAAGGCGCAGGCCGAACACGACCTGATGGATCTGGTGGGGGCGGTTTGCTGGAGGCCGGCATTTATCGATGCGAAGCCTTCGGCGAGCTTGCCCAGGGTTTATGCCTCGTTTTACTCGATTGGGCGGCTGTTCAAGTCGTTTCCCAAACTGTACGTACACGGGAGGGATTTGGGAAGGGCAATGCTGCAAGCCACCGTGGAGGGGCAGCAGCGGCGGATTGTCGAGAATCCCGAGATCCGGGAGATTGCGGCGCGGGCATCCTTTTGACGCTACCGTTTTTTTCGAGCCACGAGTTTATTCTCTCCGCAGAATCTGGAGATGCGAAATCCTCGACCTGATTTTCCGTGGCTTCGCCGTTGTCTTGCAACCGCAGCACTTTCGCAATCTCTTGCTGTGTCTCCGCGGTCGCCCCGCTCCAGAGTAGTGACAACACAACACGTGCTCCATACGGACAAATCGCCATGTTGTGCCTGCCTGGCGTAGAAGCTTCGAATAGTTGGAACGTAAACCGAGTGCTGCGCAATTCCTTTTTCGAACCCCTCAAATTCCCAGGTTCGATCTTCGTCTCGCGATCGCGTTTTGGAAATAGAGTCAGCACAGGCCGCCTCCCTAGTAGTGTCCGCTGTCCAATACTATACTCGCGCGTGTTCCAGACAACAGTGTGCTGTCTCCGGCAGTCTTGCCGCCGTGTCGTGGTTTGCCCACTACCTGTTCGGGCCAGAAGATTCTGCTTCTGCGGTTTTTCCAGCAACTGCTTTGTTGAGCTTGGCGATGTAGCCTGTGAGGTAGTCGCGGGGGACGGAGCGAATGTAGGGATTCACGATCCAGGCAAAGATGGCCGGGACACTGCGGCTGAGAGCGAGAAACTCGATCTGGACGTAGACGCCATCGTCGGCTTGCAGGTAGCGGGTGTAGAGGTCGAGGCGCCAGAGATAGCCGTGGTCCTTGCCGACGGGGAGTTCGCGCTCGTCCTTTTCGCCGGGATCGCGGACTTCGGCGATGCGGGTGGCCCGGCCAAAGGAATATTCGTGCGTGGGGTCGGGTTGCGTGAAGTCGACGGTGAATTCGGTGTTGTAGACGGCGGTGACGATCGCTTTGCGATAAAAGCGGAAACCGACGCGGAAGTGGTCCCCTTCGCGGCTGAGCAATGTGGAACGCTGGACATCAGGCTTGAAGAAATCGGCGTGATTGTTGAAGTCCTCTGCAACTTCGAGGACACGATCGAGGCGCGCGTTGGGGATAAAGCCGACGGCCAGCCAGTGATGCACCAGGCCGTCGGGGATTTCGATTTTCCTGCCATCGTCCCTGGTGGTTAGCGCGTGGACGTAGACCTGGCCCCTTTTGACTCGGGCGATCTCCGTGTTTTTCTGGTCCACAGGAAGGGAATCGAGATACAAAAATTGGTCCGGATGAGAAAGCTCAGCGCGCTCGCGGGCCTCGGTGAGTTCTTCATAGTGTTGGAAGGCCTGGGCGGTGCGAGGCTTGAGTTCGGAGGCGCGGAGTCCCGCATTGGCGAGTAACGCAAAAAGAAACAAGATTAGCGGTGGGATACTCCGAATCCAGGCCATGTACGCTCCGCAAGAATTCACTTAGCTTGAATTTGGATGATCGAAACAGGAATGTAGCTATACTTGCGGACGCCACAGCAGAAGCCATGCTAAGTCGGTGTGTGCTAGTCATGCATACAAGACCAACATTGACGGGCTTTGGGAGTCCTGGCGACCGGCCCGCAGCGCGAGCAGCGGTTGATGTGAATTTGATCAGGGTGATCCGCCAAAATCCTCTCGGCCATGCGGTGTAGGAAGGCTTCCGACCCCTCGCGCGTTAGGTCGAAGACAGCAGTGTCATCAGAAAGTAAATCCTTGAAATGGGGCTTCTTCATCGTCTCTTCTTGCGCCTTCAAATCAGACCGTCCCTTCGTGGCTTTCTGTGTCCCCAAAAGGTGCCTTTGAGCAAGCCTTTCTTTCTCGGTCATTAGGTGCCCGTAATATCGACACACATAGTTAGCGCTAGATGACGGTCCATGGTCTGATGTTCAGTGATTCGACTAACCTTTCTATGCTTTGGGTAGCGCGGCGATGACGGCATCGGTGAATTCGAGGGTGCCGGCGTGGCCGCCCAAGTCCTTGGTCAGGTGCTTCCCGTCCTTGTAGACCTTGACGAGCGCGGTTTCGATGCGCTCGGCGGCGGACCGTTCGCCGAGATGATTGAGCATCAGGATGGAGCTCATGAGCAGCGCCGTCGGATTAGCGAGGCCCTTGCCGGCGATGTCCGGGGCGGTGCCGTGGACGGCTTCGAACAAGGCGCACTCGTCGCCAATATTGCCGCTGGGAACCACGCCCAGACCGCCGACGAGGCCGGCGGCGAGATCGCTCATCACGTCGCCATAGAGATTCGGAAGAAGCAGGACGTCGAACTGGTCGGGATTGATGACAATCTGCATGCAGGCGTTGTCGACGATCATTTCCTTGTACTCGATGTCTTTGTACTGCTCGGCGACGGCGCGCACGGAGCGCAGAAACAGGCCGTCGCTGAGCTTCATGATGTTGGCCTTGTGGATGGCGTGAATTTTTTTACGGCCCATCCGTTGCGCATATTCGAAAGCGAAGCGCGCGATGCGCGTAGAGGCTTTTTCGGTGATGATCTTGAGGCTTTCGACGACGCCGGGGACAACTTCGTGTTCGAGACCGGAGTAGAGGTCCTCCGTGTTTTCGCGAACGATGACCACGTCAACGCCATCGAAGTGGGATTTGACGCCCGGAAGATTGCGAACGGGGCGCAGGTTGGCATAGAGGTCGAGGCTTTTGCGGAGCGCGACGTTGACGCTGCGCGCGCCGCCGGCAATGGCCGTGGCCATGGGCCCCTTGAGAGCGACGCGATTGCGGCGCACGGATTCGATTGCCGCAGCGTTGAGGACCTCAGCACCAGTGGTGGCCTTGTCGGTATTTTCGGCGCGGGCGCCCAGGGTTTCCCATTCGATGTGCACGCCGCAAGCGTCGAGGATGCGTTGGGTGGCGGCGGAAACTTCGGGTCCAATCCCTTCGCCGGGTAAAAGAGTTATGCGATGTTTCATAGGTGGTGTCTATTGTACGGGATGCGCAGCGATTGGAGAAACGCGAGGCGGGAGATTGGTCAGATAAGAGATATGTAATCAGATATCAGAAAGCAGTCACAAGGGTCTACTTTGCTTTGGGAAAACGCGAATCGTGCCCTGCTACACATTGCCAGCGCCCGTCACGATAAACAAAGATGTCAGTAAAACGCGTTTTTCCCGTAGGCCGGCCATGCTCCCTATGCATACCGATGCCGCGGACGTA
>Ga0126376_10000760_pt1 | contig 16451 bp, 10 predicted proteins | sample PanSoiMetPlot_15_FD_92760 | JGI IMG/M metagenome (GOLD analysis project Ga0126376, IMG submission 92760) | Tropical forest soil microbial communities from Panama - MetaG Plot_15 | ecosystem: Environmental > Terrestrial > Soil > Tropical forest > Bulk soil | place: Panama | collected 2016-02-17
CGAATCATATTCGCAGCCGATTGTCAGGAGACTTTTTCAGCAGCCTGCTAAGGGGCGGCTATCACTGGAGGCGGCGAAACATAATCGGGAATTGTGCGCGGTGAGCTCAGGGCTCTGGGGAGCCCGCACATCATCATCGGAACGTAAGTTGCGGATCGGCCGCGAGTTGCGGGTAACACTTCGTTGCGTCGTGCTGCAATCAGAACTGCACGGGCGGACGCGAAGGATGTGCCGACGGGCAGTCAGTGCCGCGACGGTCTGTTGATCTGCTCCTTGGTATCGGGCTCCAGCTGCCGAGGGCAGCAGTGCGCGAGCAAAATGTGGCTGACAAGCCCGCGTCGGCTGCGAGCGCCGACCTTGTCTAAGATCGTCTTCAGGTGATCCTGAATCGTGTTCCGCGAAATATGCAGGCGCTGTGACATAAGACGATCCATGTCGTGCGGCCACAACGACGCAGATGGGTGTTCCATGACGCGGCCGAGCCGGTGAAGGATTTTCCTGCGCGGCGAGAGCGCCTGATGGTGCTCGGATTGTCACCGCGCGAAACGCCGCAGCCCGCGCGGGGCAAGAAAATTCGCTCCGAGGCGGGGACGCGGAAAGAATCGTAAGGTCGATGTCGCCGCGCCGGCCTCGGCGTCTCGGCCGCCCCAATGTGCATGATACCACCAATGATGAAATGACCCACCGACCAGTATCTGTGGGATTGTCCTTGGAGCCGACACATTTATAAGGCGTTTCTGCCGTTCCGGCGGAGGTCGGAGCAGGGTCGCTTGGGTGACGATCGTACCAGACTGCTGCAGTCGCTTTCGATCGAGCGGGACGGACGCAGGCCGGCCGCGCGCGGCGCCTCGATATTGCCCAAGCTCCTCGCCGCGCTCGCGGTTCTGGTCATCGCCGGAGCCGGCCTCGCATGGTTTGTGCCGCAGCTAGTGGCCAGCCGCGCCGAGCAGGCGGAACCGTCTCCTGCGCCGGCCGCCTCGCCCCCCGTTGCGGCGGCGACTACGCAGTCCACCGCCGATCAGCGCGGGAGTTTGAGCGCGTCGGGCTACGTGGTCGCCCGCCGCAAAGCGACGGTCGCAGCCGAAATCACCGGCAAGGTGGTCGAGACGCTGGTCGAGGAAGGGATGGTCGTCCAGGCCGGCCAGGTCCTCGCCCGGCTGGACAACGTGCTCGCGACCAGCGATCTGGCGCTGTCGGAATCCAGGGTTGTCGCGGCCGATGCCGCCGTGAACGCGATCGCGGCCGATCTGCGCGACGCAGAGCGGATCTTCAATCGCCTGGAGACGCTGTCGCAGAAGAACTTCGCCAGCGAGGCGGACCTGACCAAGGCTGAGGCGCGCGTCGGCGTCTTGCGGGCGCAGCTGGCCCAGGCCAAGGCGCAGCTCAAGACCGCCCGCATCGACGTTCAGCACAACGCCGCCGTTCTCGACAAGCACAGCATCCGTGCGCCCTTCGGCGGCATCGTAATCGATCGCAGCGCCCAGCCGGGCGAGATGATCTCGCCGTTGTCCGCCGGCGGCAGCTTCACCCGCACCGGCATCTGCACCATCGTCGACATGGATTCGATCGAGATCGAGGTTGACGTCAACGAGGCATTCATCGGCCGCGTCAAGGCCGGCGGTTCGGTCGATGCAGTGCTCGAGGCCTATCCGGATTGGACCATTCCGGCCAAGGTCATCGCGATCGTGCCGACCGCCAATCGCGAAAAGGCGACGGTGCGCGTCAGGATCGCCTTCAACGAGAAGGATCCGCGCATTCTTCCCGACATGGCCGTGAAGGTGAAGTTCCACGACGAGCGAACCGCGCAGAGTCCCCCGTCGGGCATCGGAACCGCGCACTAGTTTAGCGCAGCCCACGCCGCAAACCCGATTCTAACAACAGGAGAATAGCCAGATGCCGGAGAGCCCCCTCGTTCGCCTCGTGGGCGTGAGCAAGGGTTTCGTCAAGGGTCGGGAGACGATCTCGGTCTTCCACGATCTCGATCTGGCGATTCCCGCCGGCGATTTCGTCGCCGTGATGGGTCCATCCGGATCCGGCAAGACGACCCTGCTCAATCTGCTTGGCGGAATCGATCACGTCGATGCCGGAGAAGTCAACGTCGCCGGACAGCGGATCGACGGGCTCACGGAGAGCGAGCTTGCGCGCTATCGCGCTGGAAACGTCGGCTTCGTTTTTCAATTCTACAATCTCATGCCGATGCTGACGGCGGCACAGAACGTGGAGCTGCCGCTGCTGCTCACCAAGCTCGGCAAGGCACAGAGGCGGAGCCACGTCGAAACTGCGCTCAAGATCGTCGCGCTCGCCGATCGGGCGACGCATTACCCGCGCGAGATGTCGGGCGGCCAGCAGCAGCGCGTCGCGATCGCCCGCGCAATCGTATCCGATCCAAAGCTGCTCCTGTGCGACGAGCCGACCGGCGATCTCGACCGCGCCACCGCCGACGAGATTCTCTCCACCCTGAAGGTCCTCAACAGCGAGCTCGGCAAGACTATCGTGATGGTGACCCACGATCCGGCAGCGGCACGGTTTGCCGGGCGCACCCTGCATCTCGACAAAGGCTGCTTCGTCGAGAAGGAACTCGCCGCATGAACGACTTTGTGCTGATCCGGAAGAACCTGTTCCGCAGGAAGCTGCGGGCAATTCTGATGATCGTGTCGATCCTGATCGCGTTCGCGATCTTCGGGGTGCTGGCCGCATTCGAGCGGGCCTTCAACGTTGGGCAAGAAGTGGCTGAGGCCGATCGCTTGGTGACCGTCAACAAGGTCAATTTCACCCAGCCGCTGCCGATCGCCTATTTCGATCGCGTCCGCGCCTTCCCCGGAGTGCGCGAGGTGACGCACGCGAACTGGTTCGGCGGCTACTACCAGGACCCCAAGAACAATTTGATTGTCTTCGCGGTCGATCCGGAGACCTACCTGCATATCATCAGCACCGACATGGTTATTCCGCCGGAGATGCGGCAGGCGTTCATCCGCGAGCGAACCGGCGCGCTGGTGGGCGAGAGCATGGCAAGCAAGTTCGGCTGGAAGGTCGGCGACCACATCCCGATCTCGAGCAACATCTTCTCGCAGAAGAACGGCTCCAACACGTGGGACGTGGCGATTGTTGGCATCTTTGGAAAGCGCAAACCGCAGGTCGGCACCAACGTGATGCTGTTCCAGTACGCCTATTTCAACGAGGCCCGTTCGTTCGGCAAGGACACGATCGGCTGGTTGGTGCTGTGCACCACCTCTCCATCGATCAATGATCAGGTGGCGAAGGGGGTCGACGCGATGTTCGCCAACTCGTCATACGAGACGTCGACCGATACCGAAAAGGCGTTCAACAAGGCATTTGTCGCCCAGCTCGGCGATATCGCCCTGATTGTCACCCTCGTGGTCGGCGCAGCCTTCATCACGATTCTGATGATCGTTGGCAACACCATGATGATGGTCGTGCGCGAGCGTGCGCGCGAAATCGGCGTGTTGAAGACGCTCGGCTTTTCCAGTGCACGAGTGCTGCACCTCGTTCTGGGCGAGACGGTGTTGCTGGCGTTGCTCGGCGGCATTCCGGGGCTGGCGGTTGCCGCGGCGGTCACGCTCGCGCTGCGCCGCAGCCTCGTCGAGTTCGTGCCGGGCATGGCCTTGAATGTGAGCATCGTGCTGGCGGGGCTCGGCTTTATGCTGATGCTGGGGCTCGCGACCGGCCTGCTGCCCGCGATCAACGCATGGCGGCTGAAGATCGCTGTCGCCATGGGACGGGGCTGACGATGCGCGCGTATCTGCTGCAGGTCGCCGCCGTAACGCTTATCAACGTAAGGAGCATTCCCCACCGCTTCTGGCTCTCGCTGTCGACGGTGGTCGCCATTGCGCTCGTCGTGACGGTGCTGTTGTCGTTCCTGGCGATGGCCTACGGGTTCCAACGCACATTGGCCGGAACAGGTGCGGCCGACGTGGCGATCGTGCTGCGCGGCGGGTCGCGGGCCGAAATCAACAGCACGGTCTCGCGCGACCAGGTGCGCCTGATCGAGGACGGACCGGGCATCGCCCGCGAGGCGGACGGCAAGCCACTGGTCTCGGCTGAGCTCTATCTCGTGGTCGACGGAATCAAGCGCAAGACCCACACCAAGGCCAATCTGCCGCTGCGCGGAATCGGCCCGCGGGGACCGCAGATCCGCAGCGGTATCTCGCTCGTCGCCGGCCGGATGTTCGCGCCGGGCTCGAATGAAATCGTCGTCGGCAAGGGGCTGATCCGCGAATTCGAAGGGCTTGAGCCGGGCAACACGGTTCGGTTGGGGACTAGCACGTGGACCGTCGTCGGCGAGTTCGCGGCGGGCGGCAGCGTGTTTGAATCGGAGATCTGGGCGGATCTGTCGGTGGTGCAGAGTCTGTTCAACCGCAACAACTATTTCCAGACCGTGCGCGCGAAGCTCACGAGTCCGGCCTCTCTCAGCGCCCTGAGGGACTACATCGACAACGATCCAAGGCTCAAGCTCGACGTCAAATCGGAGGCGGACTATTTCTCCGAGCAGGCCTCGCAGACCTCTGACCTGATCCAGAAACTCGGCTGGCCGCTCGCCATCGCCATGGCGTTGGGCGCGCTTGCCGGCGCACTGAACACGATGTACTCCTCGGTCGCGGCTCGCACGGTCGAGATCGCCACGCTGCGGGCGATCGGTTTCGGCGGCACTTCCGCCTTCATCGGCACGATGGTGGAGTCGCTTATCCTCGCGATTGTGGGCGGCGTCATCGGCGCGCTGGCAACCTATGTGGTGTTCGACGGCTTCACCACCTCCACCATGGGCACAAACTTCGCTCAGGTCGTGTTCAGCTTCAAGCTGAGCACCGGCCTCGTCTTGCAGGGCGTGATGCTCGCCTTGACGGTAGGGTTCCTGGGAGGAGTGTTTCCCGCCATTCGTGCGGCGCGTCTGCCGATCGTCGCGGGGCTGCACGGCTGACCAGTATCGCCGGCGGCGGATTTTACGAGACGGATTTAGGGTGGCGGTGAGCCCAACGCGCCTCTATCCCGGCGCCTCTGCCGTGACGCTTTCTGCACCTCTTGCTTTCGGAGCTCAGGTCAGCGGAACGCGTTTGAGTCATTGAGCTTTCGGCTCATAATTCGCTCGAGAGCCGCACGTTGCGCGTGAACGTGATCGGCCTGGTCGAGCTGAAATTTGGTCAGCGCGGCGCACCGACTCAGGCGTTCGGCCATATTTCGTGCTCTGATCCGAAAAGCCGTCAAGTGAACCGCGGAAAGACAATATCTGGCAGCAAGCTCGAGATAGATGCGTTCAAGGCCGACAACGAGGCGGGCCATTTCGTGGCGGAACAAGTCGGCCGTTTCGGCCAAGTAGGCGTCAAGTGCCAGCTCGAAACGGGCAAGAGAAAAGCCGGCGGTCCTATCCTGCCGCGGCCGGCATCCGCACCAGGACCGCAAGGCGTCGCAGAACTCTTCCTCAAGTTCGTAAGTTCCAATCGTATCAAAATCGAGCAGACCCAAAACCTCGCCTGTGCACGAATCAACGCGAAAATTCTCGGTCCGCAGGTCACCGTGCCCGACCATGAGCGGCGCCCCGGTGCGGTGGTGTTGTTTCTTCCAGGCGACCCACCGCTCCAAGATCCGATCGGCGAGCGATCGAAGCTCTGGGACGAGATCCGATTCTGCTGTCAGATGAGACACGCCGACCATGTAGCGATCGGTGTCGTGCAGCGACGATCGCTTGATCAGCGGGTGTTGGGCGATAAGCGACAGCGCCGCGTGGAACCGGCCGGCAACAGCGGCCATCCGTCCTACCTGTGATTTTCCTTGCGGCCTGCGGCGCGTCGTTCCTGGCATCCATGTGAGGACACGGAAGCGGCGAGCATTCGGCATCGGTACCGACAGCGAGCCATCGATGGTCGGAACGAGGCGCGGCACGGCGATGCCGACTTCGCGCAAAATAGGACCGAGTTCGACTATTATGGCCTCCGCATCGACATTTATCGAGGAATGAACGATCTGGCCCACATAACGGGGAGGGTCGCCAAGGGCCCAAGTCTGATTAATCATCCCAGACTTGATTGGACGTACCTGTCCAATTTCCGCGACGGATGACGGAAAGAGATGCAATGGGAGGTGAGAAAAGGACGTCATTGCACTTCGCGCCGTCCGGCATGGGGTGCGAATTTGCGCGACGGAACCTCCGGCGACATGGAAGGTACCTTGATCAGACGGCGAGATCGATAGGCTTGATGGGCACCGTCTGCAGGCAATCGATGGCGTTCGTGCCATGGCTCATCATGGTATGATCTGCGCCGGCGGCCGAACGCAGGAGCCGCTTGTTGGAAACGGCTGGAGACTGCACGTCCCTTTTTCCAACCAATCCCGCGACGGCACCCATTGCACTTCCTCCAGCCCTCCATATCTGTCCCGCCAAGCGGCAGCTCGGCGCAACTCTGGTTGTCAGCAATGAAGGAACAAAGCCGGTTTTGCTTCGAATTCTCGATTTGCGGAATCGATGACCTTCATAATTATTGCACAATCGGCATTACCCACATCTTGTCGCTGCTGGATCCCGGTTTCCCGGACTCCGCCATTTTTCGTTCATTCGGCCAATACGAGCGGCTCGAGCTGCGCTTTCACGATATCATTGATGAGCGCGAAGGGATGGTCGCGCCGCAGGAGGCCGACGTCAGTCGTGTGCTTCGCTTCGGTCGGACATTGACGTCTGACCAGACGTATCGGGCACGCCTTCTCGTGCATTGCCATGCCGGATTGTCCCGTTCGACGGCTGCAATGGTCTTGCTCCTTGCACAAGCTAGGCCGGACTTGGCCGCTCATACTGTCGTTGAACAGGTCGTGAACAGGCGACCGAAAGCATGGCCTAACCTGCGAATGATCGAAATCGGAGACGTCTTGCTTGGTCGCCGAGGCAGTCTCGTCTCCGCAGTGGATCGTCAATATGAGCAGATCGTCACGACGGATCCCGAATTCTGTCGCATGTTGATCGCCGCGGGGCGTGTCCGCGAACTGCTCAGGACACCAAAAGCCGCGTACTTTTTTTCGGTTCACTAGTGACATGAAGCTAACCTGTCCGCGTCAGCGCGCTGATGGCGACGCCGACAACGATGAGGCACAGCCCGAAAGCCTGCGGCAGCGGAATCGGCTCGTTGAGCAGCCAGGCGGCGCCGAGCGGCACGAGAACGAAAGTCAGTGCCGTGAATGGATACGCATAGCCGACCTCGAGCCGCTCGACTGCGAGCATCCAGCAGGCTGCCGCGGCAACTCCGGAGGCGAAAGCGCTCAACACCCCAAGGTCGGTGAACATAGCCCACAGATAGCGCGAATAGTCGCCGACGCCCGCCGATGTCGAGGCGTGGACGAGCGCCCGCGCCTTGACCATGAGTTGCGCATATACGGTAAACACCAGCACCAGCGACACCATCGCGTAGGGTAGCATGGTTCTCCCTCACACTTGCGCGCGAAACCCCTTCCACGCGCCGCTGTTCAGATGTGGCTGCGCCCCAGTCGGATATGCCTTCATGCTGACACGCGTCGTATGTTGTTGTCTACCTTGTCTTGCTTTTGCTTATCTGCATTGACGGAATGCAGTCCGGATTTGCTATGCATGCGAGCGGAGCGAGCACCTCTGGTCGTCCAGGTGCAGCGGTAAGGTGCGACAGAGCGCAAATGAAGCCCTTCTGAAGGGAGCACCGTTCGGCGGAACGGCGCCATAGACGCGTCACATCTGCGGCATGTTCCGCGTATAATAAAAAATGATGGAGCTTTATTCGATGAAATCGGCACTCCGTAGTTCCGTTTTCGAGAAAGACGCAGCCGCAGGAAAGGGACGAATACGGCACCAGCTATATCGTGGTGACTAATCACGAAGTACACCGCTGCATCTGCTCCAAGCAAAGAAGTTCCCACCGGCTGGCAGCCGACGTTGTACGAGCGGACATGAGGCCGCTCAGTCTCCGCAACAGAATGGCTGAGCACGAAAACAGAAAAAGAGACCGTGTTTATGGGAATTTGGGCGCTGAGCCGAGGATCGGCGGCGGCTGATATTTCGCAATTTAGTTCGCGGAAATCTTGACCGCACGGAGAAGCAGGCCTGAAACCTGAAATAGGGCAACAGCCTCCCCAGGGTACGCACTCATCCATCGAATACGTAGAAGTAAGATCGCAAAGCCAGGGGCGGTATATGTTGGCCGTGTTCGAAAGCGTCCAAGTGTTGGCTTTAACCCGCAAAAAATATCGCTGGGAATCCTGAATGGAACCAGTTCTCGTCGGCGAATGACCTGCGCCGGACAACGGGAAGGGCTGGCCGCCGATCGTCCCCAAATGAGAAAGACACTGTCATGTCACACCGGATAGGGCAGGGCGAGATGCGTCGAGCACATGGACGCGCCCATGACAATCATCGGCGCCGGCGGCGGCCCAATTCCGGAAGGCGTTTGGCGGCTCCTTTTAGGCGGTGAAGATGGAATCGTCGACGTGCCAGCGGATCGCTGAGAGATGAATCGCTGCTGCAGTGAGGATACGAACGCGCCGGGAAAAATGTATGCCCGCAAGGGCCGATTCCGGGCAGCGTCATCGCGGAAGTGATGCCGCCGTTGACCAGTCCGCTCGATCCCACGGTCACTGTCGGATGGTACGGCGCGCCATGCAAAACGGAATTTTTCTCATGCCAAAATGGAGTTCTCGCTGCTGGGCGATCCAGATCGTAACCGGAATCTGGAGCAAGGTGATCGTGTTAGAAGAAACCCTTTGTTCTGCCCCGATTCACGGAAATAGCTTTATAGAAGGAGCGTGTGACATTTCTGTCAGGTCACGCATGCAACAGACAACGATTAAACTTCATTTGACCAAATTCGCATCCTATGGTTCGCTAACGTGCAGAACGAACGCACTGGCTGTGCCGGACTTGTAAGCAGCCGATCGTTCCGATGTCGTGGGTGCGCTTTTTCGGAAGAGAAAGATGGAACCGGATGAAGACAAGAACTGTACCGTCTACATCGTGGTGACTAACCACGAAGCGCAGTACTGCATCTGGCCCAAGCGCAAAAGAATTCCCGCCGGCTGGCGGCCGGCGGGCAAGGAAGGCTCGAAGTCGGAATGCCTGGAGTATATCGACGTCGTGTGGACAGACATGAGGCCGCTCAGCCTGCGCCACAGAATGGCTGAGCAGGCAGCGAAGGCAGAGTAGGCCTGAGCTGGGACACGGGCAGCAGCCCGGCCCGGGGACGCATGATCCCCATCAAAAACGAAGCCGCGAAGTAAGATCGCAAGCCAGCGTCGGTATACGCTGGCTGCGTTCGAAAGCGCCCAAGCGCTGACTTTAACGCGCGAAAAACGGATTCCGCAAGGAATCCCCGAATTGAAGCAGCTGTCGCGGGGGAGTGCCCTGCGCCGGGCAACGGGAGAGGTTTGGCCGCGGATCATCCTTGACTGAGTAAAAATACGTCATGTCACAGGATGGGGCAGGGCAAGAGGATCGAGCATATGGACGAGCCCATAGCAATCATCGGTATCGGTTGCCGTTTTCCCGGTGGCGTCTCGAATCCGCAAGACTTTTGGCATTTTCTCTTGGCCGGCGAGGACGGAATTGTCGACGTGCCGGCGGACCGCTGGAATATGGATCGCTTCTACAGCGCGGACGCGAATGCGCCGGGAAAAATGTATATCCGCAAGGGCGGCTTCTTGAGGCAACCTGTCGATCAGTTCGATCCCTTATTTTTCGGCATTTCCCCGCGTGAGGCAGGCTACATCGACCCGCAACAGCGCCTGTTGCTCGAGGTCAGTTGGGAGGCGTTGGAAGATGGCGGTCTGGCGCCGACCCAGCTCGCCGGTACGACCACCGGAGTTTACATCGGCGGGTTCGCACTGGACAGTTTGGTTATCCAGCTAAGTCCGCTCAATCGAGGCAGCATACGAACACACCACGTTGCGACCGCGGCCTCGATGACAATGCTGGCTGCGCGGCTTTCGTATGTCCTCGATCTGCGCGGACCCTGTATCGCGCTCGACACGGCCTGCTCATCGTCTCTCGTCGCCTTGCATTACGCCTGTCAGGACATCTGGAGCGGGGAGTGCTCGCTGGCATTGGCGGGGGGCGTCAACGTGATGATATGCCCGCAGTTTCCAATGGTGATGTGCAAGGGGCATTTTCTAGCCCCAGATGGCCATTGCAAAAGTTTCGACGAGCGTGCGGACGGCTACGCGCGCGGCGAGGGTTGCGGCATCGTCGTGCTCAAGCCGCTCGCGACTGCTCTTCACGATGGGGATCGCATATATGCCGTCATCTGCGGCACCGGCATCAACCACGATGGTCACACCGACGGGGTATCGTTCCCCAACCGTGAAGCGCAGGAAGCATTGATCAGAAGAGTTTACGCGCGCGCCAATGTGCCGTTCGATCGGGTCAGATATGTCGAAGCGCACGGAACGGGCACAGCAGTCGGTGATCCGATCGAGGCATCGGTGCTTGGTCGCACCATAGGCGACAAACGTAACGAAGGCGACGCCTGCCTTCTCGGCTCCGTCAAGGCGAATATCGGGCATCTTGAGGCTGCTGCGGGCATTGCGGGAGTCATAAAGACGGCGTTGTGTTTGAAGCATCGGCAAGTCCCGCCGCAAGTGCTGCAGAACCCGAATCCCGATATTCCGTTTGAAGACTGGGGCCTCAAGCTTCCCCGCACGATCGAACATCTTGCTGATGAGCCGCAGCCGGCGTATGCGGGAGTGAATTCGTTTGGTTATGGCGGTACGAACGCTCACGCCATTCTCGCTCAAGCGCCGGCGCGGAAGATCACGAAACGAAACAGGTCGCAGACGCGTTGCGGCGCACGCGTGCTGCCGATTTCGACCCGCAATGAGGCTGCACTTCGCGAGCTGACGGGTCTGTATGCGACGTCGCTGGCACATGCATGCCCGGAAGATCTGGACGATATCTGCTGGTCCGCCAGCACCCGCCGCGCACATTTCGAATATCGGTTGGCGGCAGTGGCGGATACGCCGGAGATGCTGTCGAAAGAGCTGACGAGCTATCTGGCTTCCGGACCGAGCAGCAACGTCGCCACCGGACACTCACCGAGCCGCCAGCCGAGGCTCGTCTTCGCATTTTCCGGGATGGGGCCACAGTGGTGGGCGATGGGGCAGGAACTGTTGCAGCGCGAGCCCGTCTTTCGGCAGGCGGTGGAACGCTGTGACTCGTTGTTCGAGCAGATCGCCAGCTGGTCCATTCTGGCGGAAATGAGGAAACCCGAAAGTCAATCCCGCATGCGCGAGACGCAGATCGCGCAACCGGCGAACTTTGTTCTGCAAGTGGCCCTTGTGGAGCTACTGACAAGCTGGGGAATTCGGCCAGCCGCAGTCGTAGGCCATAGCGTGGGCGAAGTCGCGGCCGCGTACGTTTCGGGCATTCTCGAGTTGCGTGAGGCCGTCCGCGTCATTTTTCACCGTAGCCGCCTGCAACAGACCACTGCCGGCACGGGCAAGATGCTGGCCGTCGGCCAATCGGCCAGCGCGGTGCCAATGTTGATCGCCGGGCATGAGCACGAGGTTTCCGTCGCTGCGATCAACAGCCCGTCATCTGTCGTGCTCTCCGGTGATGAGGGGGCGCTCGAAGCAATTGCGGCAACTCTGGCGGAGCAAAACGTCTTCCACCGCATGCTGCAGGTTGAGGTCCCCTACCACAGCCCGGTAATGGAACGCCTCCAGGGCGGCATGCTGGATGCATTAAACGAGCTGCATCCGAACGCGCCGACAGTGCCCACCTACTCGACGGTGACCGGGAACGTCGTTGCAGACGGGGAAGGCCACAAGGCCGAGTACTGGTACAGAAACATGCGCCAGCCGGTGCTCTTCGGTGCAGCGATCGAGCGCCTGCTTGATGACGGCCATACGGTCTTTCTGGAAATAGGACCTCACCCAGTCATTACGCCATCAATTCGCGAGTGCCTGTCCGATCGCGCGGGAGAGGTAGTTTGCTGCCTGCGGCGTGGTGAACCAGAGGGCGTGCAAATGGCGCGCGCACTGGCACGGTTATACACGATCGGCTGCTCCGTCGAGTGGAGCCGCGTGTACCCGGGCTCGTTCAACTTTGTTCCGCTTCCGACTTACCCGTGGCAACGGGAAGTGCATTGGTTGGAATCGAGCGCCTCTCTTGCCGACCGCCGCGCAAAGCCGGAACACCCGCTGTTGCGCGAAAGGATGTCTACCACGTCGCCAGTGTGGGAAAGCGAAGTTGACACGAGCTACGCGTCTTACCTTGCGGACCACGTTATAGAGGATGCCGTCGTGTTCCCGGCCGCGGCGTATATCGAGGCGTGGTTGGGAATGCAGAAGATGATTGAGGGCCGCGAAACGGCTGTTCTCGAAGACTTGGCGTTCGAGCAGATGGTCGTTGTCGATCCGGCACAGCAGGCAAAATTGCAGTGGAGCTACGACTCAAGAACGCGCGAATTGCGCACCTACAGCCGAACGGCAGAGGGGGAAGTCGAATGGAACCAGGTGGCGCGGGCGCGCTTGGCAAACTCCGAGGCATGGACAGAAGAGCACCGTAATCCGGCGTCGCTCAAAGGCGAATTTAGCGATCGCGTCGATGCCGAGGAGTTTTACGCCAAACTGAGAAGCTGTGGATTGCGATACGGGCCGTCATTCCAGTGCATCCGCGCACTCTGGCGCCGTCCGAATGAAGTCCTCGCCCGCTTGGAAATGAAGCCACCGGAAGACGAACTTGACGGCTATCGCGTGCATCCGACTGTTCTCGATGCATGCTTTCAGGTGCTTGCCGCCGCCGTCACTGCGCCCAACGGCAGGGAGATGGAAGGGCTGTTCGTTCCTGTGGCGATCCGGCAAATCCGTTATCATGCAAAGACCGGCACGCACGCGTGGTGCGTCGGAACGCTGCTTCACCGTTCTCAATCAATAATCGATGGCAACATCGTCCTCTTTGATGAGAATGGAAAGATCGCGATGGAAATTGTCGGGTTGCAATTCGCCTCGCTCGGACGCGAGTCGAAGCATGGTTCCGAGTTACAAAATTGGACATATGCCTCCAGGTGGGAAAAAGCGGTCCCGCCGGTGAGCTTCGCAGATTCGGGCCGGTGGGTGATTTTCGTCGAAGACGGGCAGATCGGCTCGTCAGTGGCGGATCACCTAAGATCACAAGGAGCCGCAGAGGTTGTCGAGGTTGCGGCCGGCAGCGCCTACGCCCGGACCTCTTCATCGCGCTTCGACATCCGCCGAAGGGAGAAAAGCGATCTGGAAAGGATCTCCAAGGACGCCGACATCGCGAGTGCGCGTGGCGTCGTCTATCTATGGCCGCTGGACAACAGTGGAGACCCGAGCGATCCGGCCGGCATAGTAGGAGTCCTCGATGCACTTCTCGTGATTCAGGCCTTAATCGGCGCGCAGGCAAAGCCGCCGCGGCTGTACGTCATTACGCGGAGCGCGCGACAGGTGCTTCCAGGAGAAGCGCTACAGGGGCTGTCTCGAGCGCCGCTTATCGGACTGGCGCAGGTCGTGGCGAACGAGTTCCCGGATCTTCGCTGCACATCGATCGATCTCGGCGCAGTTGAAGACGGTAGCATTGCCTGTGCGCTCGGAGCGGAGCTCCTGGCCGACAGCGCGGAGACCGATGTCGCGTTGCGTGGGAGCGAGCGCTTCGTTCACCGTCTGGTTCGACTAGCGGCCCCGGACCGACCCGTTACTGTTCACAGCGCAACGACCAATGGGCCGGACAACGGCTTCAGGCTGCAATCCGGTATGCCGGGCGGTATCGATGGATTGCAGTTCCACCAGGTTGCGCGCCGCGCTCCCGGTCGTGGCGAGATCGAGGTGCAGGTCCGGACTGCGGGCCTCAACTTCAAGGACGTCATCAAGGCTCTCGGTATTCTGCCCAAGAAGGCCACGGAAAATACGTTTCACGCCAGCGGTCTCGGAATGGAAGCGGCAGCCGTCGTGACGAGGGTCGGCGATGGCGTCACCAATTACGCGCCGGGCGACGCTCTCATTGCGTCGTTGCCGAACAGCTTCAGCTCCCATGTGACGGTCGCGGTCGACACGCTTTTGGCCATCAGGGACGACCAGGGCCTAAAGCCCGAACAAAGCGCCAGCATTCCGGTCGCCTTCATGACGGCGTATTACGCGCTGCACGAGCTCGCGAAACTCGCCGCCGGCGAGACGGTGCTAATTCATGCGGCCACCGGAGGGGTCGGGCTCGCCGCGGTTCAAGTCGCCCAATGGGCGGGAGCCGAAATCTTCGCCACAGCCGGGAACCAGGCCAAACGAGACTACCTTCGCGGTCTCGGTATCAAACACGTCTGGGATTCGCGCAACCTTGCCTTCGCGCAGGGTATCGAGCAAGCGACCGGGGGCCGGGGCGTGGATGTCGTATTGAACTCGATTCCGGGAGATGGCGTGCTCAAAAGCCTGTCGGTGATGGCACCGATGGGACGCTTTGTGGAGATCGGCAAGCGTGACATCGTCGAAAACAATCCGCTGCCGATGCTTTATCTGAACGGGAACGTCAGCCTGTTCACGGTCGACCTCGACCGGATGATGATTGAGCGGCCCGATCTGGTTCGCCGCCTCCTCAACGAGGTCTTGGCGCTCTTCCACGACGGCAGCTTCAAGCCTCTGCCGGTGACCGTGTTTCCAGCAGCCGGAATTGCGGACGCGTTTCGCCTGATGGCCCAGTCGAAGCAGATCGGCAAGGTGGTCATCGATATCGAAAACACAGAGGGGCTCAATCTGATTGCGTCGCATTCCAAGGAGAAGGTGCTCAGGAGCGATGCGACGTATCTGATCACTGGCGGGTTTGGGGGCGTAGGCCTCGAGCTTTGCAAGGCGGTCGCCGCACGGGGCGCTCGTCATCTGGCGATCGTCGGCCGCCGAGGACCGGCATCCCCGGCAGCCAAGCAGGCGGTGCAGGAGCTGCATGATTGTGGAGTCTCGACAGCAGAACTCGTGGCGGACGTGTCGAAGGAAGATGAAGTGAGGGAGGTGCTGGCGCACATTGCAACCTCCATGCCGCCGCTTCGAGGGATTTTCCATGCGGCCGGCGTCGTGGAAGACGCCTACTTGCCGGACCTCAGTGCCGAGGCCGTCGCCAAAGTCATGGGACCGAAGGCGCTCGGTGCGTGGCATCTGCACGAGCAGTCGCGAGCTCTTCCTATCGAGCTGTTCGTACTCTTTTCCTCCGCGACGGCATTGATCGGGAATCCCGGGCAGGCCAATTATGTCGCCGCGAATGCCTTCCTCGACGCCTTGGCCCACCACCGGCGTGCCGTCGGTTTGCCCGCACTGAGCGTTAACTGGGGCGCGCTCGGCGGAGGCGGTATGGTCGCGAGTAACTCCCGGGTGGCGGAATTTCTTCGACGTTCAGGAGTGCGAGAAATTCCCGCCGCCGCGGCTATGCAAGCATTGTTCCGCTTGCTCGAATTGGAGGAACCGCAAGTTGGGGTCATCGACATGGACTGGCGGCGATGGGGTGAGATCAATCCTGCTGCTGCCGGCTGTCCGCAATTTTCGACGCTACTTTCAACCCCGCCGGACGAGGCGTTGGGAACGGGCGATCAAACGCGGTTGGAACTCCAGAGAATGGAAGCCAAGCACCGGCTCGCGTGGCTAAGCGGAGCGCTCGCCGGGTTCGTCGCTGCTGCGTTGCATCTTCCTCCCGAAAAAATCGACGTCTACCAGCCGTTCTCTCAATTGGGCATCGACTCGCTGCTTGCCGCCGAGCTGCAGGCCACGGTCAGTGCCAAATTGGGGATTCAGATTTCCGCCCCTCAGTTCATCAAGGCGGGAACGATCGTCGGGCTGGCGCAACAGCTTTTGGAGAAGATCGCCGTGTCCTACATCGACGCGGCTGCGGACCGCACGGTTGAACATGCGCCGCCCGCTCCCGCTACGCCGCCGCGCCCACAAGTTGCAGCAGAATGACCGAGTTGTTGCACCATGTTCGATCGAGACGAGTGGCACTTGGAGAGCAGGACGCGGACCGAAACCCTGCTGGATGTCTTGCGCGATCGAGTGCAAAGCATGCCAGAGAAGATCCTCTACACATGCATCAGTCGCGAAGCCGCAGCCGAACAAATAACATTCAGCGATTTGGATGTCAGGGCGCGGCGCCTTGCTTACCAGCTGCGGAGCATAGCGAAAGGAGAGGAGCGCGTTCTTCTGCTCTATCCGGACGGAGTCGACTATATCGTCGGACTTTTCGCATGCTTCCACGCGCGGCTGATAGCGGTCTCAGGCATCCGTTCGCAGGCGGTCCACAGTCTTGAGCGATTCTGCGCCGTAGTGCGCGACTCGCAGGCAGGTGTGGTGCTAGGGCCAAGCAGGCTTCTCGGCGAATTTCAGACGGCGCTCCATCCTGGAGGCAGCCACCTGCGCCTGAAATGGGTGGCAAGCGACCGACGACCGGAGGGGCCGCTGCAATATCCCGATCAACCAAACCTGGACGGCCAGTCACTAGCCCTTCTTCA
>Ga0126376_10000762_pt1 | contig 16447 bp, 11 predicted proteins | sample PanSoiMetPlot_15_FD_92760 | JGI IMG/M metagenome (GOLD analysis project Ga0126376, IMG submission 92760) | Tropical forest soil microbial communities from Panama - MetaG Plot_15 | ecosystem: Environmental > Terrestrial > Soil > Tropical forest > Bulk soil | place: Panama | collected 2016-02-17
CTTGAAGTCCTGGTGCTTGGTGGCGGTGAGATCGACGGCATCCTTGGCGGTCTTAAAGCCAAGGGTTTGCGCCCACACCTGGTATTTTCCGTCCGCTATCGCGGGGAAGAAATACTCGCCGTTCTGGTCCGTGTAGACGCTGTTCGTAATGGTCGAGCCTTCCTTCTTGGCAGAAACCAGCACGCCTTCGAGTTTCTGTCCGGACGCCGAGGTGATCGAGCCGGTCAGCAACTGGTCGGCCGAGGCCGTGCTCATAGCTCCGACCACGACAAGACCGGCAACACCGGCCAGTAATTGACCTCGCACATGGGTCATGGTGTTTCCCTCCTTGATTGGCCGCTCGCCTGCGCGGTGCGCCCGAGCGAGCAGCTTGCAGTATCAACACACGCTCATGGGCCGTGATGGGCTGCTAACTGTTTTTATTGTTGTTGTGACGCTGGGCGGCCCTGCCGCCCTTAGAGACCAGAGTAAGCCAGCGCCGGCCGCATTGGAAGGGCCATGGCGGAGCGCTGGAGCGGTATTTGCATCATGTACGGCGTGGGCGCTGGCATTCGGAGCAGTGGTTCAACCGATGATGAGATACGGGATTGGCGGTATTCGGGGCCGGTCGACCGCGTCGCCGGAGACGGCACAGCAGCAAGGTTGGCGCGTCAGCGGATGCGGCCAGAGGCGCGTGCTTTTGTCAGCTAAATTGCTAACCTACCGTCCTGAACTGGCATCCGGGAATTAGCGCTAAATCCCAATCGGGTCATTGCGGGCTCCCGGGCAAGAGTCCGGAATGACGGACGCAAGCGTCTGGCGTCAGACCGCTAGAAATTGCCGCCTGACGAAGAACCTGCTCAAGATCAACATGGAGGAATTATGAATTTTTCTCGTCGTCGATTTCTTCATCTGGCCACAGCCACCGCTGCGTTGCCGGCCTTGTCGCGCTCGACGTGGGCGCAAGCCTATCCAACGCGGCCGGTGCGTTTTATCGTCGGCTTTGCCGCCGGCGGCGGCGGTGATCTCGCCACTCGCCTCATGGGTCAATGGCTGTCCGAACGGCTCGGCCAACAGTTTGTCATCGAAAACAGGGTCGGCGCTGCCAGCAATCTCGCGACTGAGCAGGTGGTGCACGCACCCGCTGACGGCTACACGCTTATCCAGCTCAACGTCGCGAACGCAATCAACGCGTCACTCTATGACAAGCTCAGTTTCGATGTGCTCCGCGACCTCGTCCCAGTGGCGTCATTCATGCGCGTGCCCAACGTAATGGAGATCACTCCGACGCTCCCGATCAAGACGGTTCCCGAGTTCATCGTCTATGCGAAGGCCAATCCGGGAAAGATCTTGTTCGCATCCTCGGGCGTCGGGACATCGATCCACATGTCCGGCGAATTGTTCAAGGCGATGGCCCAGATCGACATGCTGCATGTGCCCTATCGCGGCCTCGCCGCGGGCGGCTATGCGGACCTGATGACCGGCATGGTGCACGTAACCTTCGACAATCTGCCGCCCTCGATCGAACTTGTGCGCGCCGGCCGGCTTCGTGCGCTGGCGGTGACCTCGACGGCGCGCTCGGAGGCCCTGCCGGAGCTTCCGACCGTGGCGGAATTTCTACCGGGCTACGAGGCGAGCGCGTGGTATGGGATCGCCGCACCGGTCGGGACACCCACCGCGATTGTCGAGAGGCTCAATCGGGAGCTCAACGCCGCCTTTTCCGACCCGAGGATGAAAGCGCGCATCACCGAGCTCGGCGGCACGCCGCTGCCCGGCTCGCCCGCCGACTTCGCCAAGCTATTCGCCGAGGAAACCGCAAAGTGGGGCAAGGTGATTCGGCAAGCCAATATCAGGGTGGAGTGAGGCCGATCCATCCGCGTCGACATTCCACGATCGATTCCTGCAACTTGCTTTAGCGTCGTGGAACGGGTCACAAGCCCTGTCGCCGGGGCTCGGCTAATTCGTCCTGGAGACGTTGACCCGTGACCATGTCGGCCACGCCGCCCGCAAAGCCGCTGCCGAGTTCGCGGAACTCTCTGGCAAACTCGCTGTCACTGATCAGGACTTCGCTGACCGTTTCGTGGTTTGCCATTTTGAGATCGAAGCGTCACCAAGTTCTTCGAGGGCATGACTGCATGGACCATGCCCGAGATCATGCCCGAGAGCGGCGGCAAGCGCCTGATCGCCGCTGGCATCCTTGGCGATATACTTTCTCGATCACTCTCATCGACCGCCTAGCCGTATGGAACACGCCGATGCTGTGGAGCAGCGCGAGCGGGTCGAGCCCGGATAGACGAGGTCAGAAAACCCAAGCTGCTTGATGCGCCGGAGCCGCCGGAACGGACGCGTTGACCCGCCACAGCATTTTCTCGAACTGCGATTGTTCAACATTAAATTCGATGAGGTCGTGTAACGGGTCTCGAATACGGTGCTGCCTCGGCATCTTAGTCATCTCCAGGCAGAGTTGCACGATGGAACGAAGCGATACATGCCAACTGCGCTCGGAAAGAGGCGGCAAGGTTGAGATTTCGTTGACAGGTCGAAGCGATATATGGCGCAAAGATCTTTGCAAACACATAAAAACCGAGCCCCGTCGCCGGGGCTCGGCCTGATTTCAACGAACGGTGACGTCGAGCGGCGCCCTCACTTTGCCGCAGTCTTGAGCGCTGCGATGTCGGCATCGCTGCGCAGCGTCATCACGCCCATCATGCTGTCGCGGTAGACCGGCACGATCACCTTGGTCACGCCGTCCTTCTCAAGCAGCGAGATGTGGCGGATCTCAGTGCCGCGCACCGGCAGATCGAACAGGGTCCATTCACCCTTGGCCGGATCGTACTTGGCGAGCCGGTCGGCGGTCCACAGGTTGCCCCACACATTGTGGTTCTGATCAACCGCGATGTGATACGGCTGATAGGCCGGATCCGGGAACGGGACGATCGAGGTCTGCCCGGTCTTGGTGTCGATACGAGCGAGGCTCGATCCCCACGAATTGCCGACCCACAGCACGTCGGCATTCTTGTCCGTCCCCATGCGGCGCGGGCCTTGCGCCCACGGCAGCGGATTTCCGTTGGTGCGGTCGGTGAAGTTCTCGTAGAAGCTGCGCTTGGCCTCCGGAAGCCGCGCCATTTCTTCCTTCAACGACGGCAGCGAGATTTCCGTCGTCTTGCCGGTCGTCATGTCGGCCTTGCCGATGGTGTCGAACGCCATCTGCGCCCACCAGCCGTTGCCGTCGCGGTCGCCGGCGGCGCCGTAGGTGCTGTTCGTGCCCTTGGCGTTCTTGAAGGGCAGGATTGACTTGAAGTCGGTGAACTTCTCGGTCGCCGGATCGAAGGTAACGACGCCGTCGGGCGCCGAGGCCCAAATGCGGCCCTTGCCGTCCACGTCAAGCGTCACGGCGCCGCCGAGCGGCGACATCGGAGGCGGCGTCTCATAGACGCTGACCTTCTCGGTCTTGACTTCGAGCTTGCCGAGGCTGCGGCGACCCGGATCGACGTCGAACCACAGGTCGCCATTCTTGTCGCGGGTGAGGCCGTGGGCGGTGGCGGCGTATCGGCCGTCCTTGCGCTCAACCTTGATGTACTTCACCTCGCCGGTCTTGGTGTCGACCTTGCCGACGGTGACGCCGGGGTTCGGATTGTTGACTGTGTAGTAGAGGTTGCCGTCGAAGCCCATGGCGCCGTCGTGCGGCAACTGGCCGAGCTTCGATGGAGTGCCGAGGTTCCAGTCGTAGCCGTTATTGACGGGATATTTCGATCCGAGCACGCCGGCACCCGTCCCGGGATTGAGCGGCAGGTCATAGGTCTGCCATACGGCACGGGCGGCCTCGCCGGTCGGCCGCGGCCGGTCCTTGAACTTCATCGAGGTTTCGCCAGGGCCGCGGGCACGGGCGAGATAAGCCGCGAGGTCCTTGCGGTTGAACTCGATGATACCGTTGGGCTTGGCATTCGGGCCCTGATAGACGCCGGTGTTGGCGACGTTCTTCATCAGGTTGATGATCTTGTTCCAGCCCGCCTCGTCGAACTTGAACTGCAGCGGATAGCCCGGCGTGTGGCAGCCGGTGCACTGGTTGTGGAAGATGCGCTTTATCTGCGCGTCGGCCTCGGTATCGTCAGGCAACGCCGCAGCGAGCATCTCCGACGGCATCTGCTTGATCTTCTGCTCGGGGTCGGTGATTGCAGCGAGCTTGAAATCCTGATGCTTGGTGGCGCTCAACTCGACCTCGCCCTTCGCGGTCTCGAAGCCCAGCGCCTGCGCCCACACGCGATACTTGCCGTCCGCCATGGCGGGGAAGAAGTACTCGCCGTTCAGGTCCGTATAGACGCTCGTTGTGATGGTCGAGCCGTCCTGCTTGGCAGAGACCTGCACGCCCTCCAGTTTCTGGCCGGAGGCCGAAGTGATCGAGCCGGTCAGCAACTGGTCGGCTGAAGCGCTGCTCGCGGCTGCGACCAGCACAAGGCCCGCAACACTCGCCATTAACTGGCCTCGCAAAATTGTCATAGGGTTCTCTCCTCCACGATTGCTCGCCACCCTCCGCTCCCCTATGCGTGCAGGGCAGCGAGCAGGACGAGCTATTGGCCTGGCACAGTCAACAGACGCCGGACGCTGTGACCGGCCGATATTCCTCTGCTTGAATCCTAGGGCTAACATCGCGGTTCTCAAAAAGAGCTGCGCGAAGTGGCGCCAACCGCGGACCCGCGCACGCAGAACCACAAGTTCGTTGAACAATTATCCAGCGATTCTTTTTGCCGATTATCGTCAGCGTACGCCTGAGCAAGCTGCAAGGGAAGGGCCTTCAAGGCGAAACTCCGATATTACCGCTGCTGCAGAAAACCGGCGTTCGATGCACTTTTTGCGGGTAGCTTTGAGCTTTAGGGGCGACGCCGTGTTGTCGCTCGTTGCCGCGGGTGCGCAAACGGGGCGACCACAGGGGTCCCCTACTCTCCGTGTGCTCGCAGGCCAGACAGGCCGTAGCGAGCATGCCGCGTCGGATGCAAAACCTCGTTCCTCAAGCCTCAACCTAACGCCCATTCCGCCTGCGCCTCGGCGCGCAGGTCGAAAGTGCTGCGCACCCCGATATCGTCGAAATGCTCATTCAGGAAACGGCGGGCCGCGCGGCGGCCGCTGGCGCGCAGCATGCGGAAGAAGTCATAGTCGGTCGACAGCTTGGTATCGGCCGAATACGCTTTCTCCCCGTCGCTCAGCGCGATGCGGTGAGCATTGACGCGGCGGTATTGCCCGGGCCCAAGGCCGCGCGGCAGGCGGCCCTGGTCGATCAGACGGGCGACGAATTCAATGGCGCGGTATTCGGCGAGCAGTGAAGAGTTGAAAGTGATCTCGTTGATACGGTTCATGATATCGCGCGCCGAAGTCGGCACTTCGCGGCGCTCTACCGGATTGATCTGCACGATCAGCACGTCTTCGGTCGTGGTGCTGCGAAATAACGGGAAAATGGCGGGATTGCCCATGTAGCCGCCGTCCCAGTACGGTGTCTCATCTACCATAACGGCCTGGAACACGGCCGGCAGGGCGGCCGATGCCATCACGACGTCGGCGGAGATCTTTTCGCGCGGGAAAATGCGCAGCCGGCCGGTGATCACGTTGGTCGCGGAAACGAACAGCTGCACGCTGGTGCAGCGCCGCACCGCATCGAAGTCGACGAAGCGCTCGATCACGTCCCTGAGCGGATTGATGTTGAGGGGATTGAGATCATAGGGCGAGAAATACCGCGACATGGCATCGAACCAGGCTTGCACCGGTGTGCCCTCAAGCGGCATGAATGTCAGGAGGCGTTCAACGATCTGGCGCTGCAGCAGCGGCAGTCCGCCGTCGATGCTGACCGCTCGCCAGAAATCCGCTAGCCGTTTTCGTGCCTCCTGCGGGCCGCCGCGCGCGAGGCCGTCGATGCAGATCACGGCATTGAGCGCGCCCGCGGAAGTTCCCGACAGCCCCTCGATAGTCAAGCGGCCGTCCTCCAGAATGTAGTCAAGCACGCCCCAGGTGAACGCGCCGTGCGCGCCGCCGCCCTGGAGAGCTAGATTGATTTTCTTGGGCAGGCGGGGAGCGGCGGAGTTGGATGCGGCCGCATTCATTCCGCCGTCCAGCCGCCATCAATGGAAAGATTGGCGCCAGTGATCTGCGCGGCTGCATCCGAGCAGAGATAGAGTGCGAGCGAGGCAACTTGCTCCACGGTCACGAATTGTTTGGTCGGCTGCGCCGCCAGCAGCACGTCCCGCTTCACCTGTTCCTCAGTCAAGTTGCGGGCCTTCATCGTATCGGGAATCTGCTTGGCGACCAGCGCAGTCCAAACATAGCCGGGGCTGATGCAGTTGACGGTGATCCCGAACGTCGCAAGCTCCAGCGCGATCGTCTTGGTGAAACCGGCAATTCCGTGCTTTGCCGAAACGTAGGCGACTTTGAAGGGAGAGGCCACCAGCGAGTGCGCGGAGGCGGTCGAGATGATGCGTCCCCATTTGCGGGCCTTCATACCCGGCACCGCGGCGCGCGTCGCAAGGAATGCCGACGAAAGATTGATGGCGATGATCTGGTTCCACTTTTCGATGGGAAATTCTTCGATCGGCGCCACGTGCTGGATGCCGGCATTGTTGACCAGAATGTCGACCGACCCGAGAGTTGTTTCGGCAGTCTTGATCATGTCGGCGATCTCATCGGCCTTAGTCATGTCCGCCGGCGAATGGATTGCCGTGACGCCGAATTCCCTTTCGATCGCAGTGCGTTCCTTCCCGATCTCAGCCGGCGTGCCGAACCCGTTCATCATCACGTTGGCACCGTCCTGCGCGAGCGAGCGTGCGATGGCGAGGCCAATACCGGAGGTCGAGCCGGTGACGACGGCATTTTTCCCTTTGAGCATTGATCGGTCCTGTCTGGTTTCTCGGCGCACCCTTGCTTCCGTCCGCGCCGTAAGCCGAGGAAGGGAAGGGAGGGAGTTATCGATGTTGCGGCGCAACATCTAGGCCCGAATGCCCCCGCATTCAAGACAACATCAGCCCTCGGCAAGCTCGCGCCAAAGCGTGATCAGCACGGCAAGCAGTGCAGGCCCCAAAAACAATCCCAACAGGCCGAAGCTCTCGACGCCGGCCAGGATGCCGAGCAAGACCCACACGAATGGCAAACGGATCGAGCCGCCGATGAGAGCCGGGCGAACGAAATGGTCGGCGACGAACACCACGGTCGAGCCGAATGCCAAAACAGCGATCGCCGCGATCGTCGCGGATTGCGTTAACAGCCACACAGACGCTCCGATGAAGACGAGCGGCGCGGCGAACGGTATCGCAGACAGCACGCCGGTCAGCACGCCAAGCGTGACAGGGTGCGGCACTCCGCTGAGCGCGTAGGCGATGCCGAGCAGTGCCGCCTCGCCAATGCCGATCACCAGCAGTCCGTCGATCGTGCCGCGCACCGCGGCGGCGGCAACGCTGCCGAGGCGATGCGCCGGCTCACCAAAGAGACGGGTGCCGACCACCCGGAACTGCTGCAACAGCGTATCGCTCTCCCGAAACATGAAGAAGACGATCAGGAGCGCGAACAGGAGCGTGATGATGCGCCGCGCCGCCTGGCCGCCGATGATCCGGCCCCATTCGGTCAACGATTGGACATCGGCGCTGGAAAGGAGACCGCGCTCATCCTGAAGATGGGCGTTCAACCAGTCCGCTATCGAAGTCCCGATCAGCGGCAGGCTAGCGATCCATTCCGGTGCCTCGAAACCCTCTTTGCGAACTTCGATGTACCACCGGATGATGCCACGCGTCTCCTGAGCTCCTTCGATGATGGCGATCGCCAGCGGCGCCAGCACCGCAACCGCGATCAGGGCCGTTATGGCCGCCGCCGCCTGCGTGGGTCCGCTACGGAGCCGCACGGCCACGAACAGCGGCCATGTCGCGATCGTCAGAACTGTCGCCCACGCCAATGCAGGCAGGAAAGTCGTGAGCATCCAGATTGCGGCAGCGAGCAGGCCTAGGCCGACCGCCGTGCGCGAGAAACGCTGCGCCCTGGTCTGCGACTCCGGATTTTGCATCGAGCTCGTCATCTCATGCGTCATTTGTTGCGGCGCTGGTTGCATTCGGTGCGGGGCCCGGCATTGTAGTCGGTTTCTGCCAGTCGAGATGCGCTCAGCAAAATTTTTTCGCGTGCAGTCGATTTCGCGTGCAGCCGGTTCGGGGTAGGCTTGAGGCCGTGCGCGAGACGCACTGCACGCGCGCCCGCCCTACACCCTCTCGGCAGGGTGGGCCGGGGGGTGCCACAGGGAGAACAACGCAATGAGAATACATATGATCCGGACGTTTTTCGCCGCTGGCCTGGGGGGCGCCGTGGGCGCTCGGGACAGGTGACGGTTTGAGTGAATCATCCGACGCACAATATCAGGAGAGACCATGTCCACGTTGTTGATCCGCTGCGTCGGCGGTGCGCTAATCGTCGGCGTCGTCGCGAGCCTTGCGTGCACGGCGGCGGCGCAGCCCGTGCCGCCCAATCCCGTACCCGACGCCACGTTGCGTTCGACCCCGCAAACCGTGGTCTGGGGCTACATCGCGGCGGACCTGCCGCCTGCGCTCACCATCAAGTCCGGCCAGACCGTGAAGATCGACACGGTCTCCCACCAGGGGCTGTTGACGAAGGACGATCCGGTGACGTTTTTCGGCGCAGCTACCATTCCGCCCGACCAGGTGTTGCAGGACGCAACCGACATCTACCGCATGGTCGCCCGTGTGAAGGGCCTGAGCGCCCATGTGCTGACCGGTCCGATCTACGTTGAGGGCGCCGCACCCGGCGACATGCTCGAGGTACGCATCCATAAGCTCGATCTGCGGGTGCCTTATGGGGTCAACAACTCCGGCCCTGGTACCGGGGTGCTCGGCGAGCTTTTGGGCGCGCCGACGCCGAAGATAATCAATCTCGATCTCGCCCGTGACGTCGCGCTTTTCTCGAAAGACATCGAGGTTCCACTGTCGCCGTTCCTGGGCGTCATGGCGGTTGCCCCGCCCCGCGATCTTCTGCTGGTATCCTCGCGGCCGCCGTCGACCTGGGGCGGCAATATGGACTTCAACAAGCTTGCGGCCGGCTCGACGCTCTATCTGCCGGTGTTCAACTCCGGCGCGCAGTTCTTCACCGGCGATCCCCACGCCGTGCAAGGTGACGGCGAGGTCAATGGCACAGCGATCGAAGCCTCGCTCTCGGCGACGCTGCAATTCGTTGTCCATAAGGGCGCCGCCAGGACGATGCGACGGCCGCGAGCGGAGGACGCCGCGAATTACTACACCATGGGGATGGATCTCAATCTCGACGTTGCCATGCGGGAGGCCACCCGGGAGACCGTGGAATTTCTGCAGCAGCGTTTCGGTCTCAGTGCCGCGGACGCCTATTCGCTCGCCAGCATCGCCGTCGACTTCCGCGTTGCCGAGGCCGTCGACTCCACCCAGGTGATCTACGGCATCATCCCGAAGAAGCTCTTCAAGAACAATCCGCCCTATTGGGCGACGCGCTGAACGTCGCCGGATGGCAAGCGCATCTGGAGCTACGACATCACCCTGTGTCGCGGGCTGCGCCCCGAGCGTCCCTTGGAACCGTCGCTCGGTCTTCCTGCTCTGATCAGGTGGTCGCCGACATCCGCCGCCACGGCACCGCGCCGCTGGTGGAGCAGAACCGCCCACTTGAGGTCGCCGACCGCGGACATGTGTCGGGGGCGGTCAACTGGTCGCAAGCCCGACTACTTATTAGCCCGCATCAGCGCTTCCTCGCGGATCGTCGGATCGGTTAAGGCGGCGGGATCGAATTTTGCACCCATACGGCCATCCTCCGCCAGGAGATCGCGCAACCAGTGTAATTTATCGAGGTCGATCTCCATGGCCGGCGAAACAGCGCGGTGCTCCACGACCTCTCGATAACTTACGTCAGCAACCGGATCGTCAGGTGGAAGGCCGGTAATGCGGCGCGTCAGGGCCACTACCGTGTCGCGATGCGCGAGTGCAAATCCATAGGCCTTCATTTCCGCCGCAACAAAGGCCACGAGTTGGGTGCGTTTCGTGCGGACGAGATCGCCGCGCGTGATGACGCATTGGCGCGTGAATTGCGGCAGGGCGTCGCTTGCGATTGCGATGGTCTTCAACTTGAGGTCCGCGCGGGCCGCAAAGTCGCTGGTCGAGACCGCGGCGTCGATGGTCTTCGCCGTCACGGCCCGTACCCGCTCAGGATCGCTGCCGGCTGCGACGAAGCTCACGTCGGACGGCGCAATGCCGGCCTGCTTGAGCATGGCACGGGCCACCAGGTCGGGAAGCGAGCCTGGCGCCGAGATGCCGATTTTCTTGCCCCTGAGATCGGCGATGGTGTCGATACCATCGTGAGAGAACAGCGAATAGGTGAGCTTCGGCCACGCGCAGCCGAGGATTTTCACGTCGGCGCCCTTGCTGCCGGCGATCAAGGGGCTGATCGGGCTGCCCTCGTAGCTGTCGAGTTCGCCGGCGATCAGGGCCTTCATCATCAGGGTGTCGTTCTGGAAGGCCAGCATTTTCAGATCGAGGCCTTCGACTTTGGCGAAGCCTCCTTCAGCCGCCATGTAGATGAAGCCCGCGTCCCCCTTGGGCACGACGGTGCCGTGGCGCCAGCGGTCCTCGGCGTGAAGAGCCGTCGTGGATACGCAAGCGAAAGCAATCGTCGCGAAGAGGTGGGCGATTCTCCCGATCCATTCGAGCGTCGGTCCGGCCGCGTGGACTCCCTCCCGCCAGTCGAAATCGGCTGTTGCCGGTTTCGATCGCTTTCTTGAGTGGCCGAAACCCGCGTACAGGCGGTTTCGGCCGACGGAGGGTTGGGGTGGCGGGTCCTGCCAGCGGGCACCCCCTCGCCCAACTCCCCGACCCCCACCCCCGATTCCTCCACACGAGGGGCCGCGGAGAAGACGCGCGGCGCCTTCACGTATTGACCTCACGCGCATTCGTGCTCGATGCCCGGTTTTCGCGGAGCATGACAATACGCGAGCGGGGAACAGCCCTCGGAAAGTGGAAGTCACGCGGACCCCATCATGCGCGCGGCCCAATCCGCCCGCAGGCGGTCGCGCAGCACTTTCCCGCGGTCGCTCCTGGGAAGATCGGCGACGATGAAGATCTGCTTCGGCATCTTCGGTGGCGGCAGAAAGGCCTCGCAATGTCGGCTCACCGAGACTTCGGTGAGGCCCGCGCCCGGCTTCGCGACTACATAGCATACCACTTCCTCCCCATAGATTTTATCCGGCACACCCACCGCCGCAGCCGCAAGAACTCCAGGGTGCTTCAGCAGGACTTCGTCGATCTCGGCCGGCGCGATGTTTATGCCGCCCCGAATGATCAAGTCCTTGGTGCGGCCGGTGACGCGAATGAATCCGTCGGGGTCCTCGATGGCAAGGTCGCCGGTCTTGATGCGGTTCGGGCGGATAGGCTCGATCGTTCCGTCGTGCCGCAGATAGCCGACCGCCGTGTGCGGCCCACCCGCCGTCACTTCGCCTTCGACACCCGGCAGGCATGGTCTGCCGTCGGCACCGACGATGGCGAATTCCTGGTGCAGCGCCGGGATGCCGACCGTGCCGATGCGGTTCCTGTAGGTGCGATTGCCGCACACCCAGCCCGCCTCCGACATACCGTACATCTGCAGGAGCTTGACGCCGTACATCTCCTCGAACTGCAGCCATTGCTGGGCCGTGAGCGGCGCCGTCGAGCAGCTCATCAGCCGCAATGTCGTCAAGACTTCCGCCCGCTTCCCACTCTCGACGCGGTCGCCCCGCGCCAGCCGACCGGGAGGGGGTGACAGCGCTTCAGCCTCTTGCGTAGGCGGGGCGGGGGTGGGCTCACCCCACCCCGGACCGCCTTCGGCAGTCCGACCCTCGCCCTGCCAAACCCGCGCATGCGCGGGTTTCGGCCTGTCAATAAGGTGATCGAAATCGGCAACAGCCGAATTCGATTGGCGAGGGTGAGGCGGAGGATTGTTCAGCAGCATGTTGAGCACGGTCGGCACGCCGGCCGCGAACGTGATGCCGCATCGTTCGATCCACTCGAAAAAGCGGCTGTGGGAAAAGCGCTTGGCGACGTGCATCGTGAGCCCCTTCTGCAGGAAGGGCATCAGGCTCAGCACCTGCGCCGAGTTCCAGCCGAAGGAGCGGTATTCCAGCGTGCGATCGGTGTCGGTGAGGCCCAGGAATTCAAGGGTGGACAGGCCGTTGAGCCAATAGGCGCAGTGGTCGTAGACCACGATCTTGGGCCGGCTGGTCGTGCCCGACGTGCAAAAAATGCAGGCGATGTCTTCGGGGTGGTTGCGCTCAGGTAGTTCGGTCCCATCATGCTTCGACAAGGACGAGAACAGTTCATCCTGAGGGTCGGGGTCGCCGGTTGCCGACCACGCGCCGATGCGGAGGCGCGGGGCCTGGCAGGTACCAATCAACGCGTCGATATCGAGCTGCTTTTGCCATAGGATCAGCACCGGCTTCACCGCCACGACGAGGTCAGCCAGTACCTTCGCGTTGATCTCGATGTTAAGCGGGCACACCACCGCGCCGAGACGCCAGATACCAAACCACAGCAGCAGCTTTTCCAGACTTTCGTCGGACAACAGCAGCACGCGGCCGCCTTTCGCGACGCCGCGGCTTTTGAGCAGGCATGCGATCTCGGTCGTGATCCGGTCAAGCTCGCCGAATGTGATGGCGGATCCGGAATCCAGATCGACGATCGCGGTCTTGGCTGGATCGCGGTCGCGGTAGTGACCGAGCAGGTCGGCGATGGGGCGATACGGGATGCCGGGAACGTGATCGCCGAATACGCCGGTCATGATGGCCTCCCACGCTTCCTTGGGAGCAGGCGAAGCGCGGCGGGGTGATCGCGATTTCGCCCAATCGGGTTGCGCCAACCTCTCCAACGATCTTGCCGACGCGGCCAGACAGCGGGGCCCGACCGCGTCGGCAAAATCCCATACGGGTTGTCGATGCCGAGCCCATATGCCGAAGCCGACGATTTTGCCCACCCTGCGCCTTTCGTTCTCCTCACTCCACCGGCCATTTGAGTTGCACCATCTGGTCGAACTTGAGGTGCTTCTTGAAGCGGCCAACCGCGACCGGGATCTCCGCGAACAATTTCGCCTCGTCGATCCTGGTCAGGCGTCCGTCGGTGACGACCTGGTCCCCCATCACAAACACGTCGCGCACCGAATCGCCGGTTGCGCCATAGACAAGGTTCGACACCGGATTGATCAACGGTTGCCACTCGGGACGATTGGCGTCGAACAGGACGATGTCGGCTTCCTTGCCAACCTCGATGCTGCCGATGCGCTCGCTGATCAAGGCCGCCTTGGCGCCATTGATGGTCGCCATTTCGAGGCCGGTTTCGGGTGGCATCACCCGCGGATTGATGCGGGTCTCCTTGTAGCAGCAGCAGGCGAGGCGGATTTCTTGTGCCATGTCGACGATTCCGGAACTGGCGTGATCGGAGCCGAGCGCTACGTTCACGCCGAGCGCCAGAAGTTCGGGCAGCTTGCCGAACAGGAAGTTGCCGTAGCCGTTATGCAGGCTGGAGCTTGGTGCGCATACCAGCGATGGCCGGCGCCGCGCTAGAATCTCGACCTCCTGGGGCTCGAGCCAGCCCGAATGGACGATCAGCATGCGCTCGTCGATGACGCCGAGCGATTCAAGCCGCTCGATCTCGGCGAGGCCAGTGCGCGCGACGCTCGAGTCGTGAGTCGAGTAGGAGAAGCAAGCGTGGGTCTGCAATAATGCGCCGTAGCGGTCGGCGAGCTTCTTGAGACCGATGATCAGTTCGTCGGACGCGTTGTTGAGCCCTCGGAACGAGGCACTGGCGCCCAACCGTGGATTGCCCGACTTGCCGTAACGTTCTAGCATTGCCTCCGCGCGCTCCATCGCGACAGCAGTGGTCTCGATCATGCGCTCCGGTAAGATACCGAGCACGGATTTGGTCAGGTCGAACGAGGATCGCGACACAATCATCCGGATGCCGGTCGCCATCACGCCTTCGACCGACGCGTCAGGATGATAATTGCCGGGATCAACAAAGCATGTGACGCCGTGCCGCAGCAGCTCGGTCGCCGCGAGTGTTGCGGATATCCGCACGTCGTCGCGATCGAGCGCCGCTTCGTAGGGATACATGCGCTCGAACAGAAACGACTGGGCGTTCGCCTCGTCGGCGAGCCCGCGCGACAGCTGGAAGGAAGAATGCAGATGGCAATCGACGAAGCCGGGGGTCGCCACGGTATCGCGGCCGTCGACGCTGTTCCTGGCCGGGCAGCGCGCCGCGACATCGGCCGATTTGCCGACCGCGACGATCTTGCCCCCATCGATTGCGATCGCGGCGTCGCGAATGACGCGGCGCCCGGGGTCCATGGTGATCAGCCAGGCGATGTTGGCAATGATGAGGTCGACGAATTGCACGGGTTGTTTTCTCTTCGTTACTCCCCGTAAAGTGGGCAAAATTGCTCTCGGGGCATGCTGCGTGGCCCGCGATCCTGGCCACGCTGTCGAACGGAGAGGCCGGACCGCGCGGGCGTTGCGCTCCCACGACCGTGCATCAAAGGGCGAGGCTTCGGTGCAGGCGCAATGCCCACTCTACTTCTCCCCCACATATGTGAGCTCATCGGCGATCTTCAGTTCGATCAGCACATTTTCGTCGGTGGAATCTTCGCACAGCATCGAGCGGTGGCCGATGCCCTTGGGGATGAACAGCATGTCGCCGGGATGCATGATCTTGACGCCCATTTCAGTTTCCCACTTCAGCGCCCCCTTGACGCAGAAAATGATCTCGTGAGCATCGACGTTGCGATGCCAGAAGCCCATATCGTGCTTGCGTCGCTTGGAAACATCGATCTTGACTCGGCTAGAGGTATAAAGCCGTAGCGGCGTGCCGTCCGCGTTGTCGATATTGGTGGGGCTGAATTTCTTAGAGAAGATATTGATCATCCGGAAGATGTCCGCGTTCTCCAGCACGCCGGCATTGATGACCGGCGGCTCGTGGTGGGAGAGCACGACGTTCTTGCCGTCGATGGTCACCAGTTCGCGAAAGGTCCCTTTCGTCATGATCGGCTCCGGCTATCTCCCTCCGCCCTTGTGGGGAGGGTCGGGGTGGGCGGTCGGGGTTTAGGGACAGAAGTGTCAAAATCATCGACCTCCGCCCCACGATGGGGAGAGACCCGCAAGGGCGCTGACGCCATCTCGGAAGCGGGGACCCGCGCCAGCAATCGAGCCGGCTCCGCGGCCGCCGCCAACGCGCGCAGCCGCCGCGGCGTTACCGGCAGCGAGATGTCCCGCACACCAAGCGCGTCCGCGACCGCGTTCGCGATGCACGCCGGCGTGCTCATGCAATTGCCTTCCGCCATTCCCTTGGCGCCGAGCGGCGTCAGCGGCGACGGGGTTTCCTGGTGGAGGATTTCGAGCCGCGGAATTTCGCCGACGGTCGGCACCAGGTAATCAGCGAAACTGCCGGACAGGAAGTTCCCGTTCTCGTCATAGACGAACTCTTCGTAGAGAGCAGCCGCAATGCCCTGCGCGAAGGCGCCATGGACCTGCCCATCGGCGATCAGCGGATTGAGGAGAGTCCCAGCGTCGTGCATGGAGACGTAACGATCGACGCGCACCGAAAACGTCACGGGGTCGATCTCGACGCCGCACATATCGAAAACGAAGCCATAGGTGAGCGAGGTATTGATACGGTCGTCGCTGGTCGGCGGCTCAAGCTCGGCGGGCGACCACACGCCGGTTTCCGACAAGCCTGGCGCCATGCCATCCGGCAGCAATGCGGGCGACCAATGTGCGGTGCCGGCCACTCGCCCGATCGGCAAGGCATTGTCCGGATTGGACCGGCTGCGCACCTGGCCGTCGGCGAACTCGATATCGTCCGGCAGAATGTTGAGCTGTTTCGCCGCAATGGCGGCAAGCTTGTCGCGCACGCGTATCGCCGCCACGTGCGCCGCGACCGCAGTGCCCGGCGAAAACCGGCACGAATAGGTGCCGGCGGCGATCGACCAGGCGTCCTTGGCGGTATCGATCTCCAGCGTGACCGAGATATCGGCCGGATCGAGTCCCAGCCGATCGGCAACGATTTGGGACAGTACAGTCTGATGGCCCTGACCCTGGACGGTCACGTCCGCCGTCACTGAGACGGCGCCGACCGGGTCGACGTTGACGGTTACCAAGGAGACCGCACCGCTCTTAGCCCCTGCGCGCTCGCGCGCGTCCGCCGTCAGCAGCGTCGACAGATAGCCCATGTTCGACATGCCCGGCTCGACTATGGCCGCAAACCCGATGCCGTAAGGCTTACCTGCGGAACGGGCCGTCTCGCGGCGGCGTTTGAGATCGTCGAGCCGGCCGTCCCCGATCGTGGTCGCGACGGCGCGCGCATAATCGCCCGAATCATAGAGCGCGCCCGCCGGGGTCCGATATGGAAATTTCTCGGTCGGAATGAGGTTGCGCCGGATCACGTCGAGATGGTCGAGGCCA